>Ga0210059_1010426_pt1 | contig 14359 bp, 5 predicted proteins | sample Ectturendosymbi2_FD_188042 | JGI IMG/M metagenome (GOLD analysis project Ga0210059, IMG submission 188042) | Ecteinascidia turbinata endosymbiont from Florida, USA - Sample 2 (SPAdes) (version 2) | ecosystem: Host-associated > Tunicates > Ascidians > Unclassified | place: Key West, Florida... | reverse complement strand
ATACAATAAAAACGCCAATACACTTGGGCGTGAAGTCAGAAACACGTAACGCACTGTTCGGTATGTAGTCAAATTCAGAATGACGACGAACCAAAGCGTTGGGCGTTCGAATGCGCCACAGGAAACAGCGACCGACTGCTGTTATGTAGGTTTGCAGGCTAACATGTCGACGGTCGGACTGTTCGTAAACAAGTATATCACGTTGAATCACGAATGGAATATTACTGGGAATTACGCAGTGAGAATGCACAAAACATTAAAGCACTAATGTGTCCACTATATTACCAACAGAACCACCACCAGAAGGTCTTCAATTGGGAGACTACGCTTTTGCAGGCGGTACGGACATTAAAAAATTAGACAAAAAATCCACTGATTTAAAGTGTTTCATATTCCAATTTTAGGGGACTTGTAGCTATTTTGGTGGGCTAAGCCCGCCTTTGGATGCTCAGCAGTGATTACAACGTCTTACGTTCGACGATAATTGCGATGAACAACTTTATTCAGTGCAGCCATTGCCAAGGTGTACAACCATTTCGATTTACGCTCTTTTTAATAAAAGCGTTAACCACAATCATATCTAAACATATCGTTTACCCTTGCGTTAGGTTTTCAGACTAAGGTTCTTGCCTCAAATTCATCAAAATGAGAGCAACCTCTTTTTTAAACTTTTCTTGTTGAAATAACTTTTTCTATGATTGCCAATGTTTAAAGTGTACCGTTGAACAAAGGCAACTTCACGAAAACTACGTTACCTATTGGCTGTCTCTTAGCCGCTCTACTTGCAGTTCAAACCGATATTCTATGCTCAAAGTTACCCACGAAAATACACCAACTGCACTACCCCGCTTCAGGGAGTCATTTTCCAGCACCATTATGTCATGCAGAAAAACAGCAGTTGTAGTGAAACTGAGAAAAGTTATCTTTGCAAAGTTCTTCACTTCAACCGCCAAAACTTAATGTTGATTAACTCACCTAATGACTGGGCTACAGCTTATGGCAGTTATTGAAAATATCCCACTGAACATTAAAAAATAGCACGAGATGTGCCAAGAAATGTTTTTTTATAATTTTGGGGACGGCAGTTAGTAGCATGCCAATGCCTGAAATATGCTTCTTACCGGGGCAGTTTAGGCGAACGACCTTGCCCAAGGAGCACCACGGCGATTCACTCAATGGCCGTGGATCGAACGCTCAACCCTTCGATTGAGAGACGGACGAGCCATCGCCGCCCCAACGAAATGTTCGTCGCCAATGCCTCAATGCAGGAAATGTTATGATGTGCAGTTGGGACGTTACTGAGAAATCAACGATACGAGAAAAAGGATTAAGCTAGCCTTGACTATTTACCGTGATTTCATGCAAACTTTTTTTATCAGATTTTGAGAGCAGGGGCAATATAAAGCAAAAACAACTGGAGCCCTAACGTTTTTAGTCTGCGATAGAGTGTCATCTTTTTCCGTTGTGCAAAGGACTTTTGACTTAGATGGCTGAAGTGGCTTTGTCTGGCGAGGAAGATGTAGGGACTGGGGCACAATTGGTCCCCAAGCAAGCATACCCGTAAATACGGGGCGCAGGAAAATTTTTCGGCCCCCTTGGAAAAATGTTTTGGACGTAGTTTAAAACTATTGGACATAGTTTAAAAAATTTGGGCTCCTCTCAGAAAACTATTCGCCCCCCAAACATTTTATCAATTCACTCACTCCAAAGCCACACGTCGTGTTCTTTTAGGCTAGCCTACCAGTCTAGAGCTTTTTAACATGAAAATGGAAAAGCGGTAGAACATTTAAAAATGTATTTAAAATAATAACGAAAAATTAGAACTTGTAAACTTCTTTCAAAAATTAATTTTTGGTCTGCGAAGTGCCGCCCCTCTTAAAGTGCCGCCCGGTGCCCGCGGCCCCCAGAACCCCCCTTTGCTGCGCCACTGCCCCGTCATTCCCTTGCTGTCCGGCGTCCCTGTTTAAAACTAAGCTTCAGTTTTGTTTGCAAAAAGCAAAAAAATTCTTTAGGCCAGGGATGCACTCCTGAGGCCTCTGAGAGAAAGTGTATCAACAGGTACGAAGACTGATATTGGGCCCCCTTAACCTCCAAGGCCATCGTCAAATCTTGTATAGCTTGTTTGTATACTAATCAGAATATATATGAAACAACTACCTTGCTAGATGCAGAAATAGATTAACAATAAAAATTGTTATAACCTACTGGCAACTGGATTAGACTAGTAATTTTGTGCTTGATTACAGAAGTCCGTACCTTCATGACGTTTCATCCTCACTGGCCCTAGTACCTACCGAGAACTGGTACGATGTACCTCATGTACCCCTCTCGAAGGCCATGTGCACACCTGTGGCCGTGCACTGATAAAAACTCTTTGGTTACTGTATGTGGATATTTTGATTCTAATACTGGTCGAGAATAGGACTGAATACATGGTTTCTATATTATAGGACTCAGGAGTTGGCAACAACCGGGTCGCGAGCCTCGACCCGGCTCCGATCCGTGAGTAATTTGCTACCGGACCGCTATGGCATGGGTCCGCACCCAAAGGGCCGCTTGTGTTTTTGGCTTAGTGATATTTATCTGCCACATCTTGAAGGCTGGTCCTTAAAAATTTTGCCTACAGTACATCAGACCAGTCTTTGATACAAAAACCGTTTTCAGCGTTAGAGAACTGTGCGAGTTGAAATGTTTCGCCCGCTCCCGCAAAATTTGAGAAATCTTACCCTCTGAAAACCACTAAAAACTCATGCAACGTGTTTCATCGCTGGTGGCAAATTATTCAATGGTTCATTCCAAATCCAACAGAAACTCTTTGAAAAACACTGCAAAGTAAAAATGTGAAGCCTTTTTGGTCAACCTTGAGCGTTTCTTTCTCAGCTAAGAGCACTGATGAAGAAGTCCTTCACTGACGAAGGCTTTAAATTTGCTCTTTAGCTATTCACGACACGACCATCCATAATAAACACTCGTTAACTATCAGCGCTAGTTGAAATAGTCCAGAACGTTTTTCTTGCAAGATCACTGAGAGCTGGAAACTCCAATCTATCATCTCGCCACCACCGGGCAATATAGCTACACACTTGTACCCCTAGCTCTATGTAGCACTGAATTTCTTGCTCATGTCACTTTCACATGTACTGGGTCAACATTCAGTTCAGAAATGAACAAATATTGTGTTTTCCAAAGTTGCATCTTAAGAGGACACTTCCAAATAGGGAGAGTTTGACAGACCTTGGATTATGTACTCTCAGTCTGCTGATAAAATTTATTACTTTTACAGTAGTGCAAACTTTTTACTATTATCAACAAGTGGAATCAACAACTAGCCTCATCTTCATACAAGGTTATGTTGTGAACATGAAAATTCAAAGAATCATTTAGGAACATGGAGTTTCTGGAGGCGGTGAGTGCCCCGCCATCAAGTTTTCTAATAGGGCCCCGAAATTCCTAGCACCGGCCCTGACCGGCAGGTGTTGCTTCGCAGCACGGCAGTAACCTGCAGTTTGTGATTTTCTGAAAAAATTAATCGCCAATTACACACGCTACGGCCCCTTGAGTCTTCAAAGATATAAACAGTTTTCCCTAAAGCTAAAATCACCCACACTTTGTGAACACAGTCATATATGCGTAGACCTTTTCCTATTTCCGAGCACACCAGGCTAAATCACAATATGTCTGAAAGCTCAACTGCTGCATGAGATAAAACGAAAAAACAGATAAAAGGTAAAAATGAATACTGCCAACGTTTCGTTGAAGGTGCAGTCAACTTCATCAGGGCGAGAACATTTTTTTAATATGGTGGTTTGTTGTTGGCGCTTTATAACTGCAATGGTCTTGTAGCGCTACGACTGAGTTTGAACAATTTCTGGCTTGTTTTTGTGTTCTTGGTGTGTTCCCTGCAGCTCTTCCGCACACCGCGCGCCTGGTAAGAAGGTTGCAGCACCAATTTGCAAGGTCTTGGTAAGACCCGGCCGAGAGTCGAACTCTCGAACCTACCAGCGCCGAAGCGGACGCACTTACCACTAGAGGGGAGAGAACAAGAGTGACGAGTCGTCTGCCATCCAGCCGTTGAGCGGAGTGATGCCTAAGGTATAAACACTTGCAGCGCGTAATCATTGGATCTGATGATTTGACGCGGGATAGCAAAGGGAACAAGGCAATTAGCGTGAAGAGATATTACTGAGAAAATTAATCAATACAATTAGAAGCACTGACGAAACGGTGAACCAGTAATGGAACATGAAATAGTGCGCAGATATTAAAACGAATAAAATTATGAACGTTATCATTTGTTTGACAAGAAACGATATAACGATATATATCCGGGAACATGTCGGAAGATTTATCTTTCATACTTGAACAGTCAGTCTTAACATAATAAGATTCTATCAAACGGCATTTATGAAAATCACATTCAAATTCCAAAACCTTCAGCTGTTGCCAATCCATGGAATGGCCCAGGTCGAAGACATGTCGTGTTAAAGCACTCTTGTCGAAGCGTCTGTCTTTATCATCAGCTATAAGTTCTTTGTGTCCAGTTTCAAAATATCGTTTGGTTTCTCCAACATATTGTTTTTGACAATCGTGACAAGGAATCAAATAAATCACTCCTTGTCTTAGATTCTTGTTAATTGGATCTTTGGTTGAACCTAAAATGTCTCCAGTTTTTCGAATGGGCTTCGAAACCGCTTTGATATTGCGCGAACTTAGACAACGTTTTAATTTTTCTGTCAGTCCAGGATACTATGGTATCTCGCCCTGATGAAGTTGACTGCACCGTCAACGAAACATTGGAAGTATTCGTTTTTACGTTTTATCTGTTTTTACGTTTTATCTCATACACCAATTGAGCTTTTAGACATTTTATGAGTAGATCTGTTACGAACTGGTCTGTTATAAACGTGGTCTGTTATGAACGTGATCTGTTATGAACGCGGCCAGTTATGAATGTGGTCTATTATGAATGTGGTCTGTTATGAACGTGATCTGTTATGAACGTGGTCTCTTTTGAACGTGGTCTGTTGTGAACGTGGTCTGTTCTGAACTGGTCTGTTTTGAAGTGGTCTGTTATGAATGTGGTCTGATATGAACTGGTCTGTTATGAACGTGGTCTGTTATGAACGTGGTCTGTTCTGAACGGGTCTGTTATGAACGTGGTCTGTTATGAATGTGGTCTGTTATGAACGTGGTCTGTTATGAACGTGGTCTGTTATGAACGTGGTCTGTTGTGAGTGGGTCTGTTGCGAAAAGGTCTGTTACGAACGTGGTATGTTTTGAATGGTCTGTCATGAGTTGTCTGTTATGAACTGGTCTATTTTGAACGGACACCGTTTTTATCACCTCAAATCTGTTGACTGGAGAAGAGGAGATGTATGGAAAAGTTTTGGTTGTCGATGAAAAGTGTGCACAGCTTGATTTTGCTGCTTGTTAAACTTGTCCTCAGCCATTGTGAGTTTTTGGTAGTTTTCAGACAGAAGCGGGTTTGGGACAGAAAAAGTGCGGAGGGTGCGCATGTTCGAATGGTTTGCTGGGCGTGTGCGGGAGCGGGCAAGATTTCGAGAACTCCTGCGGGTGCGGGGTGGGTTTATATTTTGCGGGTGCGGGAGGGAGTGACCCGCGCAGGACTACATTGTGAAAACACGGCAGCACTAGACAAATTTCGTGCTGGCCAGTGATGCTGAAATTATGTCAGCCTCGTAAACATTTGTTCTGTTTTGAATACTTTCCAGCTGAAATTCCAAACTCTTTGGCGTCCGCTAGGATTCGGGGATTTTCGGAAAAAAACGCCTAAACGCATGTGGCTTTGCGTGGGAATTTCTCCGATCCGGTATGCCCTACAGACCCGGTAAAAATCTCAAAAGACGCGGCAAGTCTTCTAGTCTGCACTAGAAAAAAAATTTTTTGCTTGGGGGGTGCGAATTTTTGGGAGTGACGTCATAAGTGGAAGACTTTTAGACCACCTTGGCCCACTTTGCCTAGCCCCGGGCGCCAACCGTTAGGTGGTAGTATTTCGCTGAAGTTTTTACTGGAAACTAGGCTACAATCCGAGTCTTTTGATACTTTGGATGACCTGCTGAAGTTTCGGGTTCAAAAGTTGTGATGTAAGTTAATAAAAATATTTGACTAATTAGCTAATTAGATAATTAATTTATTTGTTTATTTTAGATCATAACTTTTGAACCAGAAACGCTAGAAAGTCGATCAAAGGCTTAAAAGACTCGGACTCGAGCCTAGTTTCTAATAAAAACTTCAGCGAAACACCTTGGCCTAGCGGTTAGGCCCTAGATCAGGCAACATGAGCCAAAATGACCCTAAAACTACTTCACTTATGACGTCAGTCACAAAAAATCCGCACCCCCTAACCAAAAATTTTTTTCGAGTGCAATGTACCAGACTGACCGAACTGTTTGAGCCCTTGAACAGCTCTCTAGCGCAATCGGTGGAGGAGCTAGGGTGTTGGTAAGGCAACCGAAAACTGCTGTTTAATAGGCCGAAATCGAAGTACGAATATATTGTAGACCGGTTCTCAAAGTAGCTCAACCGAGATTTTTATCAGTATAGTTCCATAGCCTATTGCATTCATTATTTTGCATTCGTTATGGTTCAAGTCCTGACGCAGTCCTGGCAGCGCCGGATTTAGGGGGGGCAAGGAGTCCGGGCCCAGGGCCCCCCACCAAAGGGGGGCCCCCCACCATGTTCATCTGCTTAGCTATATGTGCGACATGTGCGTACACTTACAGTAGATGTTTTTACCGAGGAAAATGCTTTTGTAAACGCGATCGGTAGTATTTCACTTGAATATTATTTGATATTGTGACGAAACAACTATTACATTTATTGGTTTCCTGAAAGTCGGTCAGGCATCTGAATCTAGTGAATGCCAGTCCAATTCACGAAGAATGCATTAGCTTACGTCTCTACTCATTTCTGGTAGATTTTGCGTCTGCCTTAGATTCGCACAGGGCGCATATGAGTAGCATTGTTAAGTACGGCTACCATGCGTCCTCTTTTTGAAGTACATTTCCACGTTTTTCATGAAAAATTAAATATTCTCCGAGCTCATTAAAAAATGTCAAAATATCCTCCTCTTTGCATTTCTTATTTTACATGGTATAATCAGTACCATAACTAGAGGTTTGAGTCAGGGTGAAAAACGTAGTCGAAAAGGGACCCACTGGCCACTGTGCGGGGCCCAGCACTAGCTAACAATCAGAAAAAATACTTGGGAAATGATGGTTAATCGTTAATTTGCCCATCTTCGCCCCGTCAGATATGTCACTGGCTATTATATGTTGTATTTACCTGTAGTAAGCTTGCCCAACACAACTGCAACAAAATACGAGCTGGTGGCATAGCTTAGTTTATGGAAGGGCCTGTAAGTTGTCTAATTAATTTATGTTTTGGTTAAGTTAATTTAAGGCTCGAAAGGCGGGAATGTTTTCACGTTAATCGTTACATAACAGTGGTAAATCTTTTTTCAAGATCTCAATAACTTTGGCATTAGAGTGCGGACTGCTGACTCTATTATACTGTAGCCTACTAGCTTTGCTGATGCACCGTGATACGATGATCAGAGTATTGCACATATCTTAGTGCAGTAGTATTTAGTAATTATAGCTAATCGGTAAAGCTAAAAAATGAAGAAATACATCAGAAGTGTCCCTTTTTCAGAGAAGGACTAAATCATTTTGAAGTTGAGCGAATTACGGGTGGTTGCATTTGCACAGTGTAACACAATGTCCTTGGTCTACTAATAGATTCAAGAACATGCGATTTAGGTACAACCGTAATACCATTGCATGGGTTCGATTCATAGCTGTACCAAGGACGATATTCACAAGTCAAAGCTTGCTTGATCTTCCTAAAGCTTCTGATAGGCTATCCAATGATATTTGACAATAACATCACACAAGTATTTTATTTAAAGTCATTTTTATTAAGAGTAAAATCTTCACAATAACTTATTTAAACACTTACCAGTTTAATTATGTAAGACATCAAGCGAATTCTCTCAAATCAGTTTCATAGACACAAATAGTCCTTTGAACAACTACTCTCACAACCAGTAAGACACATCTAGACTTAAAACCTATCACTGTATCAACTTGTCATGGAAAGGAAAGTTATGATCGGGGAACGTGTTTTTGACTAAGTCAAATCGTGAGAGACGATACCCGCGTAGAAGGTTTTGTTAATCAAGAGGTTTTTGTTTCCGCAATTGTCGTCACGTTTTTTAATGCTTTTCATTTTGTCAGCATTACGTAGTTTTGATGTAAACAAAGTTAAATTCTTGTTGAACAAAATTTAGCTACAATAGCTTTCATATTTTTTGAATTGACAAGCTATATTTCTTATTTAGTGTGTCATAATTTAATTTGGACAATGCCAATTTTAGAGTGACAGAGATTTGGGGGGACAAGCCACTCGTGTTGACTGAAAACAAGTTTTTCTGAAACTCAAGTTATTGAGATGCGGTGGTTGCCTAGCCGGTTCTCAAGAGCACTCACAACCAATCCGTCGAGCTAGGAAAGGTGCAAGGCAGAACCTCATTTTACTTCTGAGGCAAAACCAAAAGTGATTTAAACCACGGAAGGAGTCCTCTTACGGAAACCGACAAGTGATCTGAACTTGGATATGAAAATCGATCATTATATACTCAAATTTCTGGGGAAGTCCCTAAAAGATCACGCGTTCAGAGCGTGATCAACGCATGATCATTGTAACAGATAAGGAAAGTACCTAAAGGTGTTTGCACTTCCTGTTTGCCACAGAAAGTGAGAGTAAGAGCGTTCTCTAAACGTGACTAGAGTGAGAGCAGACTGAGGCTGTGTCCACGTTCAATATATAGTCCATGCCTGCCTCCTGATACCCAGCCAGTCTCGAAGTCCATCAGCACTTCTCCGTCCTCCCAGTGTTAGTGGTGAATCCAGTCTTTTTGATTGTTGAGTACTGTTCTATTTTGTAACACTTTATTCTAGATGTAGTAGACTTTATGTCTGTTACAACAGTTTGCAAAAAAGACTGAAAAGATCATTGTGAATTCGTGGATATTGAGTACCAAAAACTTCTTTCTCACAGCCAATGGTTATTACTTTATCCTAGTTTGCCAAGGATGCTTCAAATGTACCCAGATTCACATTCATACTTTATGTCCATCGACAAACCAACTGTTGTTCTGAATCGTTTTAATTCCTGAAATTCTCTAAGCGAACTCTGTTTAACACGTTAAGACACTTGCTACCATTCGCGGTTGCTTATAATGAGCAAGTTCAGAATATTAAGAAGTCAAAAGCATCAATTGTTGAGGTTGTATCGTGCTTCACCACTGCGAAGGCAAGGATTCAAGAGAGACAATGAGATGTACATATCAAGCCAAATCAAATCAGCACTAAGAAAACTGACAGAAGGCAAGGATTATGACTGTGTATTTATTCTTGTCAGATGTATCTGTATTGTACAAGTCTTGTGTTGCACATCTGACTAAATGGATCACTTTATTTGCTGAATTTAAATGCTTTGTCTAGATTCCTCCTTTTGCAAACAAATGAATGGGAAAATGATGAACCATGTGAGTAGTATCTGCTTGACAGAAACGTTTCTATTGAAGAACCTGAAGTAAACGGTTTAACCAATACCAAAACGTGTTTGAGTTCGTGCTAAAAGAGCATCAACCAAATGCAGTTTATTGTAAAATGATGGAACATGAAAGATGGGCAAATTATTTTGCAACATGCTTCAGCAAACTGATAACGATTCCACAGTTTTACTTCAGCGTTATTGCTCATTACGCTAATGTGGAACGATTTTTTCCTTGATGCAGCCACAAATATTAAAGAAAGATAATTTTTTCTAGATAAACCACTTTGTGGTCAATTTAAGCTGGTGTGCGATTTGAAACATCTTTCATGCAATAAGTTTCATAATATTGTTAAAGGCGATTCTACATTTTTAAGAACTTCGGAGGAAACTGGCAAAATATTTATGGGCTGAATAAGAAAAGTAAATACAAATTATGTTTTGTGTGTTTTGACTGAAACATCGTCTACACTGGAGTCTTACTTCAATGCTTAAAACTTATCAATAGGACTATTTGTTATTTGACTTGTTAAGTGTAGGTAATACACTCAGTAAGTGACAGTCATAATTTGTCCTGCCTTTTTGCGATGAAAATGTGGCAGCCTTATTGAGCTTATTAATAAATAAACATGTGCAGAAGGGGGGGTCGTCATCTTTACAAGTGTTAAGCTTATCTAAGTGGTTCTAAAAGACGTAAAAAGCAGAGGCAAAAATGAGAGAGGAAGAAGTTGCAGCCAAGTCAAGAAACATTCAAGTTGCTATTTTACAGTGGCAGTGAAGTCCAGCGCAGATATTTCTGCGGAACCTGTAGGAGGAGAGAAATTCGAAGAACATGTTGTTACAGACTTAGGTCTACGTAACGATGAGAATAGACTAGTTTAACCAGGGGTACAGTAGCAGACGAACGTCAAGATGTATCATCGAAAAACACGATAGATGAGATGGCTGACGCTATGACTGGAGACAATGATATCGGTCTCTAATCAGCTAATATACCAGAAAAATGCACCAATATTCGTTGAAAAATGACACAGGTTTTCTTTGAGATTATGATGAAACGTTATTTTTAAGCCATGTTATTCCACAACACAGAAAGGACAGAAACTCGTCACGGAAATGCACCGCAAGTTTTATTTATCGCCAGAAGCATAACGGCGAAGTAGTTGACAGAAGCTGGCTTTGTTTTTCTCCTCCACAAACTTGTATTTATTGTTTCACTTGTAGACTGATATGCGTGGTTACGACAAAATGTGAGCATTTCATGATCAGAAAAATAATCTGCGACTGGAAGCACGCTCTTGAGCGCCTGAGGAGTCATGAGCATTCAATGGAGCATATAGATGCCACGATTGCGTATAGTCGCAGATGTACTTTTAATGCTATGAAGAATTGACAGAGAGCTAGCCAGTCAGGTCAATCAATGCGAATACTATTGGAAATCGCTTCTGCCTGCATCGTTTGGTTTCTGTCGTAAAGTTTTTTTGCTAAGCGAAGACTGGCGTTTAGAGAAGATGAAAACGTTCGATCGCCCAGAAACTTTTTCAAAAAAATTTTTCAAAACATTTTTCACACAAAATTGAAAAAAAGAAGATGCGATGCTTCTGGTGACCGGTTTTGCAACAGTTGCACAAATCTCTAACCATTGTCAAATATCATGTTGCATCACAAAGTTTTGTTACAGTTGAGTTAACAAATGTGACGTCACAAGATTACGACATAAATATTAACGATCCGTGGAAACACTAGTGCCTTCATCGATCATCCCCTACCTAAAGACTCTCTGTCTGCACATGGGGCCACCCACCACGCCTGGGCCCAAGCCCCCAATATCTAGATCCGGCGCTGAATCCTGGTGCGTTATGCAGCAATCATACCCAAACTAACTATGCTCCCTTTTCGTTGCCTGCTTCCATTCTTTTCAACCTACCTCTGTGAGCAGGGACGGATATTAGGGAAGGTGAACGAGAAACAGTCACTTCGGGTCCCCTTTTTTCAGAGATTTCGTTGGTACCCTTGGAGAGTTTTGCACTTAGTTTTTGGCTGGCGTTTTCCAGTCATCGACCGAATTTATTTTGAAATGACCAAACAAATTATGTCAAATCGGTGATAATGTCCAAAACGTAGGGTAGTGAATACTCTTTCAACAAGTTTTAATACTATTGCAAGATAAACGAACGAAAACTCTCAACAAAAAACGGGTTTTTGCATTGTTCTGGTAAAAAAAACTTAGGAACCGCTTTAAAGCAACATTTTAATAAGATCTGAAGCAAGTCATATGTTTTTCTTCAAAATAAAGCAAGAATTATTTGCAAGTGTGCTAAAGGTGCTCCTCAACAACTGTTTTGGGGCACCTTTCCAAGAGTTTGCCTCAGGCCCCTAAATTCTAATATCTACCCCTGTCTATGAGGCTAGATTTTCAACCCCTGTCCACATTACAGTAAAACAAAAGTCCAGTAATAGGCTGGACGTTGAGATTGACATGAGATTAGTTGTCACCAACACGCCCCCATGAATTTCAAGACTAGTTGCACAGTTGCAAGTTCAGTCGTCTCACTGATTAGCATGGATGCTGTTTGTTATGCATATGAATGTACGCACAGTGAGCGCCACATGTAAAATTGTGTTTTTTATCTTGTCAGTTGTTATTTGAACACCTTTCGAGTTGCAGTTAATGGCTGGAGCCTAGTGCTTATGTCATATTTTCGAATGGGGTCGCGAGATGAAAAAGGTTGGGAACCACTCCATTAGAGGCATCTAAGAATGCTGAAAACACTTGGGTATCCTTGCTTACATAATGCGACACAGTCTAAGTAAAATATATATAGGCTACAGCACATGTCAGTGCCAGTGGCGATTCTAGAAGTAAAATAGTGGGGGGCCATTGCGGGGCCAAGGAAAAAGTAGGGGGGCCAACATAAATGTCTATATTGCATGGTGATTTTCATTGTTTTGAAGATTAAGCTGCTGTGATTAACCCTATCAAACCCAACATAGGCTTGTGGATATCATTAAATATGAACTAACGTTATTATTCACTACTCCTAAACGCCACTGTAGATGCAATCACACACATGTACTGCTATGTCGAAAATTCTGTGCTAACCATGCAACTTCCACAGCACTGCACATGCAAATCGAAACATCATTTTCCGTACACAATTGTGCCGGCGTCATATGAACGAAAGCAGCTTTAGACACGGCCGGCCTTGGCAAGTGCGGGGCCCAATGTAAAACCTAGGCGCTGGGCCCATCGAAGCAGTGGCGTTATGACGTCATCGTGCTACGTCAACCGTGCCACGACCTTTTTGATGGTTATGTTTCAACAAAATAAATATATAAATATAAAAAAGATTGTAAATTTTTGGAGTTAATCTGTGTTCCCCAGCTGCGTCCATGTTTATGACTAATATCATGCTGCTCTGGTGGACATCAGACAGTGTACCGCTACCAACGTAATCAATCCGAAAGTTGTAAAGGAAACTCTGCAGTGGAGATCCTAACGGCTAGCGTAAGTGCAAAGTTTCTTCAATCAAACCGAACTGACAAGTGAATTGAACTTGCAATGCAATTATTTCACTCTTGTTTAACGGCAAGAGCGGGAACATGATCAACCATCCGCTTTATGACGCAATACACGAAAAAAACATACTTCATATAAGAGCAATCCATGCATCCCCAAAGTTGCCAAAAGCCCAATTTTATAATTATTCATGGTGTATGCACTTAGAATGCTAACTGTTCTTTATCAATTGGAAATGTAATGTACAAAGATTTTGCAACTACTGTACGACGTCACAGATGTACAAACACTTATCAAACGCATTATATAATGCGCATGCTGGATTGATGAATAAAAAGCATGTAGCCCAGTAATATATTGCCAAACAGAAACGAGTATGCTGGTTAATATTCGCAATTTTGCCTTGCCTAAGTTAAGCTGCTGGTTTTAAGAGTCTTTTACGTTTATAAACCTGGACCTGAAGTAGTGGTTTTTCTACCTTTTTACACTCGCAAACAGACAAGACACAATGAATATTTGGCGTGACTGAAAATGATAAAAGTACTTGCACAACCAACGAATAACGCGGAACCATTTTGGACAAAGAAAGGAAGCAATTTAAGTGCAAACACTTTACAAAATTTTGCGCTGGTTTGCATGAGATTTTTGACTTTCATGGATTCAACTTTTCATCTTTTGTCATTTGTTTCAATTTGGTAGAGTTAACTTTATTTTGACGAAACATAAAAATATCTAGTCTATGTTAAAATCTTCCATGAAGCAAAACTGCAGGCTTTTGTCGAAAAGCAGATGACCCTCAACCAAACAAGTACTTTACAAAACAGAATGATATTTCGAGAACTGAATAGCGTTACGTTGGAAGAAATGCCAAGTTAATAAGACAGACACTCGCCTTAATCTGTTCATTGCGAGTTGAATCATTGCACACCTGGTTGGCAATAACTGTAGGTCTCCTGTAGTCTTAACGGACACCAGTAACAACCAAGTTCCATCTATAAAAAGTGAACCATGCGGGAGCGCAGACATATCGTCCTAGCATGAGAATTGAACACATTTGATAAAGTTCCTTGGAGCAATATCATCGTTTTTTTCAAACGAGATAACTATTTTCTAACAATGAGATTTAAATGCCTTTTCTATAATTCTTTAGCGCAAGGATTATATCTGGCAAAAATGAACAACATGTCCGACCACCATGGCGCGGGGCCTCCAGAGGCGCGGGGCATAATGCAGCTGCATCGGATGCATCGGCTTGAGGCC
>Ga0210059_1010425_pt1 | contig 14359 bp, 8 predicted proteins | sample Ectturendosymbi2_FD_188042 | JGI IMG/M metagenome (GOLD analysis project Ga0210059, IMG submission 188042) | Ecteinascidia turbinata endosymbiont from Florida, USA - Sample 2 (SPAdes) (version 2) | ecosystem: Host-associated > Tunicates > Ascidians > Unclassified | place: Key West, Florida... | reverse complement strand
CCCAGTGTTGGTCATGTGCTAACACCGTTTCTGTAATGTGCGCTGATGTATAGCTAACCACTTTTTGTGTTCTTGTGTCTGTGATATGGACCATGAGTCCGCAATAAAATATCATTATTATTATTACCCCACTGCTAGTTACGGGCCTGTCCAGGTCCTAAATTGTTTTAGCTATGAAAAGTGGTTGATTGAATTGGGAAACCTGGCATGAAAATTTCCGTTAAAGAGTCAGAATTGTGTTTAAAGACAAAGGACGGGTCATGAAATATTGTGACAACGACAGCTCAGAGAATCTTTTGCAAGGGTTGTTAAGCTTTCCTGACAATCTAGGCTAGTTGATTTGATAGTAGCGATGATGGAAGTACTGGATCTGGTTTGAACACATGTAACGTAACTATGAGTAAAGGCCTGTGCAAGAGGTCGAACTACGTACAGGTATGTTCGAAATATTGTTTATTAGCATGTTATTTTAAAATAGGCAATATAGTCACCTGCCTTTACAATACATTTTATTCACTGACATGCAGCTAGAAACAATCAAACCTACAAATCAAAGGCTACATATATGAGTGATTTCCCCTACCATTTTCTGATGCTGTGTTATGAAGTTTGGAACATGGATTCTCGAACATGTTATCAAATATCATGAGGTCAGGAAAGTCTCTGGGTTTGGATCTCAAATCTTGGTTATGCAACTTCCTCACATTCTGCATGCGCCAACTCAAAATCCCCTGGAGATGAGTACTAATAGCTGCGATCCATAAGCCGGAAAAGCCATTGGGGAACCCAAAGAACTATCACCCTATATCTCTACTGTGTGTCCCCTTCAAGATCATCGAGAGACTCATCTGCGCTCGTGTCGAACCAATCATTGACCCATTAGCCTACTCCCGCAGGAACAAGCAGGCTTTTCAACACGGGAAGTCGACCGTAAATCAGGTCACCCTGCTGACACAAGATGTTGAGGATGCGTTTCCGCGAAGGCTGGATCTGTGTTTGTTGATCTCACAGCAGCCTCAACTGCAAGCTACAGCGATTGCTTCCTGACAGGCACATGGTCCGCATGATCATGGAGCTGGTTGGCAATCGCAGGATCACCCTTGCCTCAGATAAAAACCAACGGAGCAGGTTACGATGCTTTAAGAATGGCGTCCCACAGGGATCCTTCCTGGCACCCCTTCTCTTCAACACCTACATCTCTGACTTGCCAACCACCGTCTCCAGAAAATATGCATACGCCGACGACTTAGCAATCATGCATGCTGATGAAGACTGGCAAGTAGTGGAAGAGGTGCTGAGCAGACAATGGCAACCGTTGGTGAATACCTCCAGATCTGGAAGTTAAAGCTCAGCACTACGAAAACAGTGTCGGCAGTCTTCCACCTCAACAACAAAGATACTAAACGTGAGCTTAAAGTCAAGTTAAATAACAACCGTCAAATTTTGCTTTACATTGTTAACCAAAAACAAACGGTTGTCCGCCTCAAGCGAAAAATATCTCGCAAAAACATTTGAAACCTTGATCAAAACAATTTACATGCTTGTGTGCGCCTCTTGAGCATGCCCATCCGAAGGTTTTAGCCATTTACTTCAGAACTTGATGTTAAAATGTCATTTTCTTCCCACTGCCGGATTACTATTTCATAAGTGAAAGTAGTTATAACTGGTGTGCTGTTTCAGTGTTTGGCATCTCCCTGTGTTTATCATCTAACACAGTGGTTCTCAAACTTTTTTCGTTGCGACGCCGTTGGAAACGTTTGCTGGACTTGCGACGTACCAGCAATAAGGATTTATCAAAGACATATTATCAAAGTTTTATGTACGTATGTAATTGATGAAACCACGATAAAAATGACTCTGACATTTTGTTTGATTTGTACTTTTGTTCAAATAAAAGTAAAGCACTGAGAATTTCCAGACATGTTTGTTATATCCTCCTTCCACAATTATAGCTTTTTAATGAACACCGCAATTTTATCTGATACGTCAAGCGTACTTTTGTCCGATCCTTGCATAGAAATATTGAGTTTATCCAATTTAGCAAAGATGGCACACAAGTAAGCAAATGTAAATAAAAATTCGTTCTAAGCTAAGCAATCACCAAGTTGATTAATTTTATAACTGACTACTGTTGTCTAGCCTTTATTTTTCTGGCGCAACCTATCTAAAATTGTGAAATGCGTTTGTTAGTAAACATTTCTTACGAAACAATAACTGCAGTTGCGTAGTCATGAAATAGTAAATAGGCTATCTACTGTGATTGCATTGAACAATATTATTTGGTAAAATTATAAAACCACTAAATTGTACTGTTAGTTCAATGAATAAAATTACACTGTTTACTTTTGTGCGACGCCCAGTTTGAGAACCAGCGATCTAACACCTGCTCTGTAATGCGCTATGACTAATTATTGTGCCATTCGAGTGCCCTTGTCAGGACCTACGTGAGGGGGGAACGAGAGGAAGCCTACATCGTACCCGAGCCTGGGAAAGTTATGGTACGCATGATCACTTTTTCTGTAATTTAAGTTTAAAATAATTAGTGTAAACCAGTCGCCCGTATAACAATTAATCAATTTGTAAATCTTAAAAAATAAGGGGGCCCGGTGTCGATCTCCGCAGCCCTTGGTAAAAACTCTCCGAGGCCCAGGTTGCAGCTATTGCGACGGCTCATGCTTAGCTACAAGTGCGTGTTGTTTCGCATTTGAGTCGTGTTTTCTGCCAAAGAATCACGAACAGACGAGGTTCACGCGTTAGTTTTGTGGTGGTGAGTAACGAGTGTTTTACTTAAGTATCCGGCTCGAGCAGATTTCTTTTACTCGAGAACCGAAATTTTTCGGCTTCGCCAGTGTTTTTCACAAATTTGCCAAGAAGTGGTATTCACGCTTCTGATTTTCCATTTTTACTTTTTCTTCAGCAAGGATGAATCAAATCAACAGTAAACATGTGGAACTGATGGAGCTTTTCAAACACATGCCGATAGGGCACCGAAGGTCTCAAGTCCGAGTCTCCATCAGTGGTTAACACGTTCTATTAGCTGATATTTTGCCGTAACGGGCAATACAGATGGTTGAAAGCAATCTTGTCAGTTTTCAAAAGTTTGTTTGCGAACGCAGCCTTCAATAAGTAGATTTGAACGAGCTTGCTAAGTTATTTTGGTCCGGTTCTAGACGAGGGATGTCGCGGCACTTTCAAGTCGTAAAAAACTGACACGAGGTTGATGATTGCAGTACATTTCAAACTATACACTGAACTACTTGGAAAGGCCTTTTTCCAATATTTATTCAAGTAGTTTTGAACAGCAGTACTTCTACCTGTAGCAAAGCAAACTTTCCCGTGAGTATCCATACCATTACTTCAGTAACTTGTGCGGTTACTTACACCACTACTGGTTAGTTCCAAAACAGGCAACAGCTAGGATAATTCTACCAACATCCACAAGTTACAGGCGACTGTCATCCATATCAAGCGATTTTTATAGTCAGCATGCCTTCTTCAAAAACATTCAAACCTAGTATTAATACCCAGAAGCTGCTGGACAGATTTGTTAAACGTTCAGAGTTCGGTGTCACCTCCGTTGCCATAACAGAGAACCCCTTCCCCCCTTCTCATAGAGCCCAACGTGACAGTCGTTCGATTTAACGTTTTGATTTAGACTGATGTTTGCACTGATGTTTGCATTCACTTAACTCCATCCAATTTCACACTTGAAGCTCGCAGCTTTAAAAAACAAAGTAAAATAAATGCAGGACACTTTGCTCTCGTCCGTTTTCCCAGCCCCGCAGCTACATGCGTCTGGGTTTAGCTTCTCGCAACAAATCACAGCAATATGGACAAAAGCAGAAACGTGTTAATAGTGGCACTGCGATCTTGCGGAACGTAAAAAACGACGATCAGCGACAAATCAAGTGAAGTGACCTTGCGATTTGCAGGAAGCGCGTCAACGGTATCGAAATGAACATCAGGCAGTGCTTGGACAACATTGGTGGACAAGATGAATGAACTTGCTAGGCTGGTCAAAAAATCTGATGGTTCTACTACACGTTCGTTGTTCTAAATAAATGCGTCTAATCGAGCTTTCGCCGGAAAGATCTCGACATGAACTATAGCTTGATACTGCTCGCATAGCACTCGGACACTTTTATATGCCAACCCAATATTTCTTTCATTCGTACTTTTTTAGGTTGAGGTAGGAAAGTGACTGCTTACATGGAAATAATACGACACATCGCAGCCTCGTGAACAGCTGGTTCACCCATATTTATCGTATACAGGACGAAGTCCACGTTTGAAGATGACTACGAAAACAAGTTTTCACGCCTCATGTTTTCGGCGCGACCAAATGATTCAAATGTTGGCGAATATTAATACAAAAGGTTCTCCTCCACCGGGCCAATCGCAATCGCACACGCCGAAGAAGCAAAAAGTAGTTCGATGTGAAAGGATAATGCAGCAATGGCACAGAATCTTACGCTCGGACAGAGTTTGAGATAGGTTCGATGCCTTTCTGTGCTTCAATGGAAAGCAGTCCATTGGACTTAGCTCTGACATCGAAAACACTGTGGATAGCGTTTTGAAGGCAAAGTATGTTGTAGTTAATGATGCCTGAAACATAAAAATGAAAGAGTCCTGCATGGAAATCTTTGAACGGGTATGAATTTACACCAATCCTTAAGAGCAAAACTGTATAGACAACTGCCGTGAGGTCATTCGTGTACTAAACCGAGATCAAGTTCTTCTTGGCCTAGTCAGTTGCAGAATACAACGGATAGGCACAGACGAATGTTCGAAGGGAATTTAGAAAAACAATGACAATTTGTCAAATATTTACAAATAAAAATACAGTATATGGAAAAACGCGCTCTTTCTTACTTTCAAAAATCAAAGACGGAGCGAACACTTCATGCAGTTCATTTTATTACGAAAAATTATTTCACACTCTCAAGTCTCAACTTTGTTTATCTTTACGATTCAGCATTTTTACAAAAGTACACAACTTTAATATTTTTCATTAGTATGTGTTTTTCACCGGTTGTAGGCAAAGCATAATGCACCCAAAAACTTTCGATTTACCAAACCACAACTAGACTTTTATCGATATTCTAAGCAAAACACCGTCTTTTTCTAAAAGCTGTTGTTGCCTAAGACTCTATGAACATTGACCGCAGAACTCCAAAGATCCAACCGTTACATCGCTTGCCTACCAGGGTTCGTAGGCAGGGTTGCCAGACAGTGCTTGATTCTAAGATTTGTACTTATTTTGAGAAGAAAGGTATCTTAGAAAAATCATGTGCTTACTTCTAAAAAAAAGTGCTAGTTTTAGTCGTGTACTTATTGTTAGTTCTGATGTCATAGTAACGCATCACTTCATTTTCATTCTCATAAATTTTCATTTGCAAAACTAAACTGACCAGCTGAAACTGAAACGACTGCTGGTGAGATAACAAGCACTCTCTCAAAACAAATGCTTTGATTTCTTCTTTGAACCGTTAGTTCACGTGGCAAATATGAATAGAGCTTATGATGCTTGCTCAGCAGAAATGCACACTGTTAGAATTCAGCGTCTAATTCTTGGCTGTGAAAGATTTTCTTTTGATAGATTCCGTTATCTAGACTTAGTTACATTCCATGTCTTCATGATAACGCCACAAATGTTCATTCACATATAATCTGTTGTGTATGTTAACGACTATTTGCACTGTGAGTCATATTTGATTGCTTCAACGCGTTATTTTCGAAACGTGCTTATGTTTCAGTCCAGGTAGTAGGTGGTAACCCTGTCTATCGAGGTCAAATCTAGCAGAACGCTCCGATAGAAATTTCGATAAAACTTAGCTTACCTCTCTTCGTAAACGACTCATCGCGCAGAATGCAAACTAGTACGAGAAACCTCGTGATTTCTCTCAAATACAAAATACTGGAGTTGTTTAGTCTTATGATGCAGGTGGAGTCATGCTCACAAGCGCACTCCGATTCTTCGTCTCTACACAAACGGCACAAATTAGATCTTTGTCCATTGCGGATTTGGAACGACGGGAAGTACGTCAGCCACTGGCTGGCCATAAGCGACCTTTGGCTTCAGCTGAAACCTGATCGCTCGACCGTCCGTAATATCGGTTCAAACGAGCAACGTTTTCAAACAATCAGAATTACCCGCACAGGTTACACGGTTAACAAATTACCGATGTTTCTTTAACCTATTACCTAAGTGCATGGAACCAGACGAAATTCCAGCAATTAGGGGGCACTTCATTCCTTACCCAGCGCCTTGCATAATATTGTTGCTCGGTAACTAGGGCACAGCGTAGCGATCCAACCGTCGATAACTTGGTGGCAAACGGCCGTGATCAATAAAATATGTTACATTCATTGCATTTTAATCACTCCAATGGGGAGTTAATACCGAAGGCATCCTCTTCGCGCAGTGCATACAGGTCAATAGCAGGCGAAGTTTTCTGGTATCTTGCGCTACACATAAACAAAAGATCGCACATGAAGTTGCCCGCACTGACGAAGATAGTCACTACATACACCATATTGGCTTGTCTGTCTTGGCAGGAGATCAAAAGCTATCTAAATAAGTACAGTAGAATAGAAACACAAATGAATGTCTCTCAAAATTCCTTGTAGAAGAGAGTAGAGACAAAGCAGGAAAGCAAAATTCTGCCAATGGAACGTGTATTTCTGTTTGATCATGTTGTATGAATTAAGTTTACTTTCTTTGCCGCCCAAATTGTGTACATTTTTGTGTCTTCACTGTCAGGACTTGTTCGTGAAAATGGTGTTTTATACAAATTTATCCCGTTCATAAAAACATTGCAGATGGCGGCTGAAGGGAGTATTCCCTGAAAGTGCGCATCGAACGAACCGCAACCACTGAGTTTGCTAACGTATAAACGCATACCCGTAAATGCACGTCATGTCGATCATTACGTCAATCATTTCACAGCACAACTCGTAAGATTGCATGTCTACTGGAGATCCGTCAGTTGCAATGTATATTTTGCTCGTAACATCGAAAAGAAACGTTTTCTCTACTCCAGAATTCTGCAACAAAAACGTTCAAGTCATGCTAATTCTAAGCTAAAACTAGACAGTTTCAGACTCACCAGAAAACAAAAACTTAGCACTGCGTAATGGCAAAACAAGCCGATTGCAAGAAGGCAATACTCTATTCGACTGATTACGCCTAACTATACAAGTGCACCATGCACACAGAAAACATCATTCATTGGCTTTCAGCAACCTCTTGGCAATGCTGCTGGTTCCACACCAAACACCACGGCGCGACCAACTCAAGTCGCCACCTGGTGCTTGGTCGACCTCTGGGTCACTTTCCCGTGAGTGTAGCCAACAGGACTGGACTCCCAACCTCAGGCCCGTAGCCAGGTTTTAAGGTTTGGGGAGGAACATACATTTTTAGAGGGGCAAGATTTTTGGTACACGAAAAACGGAAGTGCTGAATAGCTTATAATAAATATCACGGCCAAAGCAAACGATACAACTGACATCTTGCAAACGTTTCGATAACTACTGTTATCATCCTCAGTGCATAGCAAAAAGCTATCGTTTGCTTTGGCCGTGATATTTATTATAAGGCAAGATTTTTGTTTTTAATATATGTTTGAAACAAAATTTTCTGGGAATAACAAAATTTGGGGGGCACTGCCCCCGAGGCTACAGGCCTGTCCAACCTTTCTTGGAGATTTCTGGTCACGTGGCCTGTTGAAGATTCTCGGTTGGCGGGTGTCACATGCGCGATGCACCACGAACGGGATGTGCGCTAAGAATAGCACCTATATGCAAGTGGCCCGAACAAGCATAATAACAATTACCCACTTTACACTGCACTGTTATCGGATTGACGCGTGAGCGATTCGTGGCTCTTGGCTTACCTTCGTGAACGCACTTGCAAACTCGATATTGGGGCGTTTTTACACTGCAAGGAATTCGAAGATTTGCTTCGTGCGATTGGTCTACGGTATTGCGAAAGCTGGGGAAAAGGTTAAAATGAAAAGGTGAAAGCTGATTCCATTACAGAAATGTGCTTTTCGTAGGTGCAGTTGGAATCGCCGAGACGTGATTTTATTTAGCGTAGTCCGAAAAATAACAGCCTGCAGAGAAACTCGTAGAGAACTGCTGGGCGATGAGGTCATGAAAACCGCGTCGCATCGTAATTGCCCTGTTCAAGTGACTTTAATAATAGAATTTGAACAGCTTCTCCGCAGGGCAGGAAATGGGAGTTTGTTTTTACACTGCAAAGCCACTTTGTTGAGTTCAGTCAAGATCATTAACCAGTCTGTTCTCTGCAGTACAATACAACAGAGTGTCAAATATGAGGATTCACAGCAGTTTGTAAGTCGTAATCTATGAACAGTAGGTACTGCAATTCACCAAATTGCAATTATAACCTATTTCACAAACTTTTATGACACATTTTATGCTACTCCATGCGTTCCATTATGAACTGAGGAAATCATAGCCACATAAAGTGTAGCCCATACTGAAGTCATCCACTTCCAATATTACATATTTTGCACAGAGGTTAAATCATTCTACTATACCAAGGTGTAATGAAAACCTATTAATCAGTATTGGGGTAATAGGCCAATATCTGATGTCTTGTAAACTACCGAATAATCTTTCAGTTTGCTTAACCGATTCAATTTTGCTGATTGTTTCCCTAACTAGGTGTAGTTAGCCTACAGGCAAAACTTAAAGAAATTAATCCGTCATTTTTGCTAAAGATTAGCTTGAATAGGCTAATCTGTCCACGGTAGTGGTTTTAGCATCAAACAAGTACAGAAAAGGTTGTCCAAGACAATACAAACCACCCAACCTCATTTCCGATCGAATCCGTTATTATCGGATTCCCAACCAACCTCTGCTACTTGGATTCGCTGAATCGCATATAGTTGGAAAAAATGCGCGCTCAAGCGGCTCGGTGAGACACTCACGGTCGTGCTTGAGTGATTTATGGGATTCCCAATCCAACGCGAATCCCACAACAGTGCAGTGTAAAGTGGGTAAATGTGATCAGTGCGTGTGATCTTTATTGTTGCTTGCTGCCACAGTGTGAAGCTTTGCGCGCTTGTCCCTCGGGCTCTCCGACCGCAACAAGCGGGCCATCGTAGCTGGGATCTCTTTATTGGTAGATGTGGCTCGACATTCAGGGTTTCAAGATTTCACAGCGGCGCATTTTGTCGCGAAGAGTTATACAGAGAACTCTTCCCTAAAATCCCATCTCTTTCAGTAATTACCGAAGATTCATGACCATACGTGAGGGATCGGAACAAAGTCCGATTCAAAAACTGAAAGCTTAGCGGTGTTTGAAACCTCACATTACATTTTAAATAAAGTCTTCAGAACATCTCTGTTGGAACATATGGAGAGCAGTAAAAATAGCCATTCATCTCCCGTTTTCTTGGCACGCCAATCGAGAAAAAAAAATACAAAACACGCATGATAAGATCATTCGATACCATTTCAAATTTGTCTCAGCAATTAACGTCACCTCTGCAGAAAATACCAATGTCAAAAACAAAACTGCCATGATCTTGAACACAAAAAGCTTGGTCGTAAATAACGATCTAGCAATTGCATAATTTCCGACGTATATTCCTTGTAAAATTAAAAATCATCCAGTAAAACATAAGCATAATAAACCAGAAATTTAAGAAAGGGCATAAATTTTCACTGAAAATGTGTTTATGCCCAAGAGCAAGCATGCATCTTTGGTGGTACGAAAATCGGTATTTTTTTCCCGAAAAGAAACATGTATCGCTATTTAGCCCGCACTTATTTTCCTACTAGTTCGCATGTGTTCCAGGCAACTAACATATATCGGCCATAAAAGTAAAAAACAAACTCGATTACATTCTTGATATGATGTATTTTTCGCATTATTTGCCCAAGAAAGCGCGATTTTCAAACGTGCCGGGAGGAAAACTAATATCTGCCCAGCTGTTACAAGGTTGAATGAAAACATCACAAATGTTCCTTACCTGAACAAACACACTTAAAAGATTTTCAAGGGTTGACAATTGTGGGATCAACTTTTGCACAACTTTGCTGAAAGCTTCAAAGATCGAATGATCATAAATTGACGTGAGATAAAAACTGAAAATTCAAGCAGAAAACTTCAAGTAATCGTGATCTGCCTTCCCGACAGCACAATATGGTATGTGTAAAGGAACTGAAACGTAATTGTCAGGAAAAGACTGGTTGGTATTTCTTTAAACTCAAAACCTACAAAGATGGGTATAGACTCGTCACAGCGTGTTTACAAATACAAAAGTGCAGGCACTACCCCTTGATCATAAGTTAAATTTTAACCTTAATACTGGTATTTTCAGCGAGTAATTTGCTATAGGTACTTCGTAAGTCATAGCAAAAGCAACGCGTTGTACCTGAGAAGCAAATCGTTTAAACCTGCTTCGTGTAGCTCTTCATTGGCACGTTGCGATACATCTCGTTGTGTTTCGATTTTATGATCGTCGGACAATCCATCAACTTTGTGAATAAATATTTCAAAACGGATGTTTGGGTTAACCTGAAACAAAAACAGAAATTTGCTGTATGCAATTAACAACAGCTAAAGCAATGCAAAATAAACCAAGAAATGTCTTACCCTGTATGCTTTCGAGACTGTCCGATGAAGACAGCTAAGGGCTTCCATGTAATCATCCTGTAACAAACAGAAACACTGACATTAACTTACTGATGTTGGGTCCAAGAACCACTGCATGAAACAAAATTTTCACGCGATCTATGCTGATGATGGCATATATAATCATGTTAAATATACGCATAGTTCCGTTGAAAATTTCTCACCTGGGCATCAACAACAAAAATTAGGGCTCCTGTGGCACTGAAGATCATATCCAAATCAAATGTTGATTCAAAGAAGTCAACTTGGCCAGGAATATCCCAGATTTGAAAGTTTATAAATGAGTTGTTTGACACATCGTCTTTGAAAATCTTTGCTGTGCTTTCCAGAAAAAGTGTTTCATTGGGTGCCATTTTGTGAAAGACAACCTTTAAAAAATTTGTATGCTTAGTTGCAGTTTTCCAAGTGGTATTGATGACATTAAAATGTAATCAAATGATACTCTGGTGTAAAACTAACTGATGAGATGACAGGCTACCACATTAACAGGGCAGAGATCAAATGTAGAGAAACTTCATTTCAAACCGAAATGTCCAACAGCCTTTTCATCTAAAACACATGGGATAGGCAGGCATGAGTCAAATTATTTGCTAAATTTGTAACAAACATTAAGTTAGTTAGACGGAATACTCACACAATTATGCAATAAAAGTAGGATAGCAACTTTAACAGGACAACATCTAATATATTGCAAGCAATATTTAGTGCAAGTACACGTAGTGCTACTAAAATTATTTAATAAAACTTGACTTTACTGAATTTTACATAATTTTGTATGGTTAGTTTCCAAGGGGTCACGCAATTTGATGTAGGTCATATTTTTTTGCTAAACCTGCATTCTCTATTGAACTGTATTTGACACTACAAACTGATTTTGCAGCTCATTGGTGTTTAGGTTTTCTGCCAACAACCCTTCTTTGAACAAGTTTGCCCTGTGCCCACCCTTGATGTTGACTATATGGTGATGGTTCGTAAAGTATTTTTAATGTAGATAAGCAAATGTCTAACACCTGACTGCCAGCAGCAAATTTCGCATAGACACAGAGGTAAGGATGCTCCAGCAACAAAGTATTTGAAGGATGCGTAGATTAACTGATCACAATTTGCAGAGAATGCCATTTCACTATCAGTGGATAAAAGGATGTCCTTTGCTAAATATGCTAAACCAGAATAACAACCATATATAGCAAATAACATTCCACATGTTTTTGTTGCAACCATGTTGACAATAACTTTATATAGGGCACCATCTAAGCAAGAGGTTCCCAACCTGGGGCACATGTACCCCTAGAGGTACATTTGCCTGTCCAAAGGGGTACATTTGAGGTTAGCAATAGAAGTGAAATGTATATGTACACATCTTTTATTTCTAGTTATTTATACATACGTCACTGAATATTATTATCAAGAGCTGTTATATGCCTATTGTTAAATATATCTACGATAAATCTTGCTAAAATGCTTTGTCATAAGAAATTTTAGGGGTACACATTCATTTGTCGAAATGCTGAAGGGGTACATGCTTATCTTTCGAAATGGTGAAGAGGTAGATGCTAATCTGTCAGAATGCTGAAAGGGTACACGCACAGAGAAAGGTTGGGAACCCCTAATCTAAGCAAAATTACTGGTACCTAGTACCTACTAGATCCAGAGCTATTTAAGTGTATGGCTACAACCTGATTTTCTGAGAATGCAGCCTGTACATCATGGCTGTTTATGGAACAGAAACCAGATGATGTAACAACACATCACAGACTATTGGATACCAGCCGTAATCTTTTCTGTTGAAAGTTTGTACATTTATGTGCAAAAACTATGAAGAAAATAGTAGATTTAACTCTTGAACCATTTGTCTGGGCTTCAATTGCAAGGTGTTTACGGAACTAGCTTAACATGGTAAATTCTCAAAAACAGCCTAGTATCCAGCTCCTTTTCCAGTGGGAAACCACACTGTACCAAACATGTTAACACTTTCAGTGCCAGGTGGATTCTCTGCGGCAATATCCACCGTTACCAGGTGATTTACCTTCAAGGACCTCTAGAGCAGTGGTTCTTAACCTGTGGGGAATGGCGGAGTTGCCAAGCGGGGAACGACCGGTCGGACAGTAGAACCACTGCCTTAAAATTTAACACATCACATCCAAATGTTGACTTACTTTACAAATCACAACCACTTACAGACTGTTTTAATAACAAAAACAACCAATATATGAGGTATTGTAAGTCATTTACGTACTAAACACTTCATGGGTTAAAATCGATTTTGTCAAAGACCGATGCTGTGGTGGGAAATGGAGAGTTGGCCCACTAACAAGTGGGGAATTAGAGAAAAAAGGTTAGGAACCCCTGCTCTAGAGCCACTGTTTTGGCAGAGCTTTGCAACACTATTACTCGTCAGCCAATTGAGCTAGGGAGCTGTTCAAACCCTATACGGATTCAGCAAGTCGTCTAGTTTAGACTGAAATTTGTCTTTTATTTTGGGTTTGGGTTTTTTTTTGGGTAATGTCATAATGGGGGCATGTTTTTGCCTTTGTGGCCAAGGTTACCTAGCCCTGAGTACCAACCCAATGAAGCATTTTTTGGCTCAAGTCTTTTTGGAATCTAGGCTATTATCCAAGTCTTTAGAGCCCTTGATTGGCTTGCTAACATATCTGGAGCCAAAATTATGGCTCAAAAACCAAAAATTGGTAAAAATCCTATCCCCATAAACAGTAACCTGGGGTGTATTCTATCCATAGCCGAAACTTGTCAGCCGATTGAGCTAAAGAGCTGTTCAAGCCCTATAAAGATGAGGAAAGTCTTGTAGTTTGCAATGAAAAAAATTGTTAGATTTGAATGTCAGTTTTTTTATTGATGTTTGCATGATGGGAGTATGTTTATGCATATATTGTTTACATTAGGATGGCGTCATCAGGCCCAGGATGCCAGTGCCAAGAGCCATTTTCTTGACTTGAGTTTTTATTGGAAATTAGGCCATACTACGGGTCTTTAGAAGGTTTGATGGACTTCCTAGTATTTCCCTAATGCCCTAGGGAATTCCTGCAATATTTGGAATTTTTTGGCCATAACTTTGGACCCAGAAATGCTGGGAAGTTAACCGCGGGCTCTAAAGACTGGTATTATAGCCTAGAATCCAATGAAATTTTGAGCCACAAAATTGGCTTACTGGATCAAACAATGACGGCATCCAAAAAAACGCACAACCTACCCCAATTATGATGTCATCAACCAAAAACTCTAGAGCCAAAACTTAAAAATCTTTTTTATTCTGAACTACAAGGCTTTCCAAGTTTTCAGAGGGTTTGAACAGCTCGAACAGCTCTCTAACTCAATCGGCTGGCGTATTATGGCTTTTAGACAAAATTATCAAGGTTACAGGGGATTTGATTTCATATCCAATTTTTAGTTTGTGAGCCATAATTTCGGCTCAAGATCAGCTCAAAAGCCGATCATGGGCTCTAAAGACTTGATGATAACCTAGTTCCCAAAAAAATCTTGAGCCACAAAAATGGCTCATTGTTTTGACTCCCAAGGCCATAAAACCAGGATTTTCATTAGGAACATACAGGGTGTTTCACAATTGTTGAAACAAAGCGGCAGCTTCTAAAACCTTTATCGATGACCTTATTCATTTTTCTCTTTCCAGATTGTCATAGGGAAATAGTTAACCTTTCTATATATTAAACAAAA
>Ga0210059_1010424_pt1 | contig 14359 bp, 6 predicted proteins | sample Ectturendosymbi2_FD_188042 | JGI IMG/M metagenome (GOLD analysis project Ga0210059, IMG submission 188042) | Ecteinascidia turbinata endosymbiont from Florida, USA - Sample 2 (SPAdes) (version 2) | ecosystem: Host-associated > Tunicates > Ascidians > Unclassified | place: Key West, Florida... | reverse complement strand
GATCAGAAATGATGCACTCGGTTAGCACATCCATATTGAGCATTGCTTGATGCACTGAAAAGGATGAGACAAAATGGTCTATCCAAGAAGTTGTGTTGTGTGCATCACTAATGTATGTGAATGTGTAGTCTCTTTGATTTAACTTATAAGAAAACTTGCTCGATTTACTGTGTGACCCAAAGCAGCAATGTCAAAAGTGAGTAAATTAAAACGGTCAAAACTGCAATTATTCGCAAAAAACTGTTTAGCTATACATGCATGCATGATGCCTTAAATCGCCATTTCTTTTACTGTCATCATGTAATTGATGGTGTTATTTTGTTTAAAGCATACGTTTGTTTGTTTGCTCTTTCAACATTTCCAAATTCATTTTGGGAAGTATATAATATGAAAACCCAAGACTACTTCTTAGAAATTGGACTGAACAATTTTTCGCAACTTCGTGGAATGATGTGTGAATACTTTGATCTTTGTTCAGTCTGCTACCAATGTTGTTGGCAACGTGAGAGACAAAGTGGTAGAACGACGTTTGATAGGTAATTTTTCTGATTCTGTAAATCCTGCGAGATTCGGATCAGTACTGAATCGCAAAAAAGGGAAATATCAAGTTATGAGCTTGGTAGTCGCACAAATGAGCAGAATAATAGGTTTTGTTCTGTCCACGTTTTCCGATGTTAAACATTTTATAACCTCTTTCTAGTGAAATGCAAAAGTTGAAGTTTTTCCTTTTGTAACGATCCAACTTCTTTTTACTTTGAAAAATGATTTCTTGGAATTTATCGTATTTGAAGCACCGAGAAATTTACATCATTTAAAAGGGCTTTTAAATAACGTTTGAAGGAGATAATTTCAACTTAAATAATTGCCAGCTCCAATATAAAACAAACTAATTACAATTTGTACAGGATTTATCCATGCTTTCTGCTCGATGAAATATTACCTACGACAATGCCAAGTTCAACACCTCAGACATGAAGCAAGTGACCTAAAACTTCGTTATTTAACATTACCTATTCGCTAAGTAAGTCAATGCTTGTGAAACTTAAAATTTCAAAAAAGTTTTACCGGAAGATTAACTGTAACAATGCTGTTATTTGAAACATCCTATAGCCAGTAGCGTAAATAGAGGTTTGAGCCAGGGGCGGCAAAGCTTAACTGAAGGGGGCCCACTAGCCAAAACTCAGAAAGAAATTAAGCAATAATAGCGAATCTCTGGATGTTGTGGATGTCTATACCAGATAAAAAAACGAAAACACCCGAAAAAAGCAAAAAACAATAACCTGAAGAATACTAAATATCAAAATGTCAACTAAAGGGGACCCAGTTTTTGCATTTAGCTTGCCAGGGGGGCTCGTCCCCTTGCCCCCTCGTTAGTTACGCCACTGCCTATATCCTCTGTATTTTAACGTGTTTCTTGCCTTGCCATAAGAACATTTCAAAGAGATTTCACAAAAATAGAACTCAAAAAATATCAATTAGTCCAGGCAGTATTTTAGCAGTTTAGAAAACGTACACTTAACTGCAGAACTTACCGTTGTTTCTCGTGAGCTTCAGCTATCTCAGTGGAATCCTTCAGGGTCTGAGTTTTGGGTTGATGCATACAATTCGATTAGACTTCCACAGCGAGGCAAATTAACACAATTCGAAAAGAGTTTATTTATCAATGCGTTCAAGCAAATATTTTTAATTGTGCTTGTGTATTTGAATGTATTTTGCCACGAAGCTGAGAATTTTTTCTTCGTTTGCCACCAGTACCCGTTTGTGGCTGGTCAAACTTTATGTACATTGTGGGGTGTAAATTCTGCTGAGAATAGACCAGCTCAAAAAAATTAATTACTGTAGATTTAAGAAACCTGAATGAAATAGAATGTATGTCAACTGGAGGTTATTTAAGAACCTGTCCAGTGCATTCTGTGTGTGTTTTCAACTTTTGTTGTTGAATAAGCTTACAAGCAGGAACAGTGTTGGGCAGTATAAGAACTGAGATGGAAGTTGAACTTGCATGGTCTCAGTCTTCCGATTGACATCCCAGCTTGAATTCAAGCAGGTGTTTTTTTTGGAAAGTGCGCATATGATCGCTTACTGCAAGAATAAAAAAGGCAGCCTTTGGATTTAAATTGACAAAAACAACAAAAAGTTCTCTTGGTAGACGAGATGTAAATGTAAATGTCGTCTTGCAATGCGGCGTGTCAAAGACCAAACTGATTTCAAAGTTGTTCTTTATTGTATTATTAGAAGCAACTCTGTAAATAGTTTCTCTTTTGTTAAAGGAAATCCCCAAAACACTGCGTCATTTTTTCCTCATGTGCTTCATTTATCCACCTCTGCACAGTGCTTTGTTCTAAGTGTCGGAAGCATCCTTTCTCTCTGTATGGCTAACTTGGCAGGCGCATTATCTAAATACGTGACTCCAGGCATATGAACGCCCACTAGTACATTACGTCGAAGAAATTACTGAAGCCCACCAACAACTCAAAGACGTCTGGGTACAACGCAAACTGGAATTTCCATAAGCCGTACAGCGCTCATAAACAAACCACGCTGTATTGTCGCGCACAACAGCCCACTTATTGATTAAAACAAATGGACAAACACTTCAGGTTACCCTAAGCTGTTCACGCAATTCTGATGATAATGAGATCAACTTGAAATACAACTCCTATGATCGTGAGTGACTTTTTACTGGTTGTTGATCGTTTGAAAGTGATTTTGCGTAAACAACTTGTCGAGCCTAAAATTATGTACGTAATCCGTTTGCCGACACTACGTCACGCTTTTTTGAGTTTATGAAAATATCTGTGAGCAAATGGCAGATGCGACAACTTAAAAAGTACTTAGGCCTCAGAAAATTATTTTCTAAAAATATTAGAAATGAAGATGAAAAGAACGATTTCAGCAATAATAGCATGAACAATGAACAGCTGGATTCAGAGAACAACCTGCAGGAAAAAAGAAAGCAATCGCTAGTCCTGTTCTATACAACGATAAAATTTTGCCTTTGTAGAATCACATGAAACATCATGATTTTCCTATACACTGGCTGTTGCATACCATGATGCAATTGATTTGTTAGGTCTTAAAACTATCGGCAGAACCACACCAGATAATAAGCAGTATCACCGAAGAACTACAAGAACCACGATGATTATGTTAAAGTGTCGATTAATGTCAAGGAGAAGGTGCCGTTATGCGTCTTTGTGGCAGACCCTCTTCAAAGTATAATGGCAAATCTTTTCACTGAAAGCATTCACTTGAGAAAGGGAGAGGACCTTCCGTTACCTTGAAATTTATCTTTGCTTTCTCAGTAATTGTGGTAGATTCAGCGCTGAAGACGAGTTCTAAGCCGACGCTTTGTTATTGGCGGAAAAGCAGCTGCGCTTCAGCAAAATCGCTCTGGTAGACAATCACCCTTCCGGTTTGTCACTCTTCGTGACATATCGTAGCTCCGCTGTGCCCAAATCTAGTTAAAAACTTGCACCAGACGAAGACGAACCACTTAGATTAGTTCTGCAGTTCTCCAGCTTGACCGCTCGTATCGGCGTTCTTGCTGACAACAGTCACGTTTGATTGGGTTCAGTTTGTAGAACTTTACAATTCAAGACTAGTCAGCAAACCACTGTTTCTCAGAATGATTTCTGCTGAGGCTCCAAATTCTGTTCATCCGTTATCATTCTTCTACAGGTTGCAATCCGTTGAAATCCAAGAGCATTGTGTATACTTCTGAACTTGTTGTCTACCACTGTCACAATAAACATCGATGTTCACGACTGAAAAAAGTGGTTGCTATTTCTCTACAGTACATTTACTGCAAAAAGCGTTAACACAATGAAGATTAGAGATTACACTGAATAAATGGTTACGTTTGTTCTCCCCAAAATAAAATATAAAAAATTCGCATTTCACTGTGTTAGCAAAATTTATAATTGCATTACGGTGCACATGTGAAAGTCATCACTTGGCTTAATGGACCAAAAGTTTTTAAAACCGATTACTGCCTGCGTCCATTTTTTCTTGCATTTATGTTTATCAACGTTCTAAGTTTTGATATTAGTTAACATACAGCTATGCGTAATTGTTACTATAATTTTTTTTACATTTTTTCAACATATTGTTTAGATTAGTCAATTTACCTGCCCCTCCATGCAACGATAAAACTCTTCCGGGCTGTTTTACTTAAATGAATAACACATTCGTAGGATTGGCAAACCTTGCTTGACTAATCATTATTAACAGAAATTGGAAATTTTTTTAAAGTTGTTCTTCGCAGGGTCACAAAAAGTTCATCCGGAACCACCAGAATGGGTGCACTGAAAGCTTATGAAATCATCAAAGTTTCAGGCAACATTTTTATTTCTTGTTTTCTAAGGTTTTGATAAGTGCGTGTCAACTATTGATGACCTATGTAGTTTTAATCTTTCCAGTCATTCACCATAATAAATAAAGGCTCTGTTAGTCTGTTGAGATTTTTATGGGAGAGTCTACAAGCCGGAGTAGCCCGGGTATTACTCTTGCAAAGTTTTCTTAATTTTCCTACACATTTTATAGGCTTCAAGAACTTTTGTAGCCACATGCAAGTTTACTCAAATTACAAAATATCCAAAACAGTTTTATCAGAATAAGCTGGATCGTTGTACTCAAGGTAACAATTATTTCAAGAGAGACAAACTTGTTTTCTGGTCTGAAAAGTCATTCACGCGCATCATCTGCATTATAGCTTTGAACTTTGTTCAAATGGTTAACAGCTAAACTTTATCTCGTCTCCCATGTTTAAAATGGAGAAGGGATTTCATGTCTTTTCATATCTTACGTAGTGTTTCGTAATAGAAAACAACACAATCGAAGCATGGAGAAGAGAGGCAGAGACTCATTTTTCACAAAGTTAAACTCATGTCATCCTTAGTTTACCAGCAGCGTATGTACTCAAGGTATTGCTAGAAGAGCAAAGCACATGTACAAGAACAAAGGGCTGGTTATTGCTTTGAATGTCGCCTTACTGTTCATCACGTGTGAATAAAACAGTCAAAAAGTAGTACAATTTAAGCATTGTGAGATTGAATAGTTAAAACGTAGAAATAAGGCAGCAAAATGTGTGATCTCTCATCAACTCCATAGACATTTTTGCACTCTAACAAGTCACTTGTTTCACTGGTTGACCCTTTCCGTAAACGAATTGCGGAAGTTACGTAACGGGTTGAACGGTCGTAAGGTTTAAAACTCGCTATACCACCCGCTTAAAATTGTACAACACAATTTTTATTGTCACTAATTTACGGAAATCAACTAAAGAGCGGGCTGAAGAACTGTTTCCATCGTTTTTGAAGTAGATTGAACATATTCTTTTTTGAAAACACTAAGCTGCATGTTGGATGTAAGAAAAACAACTTGGAGACATTTTGTGCAGGTCTCTAACGCGCTGGGTTTTCAAGGTCCTTTGCTTAAGCCGTGACCTTGCCTTTTACTGCTATGTGCTTTCTTAATTGTAACAAAGAAGTGGAAACCGTTTTACTGGGGTACCCTTTGTAGACAGGATCTGTTTCGTGCTTATGAAAAGAAAGCGTATGCTGAGAAATGTTTCGTGCAGTGTAAAAAATATCTGATTGTAAGCAATACTTCAGAGATTTTTTATCGAGCTGATCTTTTAACCCGTTTTGCAATTTGAGCAGGTGTAATGCGATTGCATTGCCGACAAACACATTTTTGACGAAGGAAAGCTCCAGTTAACAGGTTATGAAAAACTTTGGAAACAGCAACTTTAGAGATGTCCATTCCCAGTCGTCCTGCTCACGTAAATTTAAGAATAGATAAGCGGTGATCAAAAGTAATATTTTAAATTTGCATGGTATTAGTAGGTAAGAAGAAAGTACGGGTTTTTTGAAAAGCTAATGGGTTGTTGAGTTGATATGAAGAACGTCAACAAAGCAGGAACGTTTCCTAGATACAAACATATCATTAGAAACGCAAGGCTCTTTGCAAACATAAAGCATGTGTGGCGTAAATTCAAGGTTGAATTGTTATTTCTGTGTGCAGAAACAATGAGCCTAAATGCATTTGCTTGGGACTCTCACAGGGGTATGTAAAGTCCAGTCCACTGATACGTGACCAACTCCGGTCTGACATCCTTGCCCGGGCTCGCTTTAGAATTTTAACCGATCATCCTCTTTTGTCGAGTTTTTCCACAAACACACTCACATCGACCCCTGTTTTTAATCCTGCTTTAGTATTATTTGGTGCAGTTTGAAAGATTTATATACATTTGCTTTAAATGGAAGGAAACAATTGTCACATCTCTGTAGAAACGGCCATGTTTTAATATAACCTCAAATGTTGCCATAGACCAGTGGTTCTCAAACTGGGGTCCGAGGTACTTTTGGGGTCCGCGAGACAATTTTCTGGGGACCGCGAAGCACCTTCCAAAAAAATCAACACTACGCTCCTGAAGAAAAAAATGTTTTTGTAAGATAAGCGTTGTCCAAAACGGAACCAAACATGGCCAAACTGATAGCACAGAAGCAAGTGTACCCGTCACATTGATACAATAAAAAACCAACGTGTTGTTTCGTGTTTATTGGTGTTGATTTTTTAAGGGGACCGTGAGCCATTAAAAAAATTGCTGAGGTTGACTTTATTTAAGTTCATCACATTCTGGTATAAAGTGGACTGGTCTTTGTGCAGGAGCAAGAGTGTCATGTCTGCTGAAAATCGGTCCGGAAATTTTACGTGCGACTATGATTTCGTGCAGTAACGGCATCATCAGGAACTCCGTAAAACTCATGTGTATCAGGTCAGTTGTCATTACAGAAATACTTAGTGTATCTATAACGCGTATAGTACACACATAAAAAAAACAATCTTTTCCGCTGTCGTACTTTTTACTTCCACGTCTCTTCCTTAATGTTATCACTGATTTCGTCACTTTTCAACAAGGAAGTACCTGTTTGAGATTCTTTAGGTGCACAGCAATAACCCAGGATGAGTGCTTCGCTGTCTTTGTTTAAAAGCCTGGTCTTAACAGTTAACATTTAGTTATTGCTTGACTTGAATTTAACTCTTTGCCGGCATTTTTTCGTAACTGCCTCTGTTTCGTCATCACATCTGCACACAGTACATGAACTGGGCAAAAATTTCTCATTTTTGTGTAAGACACAGCTCACGCCTTGTTTAGCCGTAGTTTTTACGTTTGGGCTTTTGACCAAGTTGCCCATTCATATGCTGTTGTCTAAATTATATGTCTCTCTACTTCGAAATCGATTCGGAAAACTTAGTCTTGAACAATCTATCTCTGCATGTGAAAGCTGGCACGTGATGATTGCATCAACTCTAAAGACTCCCTCTGTGAGATCACAGCAGGTTTTTGCATATGACTCAATCACCAATTTGGCATACGGTGCTTCACTCGACTCGAGTCATCTTTCAGGGGCCTGCCACCTGTAACCTTTGGGACGGATGTCGCCTAGCAGTGTTGCCACTGGGGTCAGTCTCGTTAAAATCAGATTGTTGCCTTTTTCAACATCAGATAACACGCGAATTTTACGTTACAGTTTCAAATAACGCTAAATTCTTCTATTGCCAATACCTAAGGAGCGCCATGCCATGAACCTCGTTGAATCCGAAATAGAGCGAAGTGTCGTCATTAAATGGAGAAGCCGATCAAGCGTGACGTAAAATATTAATTCGAACGAACCAAACGGAGCTTCTTCAGTTTGGAATGGAACGATAACCAAGCACACGTTAGAGATTGATGAAACTCAAAAATTATGAATATACTGTAACTTCTTTTCATCCTGAAAAGAGAGGAAACGTGAAAAACAACAACAGCCCAGTCAACATCAGACTTGTTACCAAAATATCAATGTCAGAAATTTACTGCGGCCCAGCTTGTGTTTAAGTCCGGCCTAGCACACTCTCTGGTTATGCATTATTGCATACGGCCTAATTGTAGGCCACTTGCCAACGGTGTCAGAGCAAGATGGAGGCCTCATTTGCCAGCATTCTATCACAGCGTTACTTTTGCGATTTTTTTGTTGCACTTACTGCACAGTTCTGTGTTTATGCAATTCTGAGGTTCTTTTTCTTTCCCAACCTACCTTACAATGTTACTTTACGTTGCTATGACCGCATTTGTACATATTAGAATTACTCAGATAGACGTCCGCGGAATACGGATTTTGTGCGCGGACGGTCGCAGGGACGGGGAGGCTTAGTTTGCGTACTCACTAGTGGGGCTAGTGTTTTGCTACCTTCCACTATGGGGTGCCGGGATTCTAAAGATTTCGGCCCGTACCGACCGAGTGCGTAAGCCTGTCCATGTGCAGGACGTTGGTGCTTGGTGCTTGGGCTTATTTCGTTGGACGTATTCGTTATGGCGGCAAATGCTATCGTCAAGTTGATATTATTATCTTACGCTTTACTGCAATTAAATATTTTCTGCTTACGCGCAGAAAACCGCTCAGCGTGAGTCTGTCTTCTTCATTATTGCTGGTTCGCAAAAACGCAGTAGAATTAGTAAACAACTTGTTGTGGGCTTTTAGTTGGGAGGTGACGTAAGCAGATTCTAGTCTGGGCGAATTTTTACCCAGGTAGTCAGTAATTCCTCTACATATTGTTGACAATTTCCCCCGTATTCTTGCGAAGCGGCGTTATAATAAATGATCAGTAACACTATGCAGTACTATCATTAGATAGAAAATGGAACGGGCTTTGTCCCCTTAACCCTGCGCTAATACCTTGGGTAGTTTTTCCAATGATGATATTCTGTTGCTGAATTCCTCGTTACTGTTACTGGAATCTGATAATGCGAGAACATCAGATTTATCAACGACCTTCTTCATTTTTGAATAAAGTCAACTAATGTACGACTGGGAGCTTTAATGCTGCCTGATTTTTGTATTCACCTCATTTCTTCGCCCACTACAACAGCATTTCATTTTTCGACTGCGTACGCGGGTTTCTCAGTGTTCGGTTCTGATTGTTAATTACAGCGCATTCGCACCCCACCCAGCCTTTGTCATGGGCATGAGTCGTATGCGAGTTGCAGATGAAGTGAACTAATATGTAGAGGTGTTCAGCCAAGCGTTATTAGTAACCGAGCAATAGCGATTGCGAATTTAATGTTATCCGTCCACTTACCTCGAACGGTATCCAAACCTGTTTCTTTGCAAACTGCGCTACACAGCTAGTGTGCCTGTCGTGCATGTCTTCAATAATTTCGTGTCTGACTCATGCAATAAACTACAACAACCCGCGTTTATAAACCTTGTTTTTTCTGACTTAGTGCGCCTTCTTGATCCCATGAAGTGGTCTAGTTGTCTGACAAGGTTGACGACCCCAGCAACGTCTGATTTCATGATCGTGTATTTGGGCTAAAACTTCAACAGAATATCGTAAAGCATTCTGACCAGTGGCTGTCGAACGTTTCGCTGACACAAGAGTATTCAAAGCAAAAAATCTTGGAAACTTTACCTGATAATCAATATTCAATATGTAAAATTCTAAAAATCAGATGTTTGGCGTAGAGGAGCAAATAACATCCGGCTGTACATCGTCTTCAGTGAGTGCGGTGATATGCGGTTTTTGCTATGCAGTAAGATGGGATTACTGCGAAATACTGTATCATGAACGGCTAAACTGCGAAAGCCATTTATGACATTATACACGACGATGCTCTATGAAGGGTCGGACGCTGAAGCATGACGCATGGAATGACCTGAGCATTTTCTGTGTTTATAGAAAAGGCCGAGGTCAGTATTACTGCAAGAAAATCACAGAAAGCCGCTGTGTTTGCTACTTAGTACTAGCAGCAACCAAATGCTGATGTATTATTTACAACTGGGCTGTATATCAGCGCAGCGGGCGTGAAGCCAGTGTCTGTCGGGTGTAGACTGTAAGACCGACATATGCCCTATGCTTCCGCACACCGTGGCAGCAGCGTGACAGGTATTCCAATCCAGGCTCACAACTCACTGGAACGGCAGGAGATGGTTAGCGACAACCGCACAAGAAGCTGCGATGCGGCAGTGATATTTTTTATCGTTTTATAAACAGTATTGTTTACAGTAATTCATAGGGTTGCGTGCGCTTTTCGGATGCCTAATCTGAAAGAGAGCAAAGCATTTTTTTCAAAGACCTTGTGACATTGGACAGCGTATAACGTGGAAATATTGCAAGGTCGTGTAAAAAGTAATTACTCAACAACCGATGAGTTCAATGAAATCATATTGGACGTTTCGAAAAACAACTTCTCTCATCGTCGGCAAAGATTCGCAAATCGTTACTGTAGAGTAGATAAATGAATCTTTGCTGACCAAGACAACATTTGTTTTACGAAACGACTAATGTGCTTTAATTAAGACCGCTGGTTGCTGCGTTGTTGTTCCTATCAACACTTTTACAATTTTAAAGTGCTTTGTAAGTCTAAATTTTCACACTTTAGTACAAGTTCTATTTTTGTACTTTCCATTCAACAAGGTCTAAAAATAAGCGTTATCTAAAGTTCTAAACCATACGCTGCGATAACGCATGAGTCACTCTTGTAAAACGTTAGCACGAGACACAAGCGCTGGAAAACGCTGATGAGTCTGCTGTGACGTGGTGGTGCACACAGGCACTATCTTGTACCACGTTCTTTGCCTGCCGTCTTCCAGCTAACGAATCTTTTAAAATAGTAATTGAACATGCCTTTCCACGAAGTCACAGCTGTTAGCAGTAACAGTTCATTGCACCACAACAGGAAATCATTGAGCTCCATTTGTGGGGTTACGTGGTGTCAGCAACATTCACTCGCACCATTTTTTGTGTGGAAGATCCTGTTGTAAGCAAGGATTTGAAAGATTGCGATCAATCAGTTAAGTGTTCTCGAGTTCATGCAGGCCGAGTTTTGTTGTAAGCCGTTTCAACGACTTATCAGTATCACCGAATAACGTTTTTGTTGTCTCCACAAGTGGCAGAATTTTAAGTGTTTGAACGGAGATTTTTTCGCAGGGATTGTTCAAATCATCGAATCTAACGCAACACACAAAAGGTGAGAAGCAAAACGCAGAAAAATTCCTTGCCGAGTAAAATTTTGGCAGAAAATCTGGAAAGAAATCCTGCTGTAGATTGTAGAACAATACGCAAACCCAAAAATAATTTTGATTCAAGAGTTTTAAGGTCGATACCAGCAGTCCCGCTTTTTTCCGAGTGATGCGCCACAGCATTGCGATGGCCATGATGCAGCAAAGCTGACACGAGAAAGCGTTTACATCATAAAAAAGGTTTGAAATGTTTCAGTGCACTTTATTGTTTGACTATGAAAAGAAATGGTCCCTTACGTTCTTTAAATTATCTGGTGGATGTTGCACTTGTTGCAGATCTTTCGCAGAGACAAACAAGCAAAAACTTTTAATCTGCGTATTTTAGATCTCGAGCTTGTTCTCACTTTATCCTCAAAATATTCACCTGATCGTGTTCTTTAGCGGGATACGGGATACCCTTAAGAAGCGGCCAGCGTACGTCTTTGATGTTTTGAAATGCTGCGTCTTTGTACACTAGCCGCCTTTGAACATCAGGGATTATCCTTGAATTTGCCATTGAAATTGGCCATATCCTTGATCCTTGAAAGGCATGTGAAAATCCTTCAGTATTTTCTGATGTGTTTGAAAATTCTAATGTGTTGTGTTAGAGCAGCATTGTGCTACAAGTTTGTGTTACAGCATTAGGTGAGCGAAGTGTAACGAGCATTCGGTAATCGGCAACCACAACGAGCATTCGGTATTGCTGAAATGGTATTAAATGAAGGATAGGAACTAATGTTGCGGAAGTTTTATTAGTTTATTCAATATAATTGAAACGCAGTTGTTACAAAACCAGCTTCAGATTTGCAAATTAAGTTGGTTATAAATAACTTTAACAGCGCGCTCCGCAAACTGAACTATGGCGACAATCTAAACCGATAATGCGTGGTAAAAAGTCAATAGCTGTAGACGTTAAAATGTCTTTGAAAAAGTTTCAAGTGATCGGGCAACAAAGACGGTCGCTTACCTTAAACAAAGACTTTGTAAAAATCGGGAGTTTTTTGCAAATTTTGTAAAACGCTCAAAAAATTGCATTTGCTTCCCAAAATACACTTGTGATTTGTGTGTGCCTCATATCTGCATCACTAATCTATGTGATTTGCACTGGTTGCCAAATGTAAATCAAAAATACAGTATATGATTTGTTTTGAATGCCAAATGTGTGTCTGGTGTAAGATTCGAGCAAAAACGCTCTGAATCATGTTTTGTAGTCTTTTGCACTCTTTCACAGCAAAAAGATAAAACAACGGAATGTTTGACAAAAGTGGTGTGATAATTTGAGAAAATTTAAATTTGAGTGAAAATGCAATAAGTTGGGCAAAGTTTTTTTGCTTTCCCAACTGAACTGTCTTCCGCAGGGCTGTCTTGGCCAGTGGTGCATTTAATTTGACAGAATCCATCAGTCACAGACCAAACAAGGGACCAGTGCCCTTTTCTGTCTCGAGGAACCAAAATGAAGATCATACGAGAAAACACTTGACGTTCCATCTGAATCTTGTTTTGCCGAAACCACTACCTATCCTAGGCCCTACAGTTATAGATCCGAAACCTGAAGGGAAACAAGGAGTATGATTTTATTTTGGGGATAATGATTGACAGAAGACTGAAGATATATTTTTGTCCTTTTTTTAAAATTTGTGACAAAAATCAAGTTATTTTTTGCATCAGTCAACAAGTATGTCACGATAGACTGTTTTAAAGCAAGTGAAAAATGTTAATGTTCATCATACTTTATGGACAAAACACAGTGGGAATTGATACTTATGAGTAAGAATTTTCGAAGTGGTCGAAATAAGCTATTATATCAGCTTAACCTTTGCGGAGTTGGGGCAAGGAGTGAAAACGAAACCATACTTTTCTTGAGATGGTAAACAATTCTGTTAATATATTGTAATCGACTGTAACTAGGCAGGTCTATATCTCTTTGCCAAGGGAATTTCTATAAATGTTGTAGACTTGTAAAGTGTTAAAAAGAAAACAAGCAATGTGTTGCAGAAAAACTGGTAAATTCCATATGGGCAAAAATGCATTCTTTACGTGCAGTGGTCTTGAGTGGACCCTGATAACTAACGTGGTTTCTAAAACTTCACCAGCAGTATGGATTTCATAGAATTTGTTTTTTTCTCCTCGAAAGTAATATTTTGTTTTGCTTTTCAGCTCAAGACGTCCTGGTATCAATTACGCAACAGCTGCGAAGTATGGTTTACATTGATTTGAAATGCAAATTGAACTACAGTGAGTCAGTGCGAAGAACGAGTTGAAAAAGAACGAAGAACGAGTTTTTAGTTTCCAGGGAGTGTAATTCGGTGGCAAGGTAATATTTTTATTGTTTTGATTTCCTAAGAGTTATTGTTAGCGCTGAGTAAGAAAACAACGAGTATGATGTCAACATGCGTCCCGACCAAAAGTTTCAGCTTCAATTCACGCACTCGTTATCTAGAAATGCATTTGAGCTTGTGCGTTATCATACACACGGCGGTTGGCAATGTGTACTGCAAGTTATCTCTCGTTTCGTCACTGTGCCAAAACCAAAAGATAGGGCAGGTCACAAGTTGCAACCAAGTCAACCCACCTGATCTATCGTATCAATTTCAAGATAAAAATTGGAGCGCTAAATGACTGAAACAAGCTTTTGTTCCAGTTTAACTGCTGCAGCACCACGAACTTCACGTTAGGAAGGTAATTACTTGCTTTGTGGGTTTAGGAAAAGTACTGGCGGTACGATCAGTGAAACAAGTTTGTTCATGTAAAAATTCCTTTGAATTACATTGGAAATTTCATTCTTTCTTGGAGTTTTCATGTTTTGAAGATTTTAATGTCTGTCCTAAACATCCACTAACCTATATACATTTATGGGGCTAAAGCAAAGAAGCTGCAGAGTGTAGTAAGACCCAGAAATAGCGAAAGAAGTCTTTGAAATCAGTGATGTCATGTGACCAACATGAATAGTTAAGTTGTCATGACGGTACAACCATGGTTTGAAATGTGATAAAACTGCTAGAGAGCGAAACATTCATAAAAATGATTTGTCTTTGCATCCCTGTCAAACCACAGCGGAACGTAAACGAGTCCAAATTTTTCTGTCAATAGACACACGCCTTCCAGCGTGGAAGATCCTTTTCACCTGCAAGCAGTTCTGCTTACATACTGTAACGCAACTTAAATGTAGCTCACAAACTTAATCAGCTCGTTCTCGTCACGTGGATCATGAATGGAATCAGGCGCGGAGTCAGGTTTTTTCTAAGGGGGGGGGGGGGGCTGAAGTTATGGAAGCAAAAGCCTTGACAAGGAAAAATTGCTTGTGATTAGAA
>Ga0210059_1010423_pt1 | contig 14360 bp, 10 predicted proteins | sample Ectturendosymbi2_FD_188042 | JGI IMG/M metagenome (GOLD analysis project Ga0210059, IMG submission 188042) | Ecteinascidia turbinata endosymbiont from Florida, USA - Sample 2 (SPAdes) (version 2) | ecosystem: Host-associated > Tunicates > Ascidians > Unclassified | place: Key West, Florida... | reverse complement strand
TAAAAATTGGGTTTCACATTGTTTTTACTTTATTCCTACAAAGGTTGAACAGCAGCTCTAGTCTGTGACTCAGTCTACTCTCCACTAGACTCAGCTCAGGCTGAGTCTACTTTCTACTCACTCAGTCGATTCTACTTTGAATTGTACATCGGCAACATCATGTAACTGTGATGCAGCAATAACATTCTTCTTCACTGCACAACAGTGAACAAGTGACGCAACAACAATCAATATTTCTTGTTCTGCTCTCTACGCTTAATCTCCTGTACAATTTACTGGCTTATACTTGGAGTTTGAATGCGGCACAGTGATCTAAAAAATTGCATGATGACGCATTCACATACTGAAGCAAAAAATAATTTCCTCTAAAAAACGAGGAACCTTCACGGAATCCTTGAAACTCACGGAACCCCACTATATAGTTCGTGGAACCCTAGGGTTCCGCGGAACCCCTGTTGAAGAGCACTGTTCTAGCGTATTTAGAAGCATGGTCTTGGTAATACATGAAAATCCCGCTTGTGGTTACCTTTAAGTACAGTATGCCACACTGTCACTGTGCATTTGTTTTGTTGCTTGAATTGCTTTTATCCGTGGCAAGCATGAAAGTACAATTTTTTTGCCCAAACAATACACCTTAAATGGTCATCTGTTGTCATGTCTGTTTGAAGTGTCTTCACGTAACACACGTTTTAATTCGTTTGCAATGTCGGTTTTGCTGCTGACGTACAATAAAATCGATAGGATTTTCTGACTCAAACAATGCGAGATAAAAAATTCATCTTTTTACGTCGTTTTTGAGTTTGCGTAAACGTCCGCGAAAGTATTTGAATCTTAAGCTGCTCATTATTTTCGCTTTAAGCTTAAGCTCTCTTCTGCAGTACCTGAATACAGTTAAACCTGTCCAAAAACAGTTTGCTTTTACGGCTTCACTCAGATCTTTTACAGAAAAATTTCATTTAAATGCAGACGGCTGATAAAAATTGGAAAATCTTTTCAAATAGTCAGTTCTTCACTGGTTTGAAAAAAAATCATCTTCATCATTACTGAAGGCCGAACTCTTCTGGCATTGCCATCCTTTATACGTTTTCTCTGCGTGTGTATTCTCTGTGAATTTTACTATTATCTTTGAAGAACCCTCGTCCAGCTTGGTACCCAAGTCAGTGCAACATGGATATCACTCACACTGTTTGCAGATGCTGCTGCAACACAGACGGATGTAACTCACCTCAGCTGCCTTGCCTTGGTGGTGAGTAGCGTCTTCCGAAACTTTGCCTCACTTCTTTTCATATGTCTTGACAATTAAACCGAGATCCGGGGGTCAGCTCGGTTCTGACCGTTTGTGTACGTAGGTTTGCGTTAAGATTTAAATATTAAATTGAATGTCCTTGACGCTTCATGTTGCAAGTATGTTTAATTCCTTTCAAGCTTTTCTTTCAAATATTTTTAGGTTTGTGCCATGCACAGCATAGACTTTTAGACGTGAGTTACTACGTTTACTTTTTGTGTTGAGTTTGCCAAAACGCTAACTGATTTAGTGAAACACTTTACTGAGGTTAGCCTTACAATAAAAAAACTGTAGCACTGGTTTTGGGGTAGCTTAAAGTTGGATGAGTGTAAGAGTTTTTAAACGTTTTGCCACGTATGTGCGCAAGGTTTCAACTATATGTTCATCTACGCACTTGTTTAAGACTGCAGCAGGCTGTCAACTCGTGCACGTGCAAAGATTTCCGTTGGTTCTGTGCAGGCCAGACGAGATGCGACCCTCTGGCATCGCCGAGAAATGGACAAAAATCTTGTGAATTTACAGCGGTTGAAAATGAAGTCGGTACTGTTTGCACGTTTACGTGCAACCGAGGTAAGAAGGACTAAACAAAAGAGACTGCCCATGGCTGTTTTTTGAGTTATGGATGACATAAGATCCTGGCGCGAAATGTGCTTCTTGCCAATGTATTGTAGATTATTATTTTGACGGTTTTAGCCACGTATTGTTATGATGTTAGCTGCTCAGCAACTGGTGATGGCCATCACAATCACGAGCACATTGTCAAAACTACTAAAAATGCAAACGTTTTAACTTTGCAAAGGGTACTGTAAAAAGATGCAGCGGTGTAATTGCTTTCTTTTGTTAATTTCTTTTGTGCGAAATGCTTCTACCAAGTCCCCTTTGTTGCACCATGCGGATGCACGTTTTGTGATCTACGCGTGTTTGCAGGCTACCGACTGAGTGGGCAACCGGTAAGTCGATGCGTAAGGGCAACGGAAGGCTCTACTCCAAAGTACGACAATCCAACCCCGTCTTGCATACGTAAGTCCTAATACTAAATTTCCGCCTGCACAAAGAGAGTTTGACCAGACAGGCTCTATATTGCAACAGCTTCGTGCAGATTTTAATGGTGAAGGCAGTGGCGTACCTAGGGTTTCCACTTTCCAGCGCCCTGGGACAAACTCAGTTTCAGCGCCCCCACCCAGCCCATTCATGGCAGCATGGATGCGAAGAATGATTTGGGAATAAAGGGGCTTCGAAAGCTGACTCGGGCCCTGCAATCGCCTGCATGTAGTTGTTTCTAGACCCGTCTGATAACTTCCTGTGATTGTGACGTCACATAATTGACGTCAGGACCTTTGAACATAGGCGTAGCCAAGGGTGGCCAAACAGGCCATGCCCCCCCAAACTTTTTAGAAAATATAGACATTTAGTGTTTTGAGAGGCCTTTTTCTAAACAAAATAGTGCTATTCGCCTAAAATCAAGTATTTTGGCCCCCACCAAAATTTTGGCTGGCTACGTCACTGCCTTTGAATCTTGGAAATCATTAACTACCATAGAGTTAAAATCTAATAGTTTCGCGTGAAGCTATTCCCTCTGAAATTTTGGTCACGATGGAACATCAAACTGTTTTATTACCACACTCCAGATTGCGGTAATACGTTCTCGAATTGCAGCAACTAGTAAATTAAAAGGCAATAACTTACCAAAAAGTTCCATGATCATCTGTATAAATGTGCATGAATTTTAATGACAAATTTTTGGGTCCAAAAATCTTCTGATAACACATGATAAAATTGGCCAGAGTTGCACCATGTTTTCCAAACCACGGGTTTGTCAGGGCCTTTTGAAGATGCCAGATCCAGCGCACCCGCTTGTTCCACTCCCTGGTCAGGTCTGGTTACAAACTTACAACCACCGCTGATGCGAGCTGCAGGGACTAGGGGTTTCTGGAGCAAACACTCTCACAGTTTTGAGTAATAAAACATCATAAAGGACTGACTGAGGGAGACTCACGAGTCACGAATACATAAAAGAGAACAGACAGAAGAATGCATATGAAATACTGAAGGCAAATGATTTTATACAAAACTGCTAGACAAATATAGTATAAAATTGCAAAATCCCGAAGCATTATCTTGCATATGACACCCTGAAAAGCTCACAGAAACTAAAAGAAGTGCTGCGATTTAATGCTTTACCTGTACTTATCTAACTTCAAAGAAAGTTTTTTGTCCTTACTGCAAATTTGTAGATTGTTGCCTCAAAAAAACTGCTATAAATGAAATGTGTCACATCTCACTCATCTAGGAAAATCTGATGTCAGTGACGCTCCCTGCGAAGTTCCAGGTTAGCAATTGTGTGACTTGAATTTCGACAAATCATGTCCATGGAAATGCTGTTTCTAGGCCAAAGTGGTATAAAGCACATGTAGCAGTAACTGAAAAGTTTACAATAGCTAATATACTAAACGTTGCTACACAGCTGCAATTATAATTTTGCAAAAGTATTCAGCATTTATTTAAATATCCCACAAAAAATCACCATAAATTCCCTCAGAACCACACCAAATCCATTTCAACATGAAGTTTGTCCAACCATAAAGGCTCAAAAATTTTCCTAAACATGAGATCTGTTGTCGTAACAACCAGGGGCCATGGGTGTGGTGATTCCCGGGGCAACTGCTTGATTCCATGCCCCCCACCAAATTCTAGTATTGAGGAATGTCAAAAATAGAGCCATTTTGAATAAGTAAAAACTGGTTTGACAAATAAATAAGTTTTGAAAAATCGAATTAAAATGAATTCAAAGAGCATTTTTTGTTGAATAATGTGTTAAGTTTTCAATAATTTTTTTATCCTGTGGGCTTGAGACATCTGTTTGCAAGCAAATTTCTTCCCTCATGGGTATGCTATACATTGAGGAATTAGATATCGCATTTATTCATGCAGTGCATATCAAATAGGCCCACCAAATGTAGATAGCACTTGCGGCATGTTAGGGGATAGAGTTTGTCTACTTTTTCTCTTAGAAATAGTTTCTGTGCAATTTGATGCATTGCCGCGCTTTATATTTTTCTGAATTATAAACAAATCGCAAAGGATGTTTTGTCCAGTAAAAACAGATAAAGGTGACGATGGCAGTGCTTCATCTCTCTCTCAGGTCATTTAACATACATTTGCATGCTCCCTATATAATGATAGGGAAGTAGGAAAGTTGGCAACACCGGCTTTCTAAAAGCACTGTGACGCAGCTGGGAGTCATACCACAAGCGGGCGCTTATTGCTGGAGACAGAAACTCCGCCTTGAAACGTCACTTGGGTTCATAATTGCTCGCTTTGCGAATCTTGGTGAGATTTCGTAATGACATTCGACGTTTTGTAAATTGTTATCATTAGCGTCCGTTGACATTTGACATTTCGTAATTAGTACGTAACATTCCGACCTCAATTTGGCGCCCCCAAAGTGCTGTGCCCGGGGCAGATGTCTCCCCTTGCCCCCCTTGTTACGCCACTGGGTGAAGGAGCACGCGAAAGAGAAAACAAACTTCAGACAAGGGTAGGAAACTTAGGTGTAAAACATAAAGCATATCATAAGCAAATCTTTCTCTGATTTGCAACTAAAACAGCAATTTAGCAGATGCTACAAAAACGCTTCGTCGAAACATTTTTGATGAAATTCATTAAACCCTGCTGAATCACCACATCAATCACCTTGTTTTCTATTTATTTTATACAATGGAAGATGTACACAGAAAAACGTGATAACGCATGTTCTAAGATGCAGACACATTATCACAAATAACACACATCCTCACGAAGATATGGTTCAGTGGCATCGAACCGCATGAAGTGGATTTGAAAGGTTGACCCAACGTAAATCAACAAGGAGTGTAAAATTGTTAAATATATCGGACCGGCATAGAATTTGGCAGCCGTAAATATCAATCTGGTGCTATTGATGATGTGCATTGTTACAGTATGTAAAACTAATCCTCATTCTGCAAATAAAATACGTTTCAAAATTGTGATTTGAGACTTTACATAATTTTAATTTAACTTCTCACAAAGTCCTCTCATACAACTCAAAAAAACGTCCAAGGCATTGATTTGTTTCAAGCAAAAGATAGATATTACTTGTTGCGTAATTTGCTTTACTGCTTTTTTAAAGCGGACACTTGCTTACCACTACAAAGAGCACCTGCAAACGGTGCAGTGAGCTGCAGCCAAGGGAATTTCGTCGGAAGTGTTTGCAGATTCTCTTGCGCAGCAGGATATTATCTGAGCGGGAGCGCAACTACAACTTGCAGTAAGTTTGAGTTCAAAATGTTCGAGTTCAAAAAGATGTGTTTTCATCGGTGATGTAGTAGAGATAAGAGCCTCTATGGCCGATATACAATTCTTCGAGACTAAACCCAAGTAAACATGTACCGCTGCAAGAAAACTCCTTGGGTTTCATGATTTTTATGCACATGAATAAAAACGGCCTTAGAAATTTGCTATACCTTTACATTAGATCAATACATTGCTTTGTGGTTGCCTTTGCAGAGACTAGGTCCAACAAAGTTTAAGTTGAACTGTTAGAGCTTTTCGGAGCCATGTTCATAGAGCATTTGACGTATTGGAACGAGGGGCTTGAGGAATCACACAATATTGTGTCCAAATCTCTAGCGTTCATCTGGTTTTCAATGTATTTTAACCTGCACGCTTTGATTTCAATGAATGGTGAACTAACAAGAATATTGCAGATAACTATAGCTAAGTAAAAAATGAACTTTTGCTCATGAATCTTTTTTTAAAAGTATTTTATAGTTTTCCATTTGGCTCTGATCACATTGGCGCAAATTATGTACGAGTGGGTATTTCGATTTAAATGTTTGCGACCTTGTGCCACAGGCGTGCAACTTTGATTGCGTTTTTCAGTTAGGTTATGTTTTACTTGTAAAAATGACAACTGTTTTATGAAAACGCGTGCTTTCACTTAACCAGGATCTAACAACAACTGGAGCAATTTACCCCCGACGTGCGTTAGGATCACCTGCCCTCCTCCTCAAAGCGCACCCGCAAACGGAGGGGTACTTTGCACGAATGAAAACTTTTTAGCGAGCGTCTGCAGGTAAAGAAGCGAATGGATTTTTTAATCTCTTCTCAGCTGGTCCTTTTCATCGTCGGTATGTTTCAAATGCTTCAAATTGTGCTGCTGTTAACCAAATTCGATCCTACTGTATTTCTGCTGTGTAGGTTTTCGTGCAACGCAGGTTATGCACTGGTTGGAGACCAGACGAGGACATGTCGTGACGACAACGACGGTGATGCACAAGGATTTTGGACTAATACCCGACCGACCTGCCAACGTAAGTGATAGTTTTCATCAAAAGCTCCATTCTGAGACGTGATTACCAAGAAAACGTTGTCATATTTGCAAATGAGTCCACAAAGTAAGTTCATGCAGCAAAATGGAGAAAGTGTTTTATGTTGATGACACGACACTTGTGGCCAAGCTGCTGGTGGAGACGCTTAAAAGACACACTTGAAGATAACGACTGCAACGTTTTTTTTTTTCTTTAACCTCACCTCCTCAATTTGCATGGTTAAACGGATACACAATGCAAATACTGTTAGCGATGTAAGCAATGTTAGATAACAACAAACTAATAATTTTCATACAGGACATTTTTTTCCCTTTTTTTCTTCAGGTTTATGTCTATGTCGCTAAAATTTTGATTCGGAGAAAACATTGGTCAGTATTACAGTTTTTAGTCAAAGAAAACAAGGATACAAAATTGCTTAGATACAAATTTACAGTTAATAACTAGGTTTTCTGTAAGCTTTCGAGGAATCAGCTGACTGTGCTTTGCTTTCATCTTTCTGCGATGATTCATACTTGCAAATCTCTATATTCAAGTAAGTACTCTCCACAATGGAATAAGGAAAGAATGGATCAGCAAATTTTTAATGGAAAATCGATTTCACGTAAAATTACGCATCTTCAGTCCTGAATTTGAAGCAAAGCTTACAGATAAAAGTTGTAAGGCTAAAGTAAGAGCAAAGAAAGCAAACAAACTCAAGACAGAAGTGCTTAAATCAGAACACAACATCAGAAATCAGAACATTTAACAAACTGTCTGAAGCCAAGAAAACAAGTAGCGACAAATCTGGGACCGATGAAAACTAAAAAAGAAGTTTACCTAAATAAATGATTTCACTAGAACTTCGAAACTAACTGGCTGACGTTTAATGTTCAAAAAACGCCTCTGACCTATTAAAACAACTCACCTTGATGAATGAGAAAGTAGTTTCAAAGTTTTAGTGAAATCATTTACTGTATTTGAGAAACGTATTTTCTAGTTTTTTTGGTCCCAGTTTCTATTTATCGCAGCTTTTTTTCTTGGCGTCAGTCAGTTAGTTAATATGTTCTTATTTGTTAGCTTCTTCTGCTCTTATTTTAGCTTTTCAACTTTTCACCCGTAAGCTTTTCTTGCAAATTTCAGGACAGAGGATGGGTAATGTTACGTGAAAGCGATTTTGTATTACAAATTCGCTGATAAATTCTACGCTTACTCACATTGTGGAGAGTACTTTTTGGAATTGCTATTTTACAATTAGCACGTCACAAGACAGGTGTTCTTTGTTACATGCAGTCAATACTAAGGAAGAGCAAACACTAAAAGAAAGCACCAACCACTAGTTCTTTGGTCATCGTCACAGGGAAGCATTGCATTCTCAGTTTATCATCGTCACAGGGAAGCATTACATTATCGGATAAAAATGGAGATATGTGAAAAGCATCAAATAGCTGAAGTTAGCGAACAAAGTTTTATAAAGGTGCAAATCTTTGAAGCAAGGCATGCACTGTAAATTGTTTCTTATCGAAGCAACAAAAATTCTGATGAAGTTCATAAATTCATGATAGTGAACACTTACATTCATGGGGATGTAATCCAGAGTTCGATACGCATTACTGTAGGCAACGCGAAGGCGTTTAATACTAGCTTGCGTGTGTTTGCACCACAGTTGGCAGGCATACATTGGCACGCAAATGGGTATACGAAGAAGAGTGCTTTCATTTGCAGAAGAAAATAGAGCAAGAATTCCTCTGTGGTTTCGTGGTTGTTCAGATTTTGATATGCAAAGGTTTCAGTAGTGCTGCTTCTTGATGAATTCTGCGAAGTTGTAGTGTGACTTTTTCACATTAGTGCAACATTCATTTCCGGTTGCGGCTTCCACCGTGGATAGGAACACGGATGAGTGGATGCTTTTAATTATTTTGCCATAACTTTCTTAGTGAGTGTTTATGCAGGAGGGGGCACGGTGGTGGTCTGGAGATGGCGCCACATTTAAATAAAATTGTTTCCAGTAGATAGCGCCAATAAGTAGAAGTTGCTGTGATAGACACTGCAAGCAAAAGATCGAAATCAACTTATTGCTATGTAATAATGTCGCAACCTAGCAATAGTAGAGTGGAATGGGTGATCTCTGTTGTTACTGCTAGTATGTTGCCACGATTCAACATCTTAGTTCATTGAGATGCAGATGACTGGATCGTAAGGTCCCAAACTCAACTTTCTCCAAGCGCATAAAGAAACAATAAAAAGCTCTACGTTTTCTATAGGCTTTAGAGGAATCAGCCAACTGAGCTCTGCTTTCATCTTTTTGCGATGATTCAAACTTGCGCATATCTGTATTCAAGTAACTTCAGTCCACAACTGAAAGAAGCAAGGAATCAATCACAAATTTTTAATAAAAAATCGATTTCACGTAACACTACGCATCGTCAGTCCTGTCATCTGCAAGCAATGCTAACAGGTGTGAAACGTAGAAAGGCCAACACAAGTTCAGGGAAAGCAAACAACCACAAGACTGCAATGAAGAAACTGCGCAGACCCAACCGCGACAAATAAACAAAACCAAAACGTCTTGCTAAACTACATGCAAAGGCTGAAGCCTCAAAACTTACTGCATAAATGACAAAAACTTACTAAAACTCAACGCCAGCTAACGATTAACACCAAAGCAAAAGTCGCTTTCTGATAAAAGTAACTCTTCGCAGAGCGAGGCGTCCGAAGTCGGCTTGAAACAACAATCGTTATGAATCAGTCCACGTGCATTTTGGTCGTTGTGGCAACCAAGTCTCTGCGGACACGATGCAAAAGCTGACGCGAACAAAAACACCTGCACACTGGCCGCGAAAAGCGAAACAAAACGGTCTGTTAAAATGAAGTTCATCAGCGTTCAGCGGCAGGGAAACAAAATGATTATCTTACACGTGGGAGGATCATGTTTTGAACATTAATTTGTGCGTCAAGTCTGTGATACCACTTGTCTTCACAGAAATCTAAAGAAGGGGAGTTAGGTTCTACATGTATCGGCGGTTTGCTTACGTCGCCGTGGGACTCTGAAAAGTGCCGCAACAAGGCCACTTTATCTTTGTTATTTTCATCAAATTCACAATTGGGTCTGTTCCAATTACTGCGCTGCGATGACCATCTCATGGAAAATTTGTTCTTGGTATGCCCGACATATTGTTTGTGGCAAATAACACAAGTCGTTACATAAATGCCATGGTTTGCGCATGTCAATTTTTGGTTGAGTGGGAAGGTTTTATTTTCGCCCATTATTTGTGAAACACATGGCACCATTGATTTGTTGTGCTTTCCATGGTTGCCACAAAGTGCGCAGTGGCCACAAGGACCCGACATCCCTTTGACATGCTCTCTCGTCTTGCTTAAAGCAAGGTGCTTGTAGTTAATAAGTAGATGTCCAATTGTAGTTGGTCTTTTGTAGAATATCATTGCTTTTGGGTTTAGGTTTTTCTCTCTCTTTGTGAGAGTTGTCAGGTAGGGAAAAAATGTAGCCCAAACTTGTGATTGATCTTTTCGCCTTTTGGGGCCCGTAGTCTATCCTCCCAATGTGATGCCAATGCTATCATGTCATCAGTATGTCCAAAGGGAAGCTTGTCGTATTTTGGACGTTCCCAGCTACTGGCCAGACAATCAACTGTTGTTGCACTTTTTAATTGTCTGGCCAGAGTCATATGCAGCGCTGGGGGGGACGTAATGATCCACTCATCTGGTCCTTCTGGGTGAAACATTATTTTGTGGAGGTATTGAAGTTACCCACTACAAAAACATTTGGGTTATCAAATTTATCAAACAGTGCCGAAATCGTATTTACTATAAATGCATCAGGTGGCCATCATCTTTAGCTTCACAGCAAAAGGACATGTGCATATTTGAAGAAATACAGGGTGTACCCTTTTGTTATAACATGTTAATAAACCACCAAGGTTGTTCCACCCGCGGTGTTTTTCACTGATGTTCATGAGATTGTCTAGGGATTGCTCGAAAAGTCGCATAAATCCATTATCACACGAAACTTCCGATTTTCACAGCATGTTTGTCGCGGGTGTATACAGTGCGCTGTTGAAGCTAGGGTGAATTTCGTTTAGGCAAACGCATGAATACACATTTTTCAAGTTCAAAGCTAAGTGTGGATAGTGGCGTAGTAAGTTAATTTTTGGGGAGGCTAAATCTTTTGACTTTACGCGAGCAACAGTGCTTTGTTTAGGGAACTGCCTCTCAAAGCACAAAATGACAAGATATCAGAAAAGTTTTGGGGAATGGCCTCTTTGGGCCATGAATGTGTATTTTAGATGTGTGGTAAACATACGTTTTACAGGAGGTAGAACTGAAGGACGCAAATTACCATTTCTTTCACCACAGCTCGGACTGGCAACTTCAACAAGTTAAGAAAAGAAAAACAGTTTTTCGGCGTATAACGTCAAATAGCAAATAATGTGAAAACTACGCGATACCCATGTTGACATAAAAACCATGAATTTTCCTCGTACGTTACGACAAACATCAGAGCAGAAACTCAACATTCACATTTTTACTTCGTGAAGGCATTGTCTGCGTTCCGCCTCACACCAACCCGGGCAACGGCAGAGTGGATTGTTCGGACAGCAACAATGAAGGAAGCCGATGCGACTTTACTTGCAATGTCAATTATGCACTGAACGGCACTGCACAGTCGGTTTGTCGTGACGATGGAAACGGTGACGGGTTTGGAGTATGGTCAAGTCCTGCGCCGAAATGTGACCGTGAGTGGAAATGCCGCTAAATTGTAGGAAAGATGGCAAAGAGGTTGTTAACCTTTGAAAAAGTCCGCGGTTTAAAAAAAATATTACTTCCAACTACAGGCTGGAGCTATAGGGAATTCATGATTGGACCATGCAGGATTTCAGAAAATAAATTAAAAAACGTATAGAATACCGAATGGTACATAGACAGAAAATGATCTCAATGGAAATTCCAGCGAAATACCGACATGGAAAAGTGCGTGAAAACCATGTTTATTTGCGTGGCAACTAGGTCAGAACAAGAGGGTCAACCGATGTTAATGCAATCATGGGCCAGTCTACCTTTAATGCAAAATTGTCGATCAAGTAAGAAAAACATTGGGTAAAACTGCATTAGGGCGGATAATTCGTATAAGTGCGACATTCAGCGCGCATCCCGTTCGTTTAGCACTGCGCATCTGACGCTGCGCAGATCAAACATCCCGAACAACAGTATATTGCCAAATGCGAGGAAAGTGTAACGTGTGTCAATGTTTCGACTTAGTGATCATCCTTTTTCAGGACAAAACTAATAAAGCAAACGAGTGATACAGAAATTTTGTTTCAGCTTCGCTTCGTTAAAAGTTGATCCAAAATTGTTTGAAATCGCAGACAAACGCAAAAAGATCTTTTTTGCACGGACAAATGTTAATGGTCTTATAAGTGATTCGCCAGTGTTTGAAAATTTTTATTGTTTGCTGTCATCTTACATGCCACAATTGTTTTTGTAGCTGTTACCTGTCAGCCTGCACAAGTCAATCCAAGTAATGGAGCAGTGTCCTGTACTAACGGAAACATGGTTACAAGCATTTGCACATTTAGCTGCTCGGCAGGTTATAATGTAATTGGAAGTCAAACAACAACTTGCTTGGATGATGAAGATGGCGATGCGTTGGGAGTCTGGACCAATACACGACCGTTCTGCATCCGTAAGTTCGTCACTGCTTTAACTGGAATTTGCTTGTTTCGATTAAAAAGCTTGCTCAGGTTCGGGAGGACACTAACGCCGTTGGTATCATTGGTCAAATAGAGGAACAATTTTCCCAACCCCACTGAAACTTAGTAAAACTTTTCAGGGGCAAAAGTATGTTTTTCAACAGCTGCGAAATTATTCCAAGCACATCTGACACTTGAGAACCAACTGTTTATATGTCGAAAAGCTTTCATTATTTCAAAAACAAACACAATTTCCCCCAAGCGACTGCGTGGTGTCTGAATATAAAAGGAACAAAAAATACACGGAACATCCAACACTTCCCCAGTACTCTTTATTGGTGGTCAGCTGCCAGCTGGACATCCATGTCGTAATATGTTCAAATCCAGTGGATATACGATGTACAAGCTAAAGAAGTAAATTAGTTTGAGACTTGCAAAATTGGTGATTTTCAGGATATTTTTGTAATTTTCAGGAACAAACGGTCCATCATCCCAAAATGGAAAAATATGTTTAGGGCAATCCATGGCAATAAGTTGTACACAATCGATCACGAAAACGCTAAAGTAATGTGCTTTCATGCATGCAGTAACGGCAACGCTTATACTTTGTAAGATGACGCACATGGACAAGGTCACAACAGGCTTTATTTTAAACAGCCTGATCTTCTGTTGACATTGACTCTCGTGCAACTGGGCAAAGTACTTGGATACACAGCCCTTGCAGAATACGTTCTTTGCACAATAGCGACGGCGAAATGTGCTATTGCAACAGATTATCAGATTCTACATCGCATGTAAGCTCTTACCTCTCAGAAAACTTTGCAGAAGAATTGCAAATGGTCCATGCAGTCAGGAGCTGTCTTGTTTCGTTGCTATGGGCGTCAGGTTTCGCAGCGTTTTCTTGGCAGCAAATGCTCATTGGTTTGAAACGAGTGTCGCTGACGTCAGTGCAAGATAAGTGTTAAATATTGACGATTGCAACACTCGGGTCAAGCTCGCATTAGAAATACGCTTTCGCACCTTAGTCTTCATCTGATTGATTTTCCATTTCTTTCAAAACAACCCTCGTCTCAAAGTCTTTTGAAGTTTATGCTCTTTGTGCAGAATACAAGCATTCACAACACCTGTGTTTCAACCCAAAAGCATACAACAGAGGCTTTTTTGGTCATGCCGCTGCATGACCGAAAAGAACACACATGATCAAACGTGTCCACACATTTTTCGCGGAATTATAATACAGTGTAATTTCAAGGTTTCCATTGTCACAGAACACAGGCTGATTATTTATGGAGAACAAAAAACAAACTATCTTTTTTGTGTCTTGCTTGTGTAGTTTACAAAAGTGAGCAGCGTCATGTCCTTGCTGAAAGCAAAGCACTTTGACGCGAAGGAAGTTTATCTGGTCAAGCATTTCGAAAAGCATTTACCGTTGGCTTTTATGTACGTTTCCCACATATGTCAGACCAACATTTCTCGAAAATGTCAATTGTCAAAGCATAGGCAACGCAGCAAAAATCAAACACTTCTTTCTACGATCGACGCTCCGTACACAGGGCCACAAAGCTGTGTCCAGCATTTCTGCTGAAGGCAAATTTTGTTGATTCTTGACACCCTGTAGGATCAGCGTACATATCAAACCCTGCATTTGAAGAACGTCTGTGATTTGGAAAGTTACCATGCGCATTTTCTCGCAAAGCAGTCAACGTGCTGTTAGTGCCTTCCACGATTTTATCTAGAATATCTTCACTCACCAAAAGTTAGAAATAGTTTTTCGGCGACGCCCTGGCGCTCACTGGAAAAGTTGTCTCGGGTTGTGCTCTCACAGTCTTTCGCGGTGAACTTCGCACAGAATGTCGAACAAACAGGTTGGTTGACCATAGGTATCCATTCCTGTCATTCATGATCCTTTGAGCCAGGGGCGTGCAACTGTTTATCGCAATGGGCCACAATGTACAATTGTAATGATGCTGAGGGCCAGACATTCAAACAACACATAAATTTTTATAAAGATTTTATTGGAAAAGCACATGAAGTCCATTT
>Ga0210059_1010421_pt1 | contig 14364 bp, 8 predicted proteins | sample Ectturendosymbi2_FD_188042 | JGI IMG/M metagenome (GOLD analysis project Ga0210059, IMG submission 188042) | Ecteinascidia turbinata endosymbiont from Florida, USA - Sample 2 (SPAdes) (version 2) | ecosystem: Host-associated > Tunicates > Ascidians > Unclassified | place: Key West, Florida... | reverse complement strand
CGCAACCGCGGTGGAAAAACTGAAGGTTGCCATCTTCCGCCTTAATGCTTCTACACGCATGAGCAACCACGCTCGAGATTGGCCAGAACCATCCAGAAACAACCAATCACGAAGCACTACAGCAGTGGTCCCTAAGCGGGACGCCATTTACAATGCTCAGGTGCGGCGCGGGTTACTGCGTTTTTTCAACATACCATTAAAAAACATTTTCAAAATATCATCAAATCTTACAGCAAATTGCTGTGTTTCGCCGCCGGGGCCCGCAAATTATATCTGTTCTCCGCAGGATGCCGCAACCCTAAAAAGGTTGGGAAACACTGCAAAAGGTTGGGAAGCACTGCAAAAGGTTGGGAAACACTGCAAAAGGTTGGGAAGCACTGCACCACAGGAAAACGCTTACTTTGTTGCGGGGTTCGATTCAGCATCGCCGTGATTTGCTGGAGGCTGGGGCCCGGGGCAGGTGGGGCTGGGACGGATATTTGGGGCAGGTCCTTGAGCGACCTCCCGCAACGTATCTGTCTCGTCTGCTCCGAGAACATGCTCTGTGGATGTTTGCAGTGATGTGATGTCAGGCACAGAGAAACGAAACACGTTATTCAACACTGAACAAAAGCGCAATCGAATCGAATAAGACTTGATCTTCTTCTTCGTGGATGGACTTCGGTCAAAGTTCAAAGGTCAGTTCGCTATCGCCGGCACAAAACTAATAGTTATAAACGAAGGTTTTGCGCTTTTCTGTCGCGGCAAGATGAGTAGTAGTGCACGTTTTAAATCAGGTATTATCCCCCGACATGGAGGTGGCCGGGTTAAAGGCTTGCAATTAATTTCAGTCCTTCTTTCCATTTTAATCGATTTAAAGCGTCCTCTGGACAAGAGGGGTTTTATATTCACTGGTAGTTAAGGAAACGGAGAAGAGTTTCAATCGTAGTGACACAATCAAACCTACGCTCAAAGCGCAAGTCGCAAAACTCGCCATTGCAAAACTGCGGGGGGGTCTACGCGAAGGGGGTCTTTGCGTGTCGCGCAGCGCGCTCCACTCACTCGCGTGCGTTCAAGTTTTGCGTCACACTCCTCAGCGTTCTTCTTCCAGTGACGACTGGCGCTGCTGAGAGTGGTCTTCGCCACAGGGTTGTTCGCTTGCTGGAACGAGAGTTGCTCGAATTCGCTCGCGAATCTCTCGCACTCGCTCTTCGCCTTGAGCAGAGTCTTGCTTCCGAACGATTGCTTCAGCTCGAGGACCATTAACTGCGACACAAGACAATGGAGGTTGCTGTCGTGATGGCCGCTGGTGGAAGTTGTCCCGAGACAACTGTCAAAGCTTGTCTTAAAGTTTCAGAAACAAGTAAGGCTGGGTACGAGCGTCCACGGCTGAACCACCGTCTACAATGCGCCCTTGAATACAGTGTTCTCTCAAAGAAAATTTTACACTGAGCAAATGTTTGTCATTGTTGAGTATGAAGTTCTAAGTGATTTACAAACTTTGTGAATTATTGCGGAATAGGTATCAAGTTCTTAACAAAATACGAACAAAGCACAGATTCCATTCAAAAAGTTTCTTATTTTTGTGCTTTTCCAATATTTGGAATGTTGCAACTGCGCAAAGGGTCTCTGGTGGTTCTGCCTATCTTACATGGGACATTGCTTGAAAGGACTGTTTATTTACAAGCATCAGTTGCACTTGGGTTTGTTTTGTGCAATAAACTTCTTCTTACCTCGGCGAGCATTGCTCGTTCCAACGCATTATCTCTTTCGTTTTCTACGTTCAGAATTTCTTCTTCTCTGGCGAGCTTTTCACTCAACGCACTCTCGCGGTGACTCGCCATAACGTTCGTCAGTCGCTCGATGTCGCTGTTTTTCTCTTCGAGCGCGGTGCGCAGTGACGCTTCGTTGGAGCGACTCTGCAGGTTAACGGTCAGTTCAACGTGATGTCAAAATGTGAACGTCTTCACGGCAATTTTTTAAATGCAAACTTCCAATCACGGATGACTTTAAAAGAAAACAACTAGTGTCCAATGAAATGTTGCTTCGGAAAACGCGAGATAAGCAAAGAAGTGTAATTAGCAAATGCTGCTTTCACATTTTGAGCCATGAACCGCTACGAATCGTTTGTTAATTTCAAATGATGCAGCATAGCGCGGGAATCGTCCCAAACAACGCCGAAGACATCTGCTTGAAACTGATGACCTCGTTCAACGCTGAAACCGAAGCCGCAGAAAGAGCGAAACACTCAGCAGATCTCCACCAAATCCAGTAACGATGCAGCGCTCATCTAAATGTGGTCAAGGAACCGATACTTGGCCGACGTGACACCGAGCCCACAATTGCTAGCACTCACTGAAAAGGCGCCCGCAGAATTCATCCCACCACAACGCCCGATTTTCAACGTTTCCAACGCGTCAGTATAGTGCGCTGTGCAGCATGTGTGCGTTTACGAACTCACAAGCCTGCAGATGCGCATATGGCAACTTTTGCAATCTGGTAAAAGGCTGTTTTCATGACGTCACGCCCTCTTTCATTGTATTTGATGAGGTTCGAGCAGAAACTGCTTCCTTTTCGACACAACCAACTGCCTTGGGCCTCGTCCAGTTATTGAAACGTTAAACTCTACAGGAGCAGGGACCCAGTACACTACGCCAGTTCGCTTTCTATGTCACAACTACTGCTAGTTAGTTATGACATAAAAAGGGAACTGGCTTGGTGCACGGGGCCCCGACGATGTGATTGGTCGGAGCGGGTGGGAGCGGTCGTTTGGTGGCGGACGATGGGAGAAAAACATTGTCTGCCAAGCAACGGTGAAGTGCGGATAGCAAAGTATGGTTTAGTACATGGGTCTCCCAACTTTTTTGTCCGAGGGCCACATAGGCTATCACGCAATAGTTCGAGGGCCGGACATCTCTAGTAATGTGACTGCTTCGGGATACTCAATCAAATCAACAGGTTTTTTGTGAACGTATTAATTTTTGATAATTGACACAATGTCTTTGCGGTCAGATGAAATGGCTTTGCGGGCCACATTTGGCCCGCGGGCCCTAGTTTGGAGACTACTGTTTTAGTACGACCAACGGTACAAGACTTCCGAAAGTTGTTTACTAGGATTTCGTTCCGGTCGCCACCAACAACGCTCGCTTACCTCGTTTAGCTGCTTCTTTAAGGTTTTGTTGGCTTCGGTCACAGTTGCCGTCTCCCGGCGCGCATTCTTGATATCGGCCTCGGCACTTTGTCTGACGTCACTCTCGGCGCGGTAAAACGCTTTTATTCGAGCGTTCTCGTCCGTAAGTTCCTGCGCAGAACAATTGAGACAATGCTTTGGCGACAATGCAACAGCGCTTTTGTAAATTTCGTGCTCTTTCAGAATAAACACGTTCAAACTCAGCTCTGATGTTGTTGAAAGCTCTGATGTTGTTCGTGCTCTTTGTTCTCCAAGAATGCCGCCAAGCTTTCAACGTTGCCGTTATGAAGGGAAACTTTCGGTCTTTCGCAACAATAGTTAAATTTACCAAACGTTCGAAGCACAGCTTTAAACTTTCGAGCGGCATAGTCTTGCAATGGGAAGAAAAAACAGCTTCCAAGCGCACTAATCTCAACTTTAGAGCAATAGCTCAGTGGTAGAGTGTCCGCCTCCCAATGGGAAGGTTGTGTGTTCGATCCACGACCACAGACTGAATCGTCCGAGCGATCCTCGGGCAACAGCGTTCACCCCAACCGCCATGCAAGAAGCAAACTTCAGGCATCGGCCTGCCGCCAATTGCCGTCACCAGAATCAAATTGAAAATAAACAACCTGCTGTTCTTTCGCTTTTCGTGCCTCATCCAGTTGCGCTGAGACTTGAAACAACGGCAATCGCCAGCCAACCAACCTCCAGCCGAACTTCCAGCAACTTCTTTGCGCATTCGAGCTCGAATATCTTGTCTTCGTTAGTAGGAATCAGGCCAGTCTGTACTGTTGAGTCTTTCATCGATACTGAGACTTGAACTTTCTTGCTTTTCTGCAGGCAGACAGAACGTGTGTGCTATCAGGAGAAACGGGAGCGCCAGCTATTACAACGTGTAGGGGTCAAGTTAGTGGTCGGCAAACTGTGGGCCTTATTCCACTTTTTATTGGGACTCACAACCCTTGTGGGCCGCGAGGTACGTTACAGCTACAGTTCTGCGCTGGTTGCGTGGGATAAAGCATAGGTTACTGTAAAAACTATGGAACATTGATTGTTTGACGTTAATAAAGCATTGTTTTCGTCATTATACGCTTTATGACATTAACGTAGCATTGTTATGCAACAGGTAACTAAGTACAGCATAAGTTTGAAATTGAGCCTTCGAAATTAAGCATGGGCCTTTAATTGCGACTGAAAGGGTCGTTTGGGCCACACCATAACGAAAGTGTGCCGATCATTGGGTTAAGATGGACGAGGATGTTGCCGATAAAGAAATGTCTTGGCAACCTTAGGAGAATCAAAACTACGATCAAGTTTAAAGCGGCACTTGAATAAACGATGGCAGAAGCGACGCCTGAGGGGATAACAGCTTGAAAGCCACAGCGGGATGGCGGGCTGTCTTGAAACCAAGAGTTTTGCAGAACGCGCTGCGATCCAGAGGAAATTTACGCCGTTAAGCAGATTCAGAATTGGCAGTGATGAACGTTCTTGACAGAATCGGGTTGTTGTTAGTAAATCAAAAACGTTTCTGGAAACACTGTCACCGAACAGTGAAAGAATTCAAAAGTTAAACTGTTGCTGGTTGCCACGCAACAGCAGCCATAACAACCGGTTTCGCAGCTAAAACTACCCATATCATATGGTCAGGTTTTTTTTTAAGGTTTGGTCTTTGGTGACCGTTGAGAGACCGCGCCTATTTTACCTGAATGCTGAGATAGCGTCATAAAGCGAGATTTTAGTGTATTTTGGTGGTGGGCTATGCAGTGAGGTTCTACCGCATTTTGCGAGACCTTTGGAAGAATTGGAGAGACTGTTTCAGCTTAAAAACGCTGCAAATGACGATCAATCCGGCGGCAATCATAAGCGTAGACCAGGGGTCTCGAAACTTTTTTAAGCTATTTCACAACAGTTCGAGGGCCGTATACCGTACGTAATGTGATTGTTTCGGGATACGTTGCATTCTACCAAATCAACACATTTTTCGTAAATATGTTATTTTTTCAATCATTGCAGAAATGACTTCGCGGGGAGGATGAAACGGCTTAGCGTGCCGTAGTTTGGAGACCCATGGCGCGGAAGAACTCGGACGATAAAATTACCGTTTCAAACGACGACGACCTCGAACGAGTCACGCTCGACGCTTTGCTGTCTCCAGCGCCAGCTAGCGACGAATTAACGAAGCCGCTGCTGGCGATAGATCGGTCGTCGGAACCTGTGGATAAGGCCAGGAATAAGCGTGCTTGCCAGGATCCCGCCCTAAACGATGATAGAAGATGAGAAGTCACTGGACCGACATCCGGTGTCATGTGACCGCTGACGTGCTCTTTGTTGCTGAGTTCGCACACAAACTGCCGGGTTATGATGATCAGCAGGGTGAAGCGACAAGTGCGCCCCGCAACTTGCCATCCGCCACATAAAATGGTTCGGGCGTACAACAAAAAATTCACTTGGACCTCAACGCGCTCATGACAAGAATCAAATATGTCCGGGGTCCCCTGGGTTTTTGGGCGAATGGAACGTAGAAGTTACCCGATAATAATAATAATACCACTCAGCGGCACAGAGCCCACGTCACTTCACCTGGGGGCTGGGTTCGAATCCCGTTCGGGTCATCATGACTTGAAAAAGGGTACTTGCGCCCTGTCGAGTCACGTGCTCGTTCATGGATGGGTGCGAGGGAGCGGTTCACGCGCGGCGCTGCCACTGACTTGCCACCGGTGCGGCATTCACTATGAAAGCAGCTTCGCGGCCCACGGCTCAGAGTAAACTGGGACGGGCGGCGCAGGTCACTCGGACACTCCGAAGGGAATGCAGAAACCGAGTGTTACGAAAAGTTCTTCTTTTAAATAACACTGTTTTGACTCAGTCACACTTGTCTGGTTGTTTCGCAGCTACTTGTATCAACCTTTTCCATTCCAATATTAGCAACACTCACAATCTCCTGCCATGGCAGCAGAATTACAGGCTGACGTTCTTTCAAATAGGTTTCCCGGTGAACTCTAAGAAGCTTTCTTTTTTGTTAATTTATCACAAGCAGGACGACGGAAAGCGTTATCTTCTAATTCATCGTAGAGGAGGAATCGTTACGTATTTGAGAAAAGGACTCGATCCAATAATGTAACAGGCAAGCTGAGGGAAGAAGCACCATATTCTGGCAAAACACGCACTACAAAAACGCAAACTCCAGGCTACGTTTTGCACCAAAATAATCAGCGTAAATCATCAGCGCATTCTTTGCAGGCAACACAATATCTAGAACACTCCTTCTATGACATGAACACTTTTATCACTCATACTATAAACCCTCTCCGTTGGAACTAAGTAAAACCGGCAAGAGCCAATGGAAAAGCTGAGATTTTCGAGCACGAGCACATATCATTTTGGAATTTATTTTCAACAGTGGAAAACGTACGGCAAACAATGGTCACGTGTTACCCCAAGCATGTTATACGCTGACCCCCACTACACCGAGACCGGTACACAGCGAAACGAAACCTCACCTGTAAGTGACGCACTGGACCCGTCGGCGAAATCGGCAAAAGAATAATTATTGTCTGCAAAGTCAGATAGGCAAGGTTAGGTCAGTCACCGAGAAATATTAATCATTTTAACCAGCTTGTCATAACTGTTATTCAGCGTATACTTTAACTGCACAAACTACATTGTATTCACGAAACTACCAACAGTTGTGTATCATCGGAGGATTCATTCATCCATTCACCTTTATCCGGGAAAGCATTTGAACAGCTCACAACGCCACATACACAGCGGATGTTGATAGATCTGTGCAACCCGGGGTTAGCATGATGCCACCAACACTGCATTACTATGACCGGAGCAGTGTTCCGAGGAATTGACGCGGCTATTTCCATTAAAACTGCCTTGTCTAAAACTCCACCACTTTAGCGATGAGGTTGCTATGGCAAAATTTGGATAGTTGTTGTACTTTGCCAGGTTTCATTTTTTCGTCACTTGCAACTTTAGCAAATGGCTCATTGCGGCATAATAAATGGGTGTGGGTCGATACTGAAAACCAAAATTTGAGAAAAGCTTTTTAATGCAAGCGCTTCTTTCCGACTTCTTAGCAGAATTGTGCGATGTTTTATGAGGAAATGGCAAAAGCTATCAATTTCTTCGTTGATCTGGAGCGGCTAATTGGTGGGGGCATTTTTAAATTAGATTTCGCAATTCGAGAAAACCATAGATGCGAACAATAGACGAAAATACTTTATGTTAATCCCACAGCATTAGAACCAATTGCAAAAAATCTGATATTGGCCAAATATGAAATAGTCAAATCTCCGTCGTAGGTAAAAAAACTGATTGAGAAGGACTGCATTACAAGAAGTGAATACTGTATTTCAATTCGTTTTGACACTGCGTCAAACTCGCGCTATTCTCGCAGCAACCCCAAACAACCGGTGCAACAAGCCACAGACCACCAGCCACTTGCATTGGTGGGGAGGTTGCAACTTCCACAAGCAAGACGCCGACTAACCTGATGTGTCTTTGAGGTAAGAGTCGACCTTTCCAATCAACGCGTTTATTTGAGGCGACGTAGGCCTACGAGACGATCTTTCGTAGCTTCGCTCGTCTTGGCTAGAAGTTGTAGAACTAGTAGTAGTAGTAGTAGTAGTAGTAGGGCGTGCTCTATTTGGCGCGCTATCATAAGTAAGATCTGTTATTGTGCGAGCCCGCGGTTGCTGCGTGGCAACGGGACTATTATTATTATTATAGTAAGGCGAAGAGTCGTGATAGTCTGGCAGGATTGGACTGTGCTCCCCCGCTCCTTGCCGGTCATCTAGAATCGCACAAGCGTTTTCCGTCGACAATTCACCAACCAGATGCAGGTCACGGATGAATGCCGACGGCTCCTCGTCGTTTCTCTGGAAACACGTCACGCGTTAAGTGTTTTTTAGGATGTGCGGAAATAGCTGACTAAAGATTTAAGCAACAGGTATCTACTCGGCGAGACCAGGCCGTGTATGGGCCCAGGACCTCAACCAGCTGAAATTTTCGGGAGTGGACAAAAGGTCTGTAGCCAATTACTGTATCTAACAACTAAAAAAGTTTTTGGCGTTTTCTCAATGGTTTTCATCATTTCGGAGGGAGGCAATTGCCCAGTTGCCCCTCTAGGTTACGGGCCTGCATGGTCCAGAACGGTGCCAGGAATCCAGGTTACTGCGGCAAACTTCTGAGGCGGTCATCGAGGCCAAACGTGCTCTTTCCGTCGCAGTTTGACACGCAACAATCGAGCAATGGTGCGATATTGTGCGAACACAACAATCAAACAACTGTTTCTGCCAGAAGTTCCCCGAATGGCTTGCGGACCATTTTACTCTGTGCTAAATATATTTTCGAAAGCATCACCACCACATCTCTTGAAATAGCAACTGTTTCTTTTCGACCATTACGAATTTTAAGCGGAAGAGTAAAAAATCGCTATTTTTATCCTCATTACTCATCACAGCCACAAGCGATTCGAAGTATCTCGAAAGAGACGCGTGCATATAAAACAAGCAGAGGAGTTTCGCTTTGGAAATATTTTACACCGTTTGACTACTTGTTGAAGAAGCTGGCATTAGTCTTACCTGATCAAGGGCTCCAAAAGCGTCAGGTGGAAATTTCGCAGCACTTAAAACGTTTTTACTGCGCTCAAAATGACAAAAAAGCTATCCCCAGAAAATCTTTTCAAACAAACGTACAACGTGTTATCCCAAGCATATCGTTCACGTCGTGTTGCAGACGATTTGCATAAGTCGTTTCACCAACCATTCAAAAAGTTTTATAATAGAACCAAGAACAGACCATTCCCGATAAGCTTTCGGTGGACTGCGCATCGAACGTTCCAGAATTTTCCAGCCACAGCCTCGCCATCGAGTCGCGCTGACGACGCAGACCCAGGTACGGTCCGATGCGGAGAAACCTGGCGAAGCGTGACAGAAATCCTGCTCAGTGCCCATCACTGCTGTCTGCACCGCACCATCGCGCAACGCCTTAAGCACGACGGCAATGATAAAACACAGTGGATAATTTTAGGTCAGTGGGTTTGCAACCCGTGGCCCGCGGGCCAAAAGTGACCCGGGCGCTGAAGTTTTGTGCCCCGCGGAAAGGTTCAAAGTTTAAAATCCACCAATCTTCCGTGGGTGATCTGTCTGCCCCGCAGAGCTTGACACATGCAGCTGTGGCCCGTGGACCAATCTGGTCGTGTTCATTTGGCCCAGCAGTGTTGCATGGTTCATTTGGCCCAGCAGTGTTGCATGATTGCACCTCCCTCCCCCGGTTTAGGTTACCCTCGTGCTTTTCACATCAGGCCGTTTGGTCTCATGGGGAGCTGACGTCAACCGTCCCCCCAAAAAAACGTTACAATGGGTCCGTTACACGATGCTGCCTTTTCTTTATTGTTTTCACTATGCGATGGGCAGTGTTGCAAAAAAATAAACAGCAGCCAGTGTTGCAAAACAAATAAACGAAATCGCGCTGAAACTGTTTCGCAAAAGACATTACATGATTAAAAGTGGCATGTTTCAGAACGATTTGACGTTTTTTTGCGGAACAGATTTTTTCCCTGTATGCCGAACATTTCTCGAGAAATTATCGTTGATTGTTTAAAAATTTGGTCATTGTAAAAATTTGGTCATCCTGTAAATCGGAGATTTTTCAGCCAAGTCAAGTCTAAAAAATCTAACGTGGTATAAAACTTAATATGAAGTTAGAAAAGTACACCGCGTAGCGAGAACGTCCGAACCACTTACGTGTTTTCTTCCTTGGTTAAGAACACAATGAAGTCTTGATAATTCGCACAAATCAGTAAAATAATCTGTTCGTCCAACTGTTCCGTTTCGTTTATGAATCGATCATCGTCAATGCGCGTGGGCCCGTAGCGCATAAAAAAGTCCTCGAACAAACTGTGGAGGAGGAGGAGAGCATTTGAGGTTTGTTTTGCAAAACTACGGGTACTACGTATGAAGCGAGCCACGCTCTTTTCCTGCACCCGACGAAGGCGAAAGATCATGGACTCTGTGCTCCACTTACTTTGCGCGCTGAGTTCTGGGCAGAAGCAAATGAATTTTGACGTATGTGCCTCTCTTAAATGGGTAAACGCAATGGCAACTACAATTCTCCCAGCTATCGAAGAAAATTCTTCGGCAGTTGTTGCAATAAGTCCTACAACTTATTTTCTTGTACAACACAAGCATTCTTACAGTTTTGCGCAACACTTTCAGTCACTGTGGTACGACAGTATGTCGTTCAACGAGAAAAGAGCAGACGACGGCCAAACTTGATTTTTCGCATTTTCAAGGCGCCAAACTTTCTGAACTATAGTCTAGACCAGTGATGGCGAACCTATGGCACGCGTGCCAGAGGTGGCACGCACAGCCCTCTCTGTGGGCACGCGCATCGTCGCTCCAGTGCAGAGTTCGTTACCAGACAAGTAGAGGTACGCGGGGCCTGGTTGCTCCCAAGATTGAGACAGCCATCTGAAAAGACACTGCTTCCTGCAGTTGTTTGTAACATCAAGTCATTTAGTTCCGCTGCATCATGCATCTAGAAGCTCCTTGTGCCAAAGAAGGCAGCAAAAATTCGACAATGTCCTCTGAGACGTCACAAACATAGAAAAATTGTATCATGCCTCGTGCCAGGGTTACAGGTTTGGCCCTTTTTGGGACAAATTTCAGAAATTTGTCCCAAATAACACTTGCTGACCCCAAAATTTTCCTACAACTTTTGTTAGGATCCTAAGGTTTCTGAGTTATGTGAAAGTAAGTTCATCAGAATACCTGTTAGCCAACTTGCTGCAGTTGTAGAGGTAGCAGTGAGAACTGTTACGTTACCTAACTTACTGTTTTTCAGGTGGCGCACGCGTTTGTTGGTTTTGTTCAGATTGTTGTTGCATTAAGTCTTGTCGAAGGGTGGTAAATTTATCTCAGTTTATGGCTACACATGGAAATTAAGTTGTTCTCTTACGATCTTTCATCACGTGCTTGTTTTGCTGTTGCGCTACAATTGTGATTGAGAAACATTGCGATTTAATAAGTTGCTAAGTATTGGTTCATATGACTTTGCAACTGCTGATAAATTTGGAAAAAATGATTGGCCCTTTTTTTGGCCCCTTGTCTTAGAATTTGGCTCTTTTTTGGCTTTTTCTAGGCTAGATTTGGCCCCTCGGCAAAAGGTAGATCCGCCAAACCTGCCTCGTGCTCTTAACTGTCGACACTTTCAAACACTTCTTGAGGGCTAAGGCACAGTGTAAATGTTTACGAATGTACAATAATGTTCGGTGTCTGAGCAGAGGACGAGTCCTGGAGAGATTTGTAGCCTGCTTAGATGAAATTAGGTTGTTTATGAATGAAAAAGGCAGGAATGTCCACAGGTTGCTGATATACCCTGGTTTGCCAACCTCTCATGTTTTTTAAAGATTTTACACTACACTTCAATGCACGAAACCAGGGTCTCCGAACTACACGCCACGAGCCAAATCCGGCTCGCGAAGTCGTTTCATCCGACCCGCGAAAACATTTTGTCACTAATGAAAAACATACTATATTTACGAAAAACTTGTTGATTTGGTGAAACGCAATATATCCCGAAACAATCACATTACGTAAGATGTCCTGCCCTCGAACTGTTGTGTAATATCTTATGTGGTCCTCGGATAAAAACGTTTGGAGACCCTGCACTAAACAAACAACTACAAGGTGTTTGTTTGGGAAGACAGCAGCAAGGATGTTTTGTGATATCAAAACTGAGAGAAAATTTACAGTAGGTTTTGGAAAGATACTTTTAAATTGGGCAGCTGAAATATTTTCAAAATCTAAAAATGCATTAAAATTCCACAACATTTGCAGGCAATCTTACAAGCCATCAAGAAATCTACGACGAATTAAATTTGAATTTAGCAAAATAACCTATTTATACACATTCGTAAAATGGAGGACAAACCTACGTTTTCTTACTTTTCTAGATCAAGACAAATTTGAAGAACTTGATTTTTCCTGCTTACACTGATTACATTTAGAAAATCTAGAAATGGAGCTATCGGAATTTTAAGAAAATTGTATCTGGATAACAATTCTACGACATGCGTGAAACACTTTCGAAGATAGAAGGAATGTGTGGTGTTGAAATAACGTTGCCACATATAACACTGAATTTGTAACAGCAAGAGCAGAGTGAACCTAGTCGACAAGGGGAACTCTATTGCTCATATGTTATGCTGAGGGTCGAAGGTTCGATTCTCTCTTCAAGTGGCTGAGGGCGACGCAACAACAAATGACAGCACGCTAGTTCTGAAAATGAAATTCTTGGAGTTTGGAATTCTCTGCCAAATGAGTTTAAGACAATGAAAGCACTTGGTATTGCTCTCCTTACTTTTTTTGGATCATCTAATGCGTGCGAGCAGCTGTTTTAAGCTGTGAATTATATCGTATCTGACACCAAAAACAGACTATGGCCTGAGTGCTGCATGCGTTTCTCTCAAACTTACAAAATACTGTATGAGTCAAGGTTAGACTAATTGTCAGAAAAAATCACATTAATTGTTCAAAAGCATGCCAAATGGAAACTCTTACCTTTCAATAAAAAACTGTTTGTATCTGGAATCTCTGTTATTGTGCGTATTTTTTTTAAGACAAAAGATGTTAATGCATAATTTTTTTTTCTAACCCAAAACATAGTTGGCCCATTCAGGTTAAATTGCCGTGTTGGCACTTTGGAATACATGAGACATGAGTTAAGGGTTGCCGTTTAGGCACTCGGTCTATAAAACGTTCGCCATCACTGGTCTAGGCTCTAGAGATAGTTGTTGCCAAGCCCGAGCTTTTGCCTCTGATCTGTGCCCGGCGTCCTCAAACATCGAGAATCTCGTTAACTGTTCGCCTGGTTCTTCTCGCACTCTACCGTCGTCTCGCTGACGAATTCACGTTCACATTTTCTCAGGTTCTCATAAAAGTGGCAACCGGTGTCGTAGCCAACACAAAAATTGGGGGGAGGCAAAATGTTCGATTTTTTGCGGGCAACAGTCGTTTGTTTGGGATACCGCCGCTCAAACACAAAATGACTAGATGTGCCAAAAATTTTGGGGGGGCCGTGGCCCCCTAGCTACGCCTATGGTCGCAACGCACTTTTTCGAGAAAGTTAAAGCTCTTGGCCGGTTTCGGTGGGTTGCCAAGGCAACAATTATCCTTTCTTACCATCCACGCATTTAAAATCAGAACATTTACCTTGAGTTTTTGTTCCGTGACAATGCGATCTATGTGGTGCCAGTGTTTAGACTTACGATACGCACACGTACCCTTTAGAATTAGATGGTCTTTTCATTTGAAAACTGTATGAGGTTGTTACCAGCTTGCGCTCTGCACAGGGAACTCGGAACAGTTTGCCATTTGAGTTGAACGTATTTCCTCCATCTCAACTATAGAGACAGCCGTATGTCAGCATCCTTATCCACCCTTGCATTTAAAGCAGGGTTTTTTAAAGGCGTTTTAGGGACCCGATTCGGGTCCCTAGAATCAGAGAAAATTATCATCGGGTCCCAAAAATCAGAGAAATCGGGTTCCTAACATTTTCCTTAAAAAAAACCTGCTTTAAAGCATCGGAAAATGTCATTTTCGAACCGAAACCTACGTTTTCGAATGGCGCGCGAGATTGCAACACATGTGTTGTGCAGCAACACAGGTGTTTCCTCGTGAGCAAAGCTAGTCGTACACAGGAGCCATAAACAACGATCGTTTGCACGGACCAGACAAAAGGGGGTGGCCATGACCCCCACTCAGTTGGGTCAAAACTTTCAGTCCGAGACTATCTAACCCAGGGGTGGGCAATTGTATTGGTTCGGGGGGGCACTTTGAGGAGGTTGCGATTAGCGGAGGAGGACCGTACCTTCCAATGGAAGTAGAAGCAATCTTGGTTCAAATTAGCCTCAACACTAACATTTACCGTGATACTTCGGAGGAAAATTCAGGTTTGGATATTTTCCTGAAATGCTTCCGCATGCGGCCCGCGGGCCTCTATTTGCCCGCCCCTGATCTAACCCCTGATCTAACCGTTTTCACCACATCAAAACGTTCACAGCTGTTTCCTGTAGTGACAAGCGGAAGCACGAGAAGAGTCGGTTAAGTTGACAACTTTCATGTCAGATGCCCGGATCTACGCGGTACTTGACCAAGAACTGTAGACTTTCGTAACACGGCGCTACATTTCAAAAGAAACTT
>Ga0210059_1010420_pt1 | contig 14364 bp, 5 predicted proteins | sample Ectturendosymbi2_FD_188042 | JGI IMG/M metagenome (GOLD analysis project Ga0210059, IMG submission 188042) | Ecteinascidia turbinata endosymbiont from Florida, USA - Sample 2 (SPAdes) (version 2) | ecosystem: Host-associated > Tunicates > Ascidians > Unclassified | place: Key West, Florida... | reverse complement strand
ATTGGAAACTAGACTCGAGTCCGAGTCTTTTGAGCCTTTGATCGACTTTCTAGCGTTTCTGGTTCAAAAGTTATGATCTAAAATAAACAAATTAATTAACTAATTAGCTAATTAGTCAAATATTTTTCAAAACTTACATCACAACTTTTGAACCCGAAACCCCAGCAGGTCATCCAAAGTATCAAAAGACTCGGATTGCAGCCTAGTTTCCAATAAAAACTTCAGCGAAATACTACCACCTAACGGTTGACGCCCAGGGCCAGGCAAAGTGGGCCAAGGTGGCCTAAAAGTCCTCCACTTATAAATTTGCTGCCGCAGACCGAAAATCGCAACAATTGCACACCGTGTGAGCTAGGCTTTGGGCTTACTAACAAGGTTTACTAGATTATTAGCAAAGGTCACTAGGAAACATTATGTTTACAAGCAGTAGCATAACATGAAAATTACAACTAACTGGTAGCGAACTAAAAATGCTTTGCATAGCAGTACATTATGAGGAAGTATGAAAAAGAAATGTAAATAAATGTGGACTTTTCTTGAAGTTTTCATCTGTGGAAAAATATATGTTTTCTGCACGGTAACCTGCCATATTTTCTCTTAGGCTTTCCAGGTTAAATTGTGATTTACTTTACGATTCATCACTGCTTACTAGGGGTGCAAAAGATAATACATAAAGTTTTCAGCTATTTAAAATAGTCAGAGGTGAATTTCTTGCTGGAAGTCCTATTAGTTCTTTGAACAAAGCTTTTAAACACATCTTCGCATTCAGGGGCGCACCTAGGGGGTCTGTTTGGGCACCGTAGGTACTCAGCATTAAAGCTGATAAAATATCAAACGCTGTCATTGCAGGTCTAATGCAGGTGTTTTGGAACAGGCAACAGCCTACATTTCCCTTGAAACATTGCATAGTACTATTGCGAAACAACAATGTTACTGCCTTGTCTAAATAGTGCCTGCACAGTGACATGAAAGAATCCAGGTTTTTGAACACTCCAAATTCATATTGCGTCGAATGCACGTGTTTCTGAATTTCCTCCTCTGGCAGTGCCAGCTCTAATGCTGTCAGAATTTCATACACTGCTATGCACATGCAGGAGCTGTTTTGTAACATTTCGCTTAATGGCGAGAGGACAGTCTCCAATCACGATCGTTTCATTTTGCAGTTTCGGGCTAATTTTATCTGCTGTTTACACCTACTAGGTTATGACAAAATTAAGTAAGTTTAGGCTTTCCTCAGCGTCACACCAAGTAACGTGGGTTCGTTTCCACTGAAACTATACTTTTATAAGCAACTTCTCATATTGAAAGGCACGACAGCTAGCCTAAAAAATTGTGGCCGCATTATCTGAACAAAATATCAGTCAAGCGTCGTGTTTAGAAAATAGCCTTTTCAGAATTAAGCAGTTGACGATGTTGTTTGCTGTGCAAGAAGTCCTATATTGATTTCGAATAATTTACTTTTACATTACGATGCAATGTCTTCAGAGCAACTGCAATTCAATCCTTTTTCCCTGCAGTGATTTGGCAAGTATATTTATTATTTATAACACCGCCATCTTATCTTTGATAGAGAGCGCTCCACAGAGGCAGTTGCGCAGCTGATTGTCAGCTTTTATAAGTGTATGTACGTATGGATAAACAGCTCTCATTGCTGTATGGTTGACATTTGCTGAATGTTTGACAAGCTAAGTATTTTTTCAACGCCATATTCGTAGGAACGAACAACGATTGTTATGTAATAAATGCGCTGTGCCCGCAAGCAATGATAACTTAGAACTAACTTTTTTCTTATGTTTTGACAATGAGATAAATACCACTATCTATTCCAAATACAGTCAGACCTGTTTGTCCGAACTCCGATCAACCGGAATCCTTGCTATCCAAAACAAATTGCTGTGAACAGATTTCTCCCAACTCATTTCACCCCTTTAATCCGGAAACCTGGCTGTCTGACACCGACTTGGAAATTTAGGCATGGATATGTCATATCAATAGAAAAAAAATGCTAAACCAGATTATGCCAACAGTTACTTAGTTGTTCATTAAATCACAATGGAAGGGTGAAAGTCAATTTTCTACGCACAATGAGTGTAACAGTGGCAGACCCTGCAGGACGTAGTTATAGGTCTTTTGTACAGTTTTTTTCACGTTTAAATCTCATTCTGAATGCATAGTTGCTTATATGGATCTGCTAATAAACAAAAACAACTATGAGAGTTTCATTTAGTCATGTTTCACATGCAGTCTACATATTTGCTTAACTCTTTGGCGTCCGCTAGGATTCAGGGATTTTCGAGAAAAAAAACGCCTAAACGCAAGTGGCTTTGCGCAGGAATTTCTCTGGTCCGGTATGCCCTACAGACCCGGTAAAAGTCTCAAAAGACGCAGCAAGTCTTCTAGTCTGCACTCACAAATTTTTTTTGCTTGGGGGTTGCGGTTTTTTTGCGAGTGACGTCATAAGTGGAGGACTTTTAGGCCACTTTGGCCCACTTTGCCTGGCCCTGGACGCCAACCGTTAGGCGGTAGTATTTCGCTGAAGTTTTTACTGGAAATTAGGGTACAATCCGAGTCTTTTGATACTTTGGATGACCTGCTGGTGTTTCAGGTTCAAAAGTTGTGATGTAAGTTAGTAAAAATATTTGACTTATTAGATAATTAATTAATTAATTTGTTTGTTTTAGATCATAACTTTTGAACTAGAAACCCTAGAAAGTCGATCAAAGTCTCAAAAGACTCGGACTCAGGCCTAGTTTCTAATGAAAACTTCGGCGTAACACTTTGGCCTAGTGGTTGGGCCCTAGGCCAGGCAACATGAGGCAAAATGACCCTAAAACTACTTCACTTATTGCGTCAGTCACAAAAAATCTGCACCCCCTAACTAAAAAACTGTTTTTTGAGTGCAATCTACTAGACTGGCCGATCCGTTTGAGCCCTTGAACAGCTCTCTACCGCAATCGGCAGAGGAGCTAGGGCGTTGGTAAGACAACCGAAAACTGCTGCTTTTTAGGCCGAAATCGAAGTACAAATATATCATAGACCGGTTCTCAAAGTGTTAAGTTGACAGTTCGTCTGACTGTACAGTTTGTTTCTGTTTCCCTTTGGACGTTTGCTTAGGCTAGACCCGTAGCCTAGGTCTAAAGGTTTGGGGTCATAAAACATTTTTTGGGGGTCAGGACTTCTGTTTTTATTTTATTTTCAATGAAAAGTTTTTTGGCAAAACAAAATTTGGAGCAGTAAAAAAAAACTTAGAGGGGATTGCCCCCGTGGCTACAGGTCTGATTCCGATTCTCCCGATACCTCGCTAAACTGACATTATTTGATGAAACCAAGTAGTTCGGATAAACGAGGTCTGACTGTAGTTACCGTATTTTCGGGACCATAAGGCACACCAGATTGTAAGGCGCAGTATCAAAAATTGAATGCTAGCTGTTCTTTTTCCATACATAAAGCGCACCGGATTATAAGGCGCATCAAATGAAGCAAAACTTCGATAAGTCAAACTGTATTCAACTCTTTCCTAATAACTCCGAGTGGCGGAGTTGTCCAGGTGCCTGAGTCGGCACTGGTAGTTTAATCTGTCATTACATACAAAGGAGTTTGATCTGTCACACATGCCTAATCCACTAGACACGAACATAATAAAATAAAAGTTGTACGCATGTTGATTTGGCATGCGCCAATGTAGTCAGGAGCCTCGCCGAGGTGTACTATCTGTGGTATGTACTAACTACTCTCGTGTGCTGCTCATTGCAATTGTTATTGGTTTATTACGTCTGTTTACAAAAAAATCGTAACTAGCAATTAAATAAATGGTACCGTTTACCACATAAAACTGGTTCTAGATGAGAAAGCACAACCAAATTCATACATTATGCGCACTGCATTATAAGGTGCACTTTCGATTTTTGAGAAAATTAAAGGATTGTAAATGCGCCTTATGGTACGAAAAATGCAGTAGTTACCCTGATTTGTTCACAGGCAATCATCTGCTTACCACGTACAAAAAAACCTGTGAGCGAATGTTACGTCATGGAGCGATTTATGGGGACAATTGTAGAGTTGTATGAGTATTGCGCACTACTTGATGCAGTTGGAAGGCTGCGCGTCGTAAGGAAGAGTACAGAGAATTTGCGTTAATTAATCACAGACAAAGTAGCAACTTGGGTTTCTGAAATTTGGCAAAATTGCAAAATTCATTGGTTGATTTCTAGTCTCAAGAGAAAATGGGGTTTTATGCTGAAAAGTGATATCAAAAGCTGCCCTTTTGCGACAGACCCCTTTATTCCAGGCTTGATGCGCCACTGTTCGCATTTGCGTTGGTACAAATGTGTGCATGTTTGAAAGAACACATGAAGTCTACCTCAATTATGACCAGACATGGGGGGTAATCGTCAATCGTAATGGATTACAATCGATTACAGTTTTTGAGTAATCATAATTGATTGAACTGACCAAAAATGAAACGTGAACGTAATCGATTACATTGTCAATTTAATCGTAATCGACTATTGTTTTTGCAATTAAACTTGGAAATCTTGACCCAACATCACTGTGCGCTGAACCACTGGTGTGGTGGCTAAGTTTCTTCCTTTATCATCGTTTGTCATGGTTATGTTTCAGGGGAGGCTGTTTGCCCATCTGTGTGGGTTAAATCCAGATAGTCCAGCGGCAAGCACAGTGTTTGTAGCGACTTCTCGCTTTGTTCCAACTACACTTCTTGTTGGCTGCCAAAAGTAACGTAGTGAGTCTAGTGAGACATAGCAACAAAAAGAAAAGCTTTACATAAAAATGTGTTGACACTTCGGTAACAGAATTAAAGCTAGGTGATGATTTTCTTGCTAAGCGTTACGCTTCATTGACACAAAAAGTAGTCATGTTGTATGGTCTGTAACTTTGTGAAACCTCAACCAATTTTTTTAAAAATTAGTTTTTTGGAATCAGCATGAAAAGTTCTATCTGCTTGTTATATTTGAGGAAATCTGAGATGGTGATTTGACTGACTAAGACAGTTGACATGGAATGACACCAGTGCTCTTCAAACTTTTTTGTTATGGTGCACCCTTAACACGTTGAGAGCCAGTCTACGGTATATTCGTACTTCGATTTCGGCCTAAAAAACAGCAATTTTCGGTTGCCTTACCAACGCCTTAGCTCCTCCGCTGATTGCGCTAGAGAGCTGTTCAACGGCTCACACAGATCGGCTAGTCTAGTAGATTGCACTCGGAAAAAAATTTTTCCTTGGGGGTTGTGTTTTTTTGTGAGGGACGTCATAAGTGGAGGACTTTCAGGCCACCTTGGCCCACTTTGCCTGGCCCTGGGCGTCAACCGTTAGGTGGTAGTATTTTGCTAAAGTTTTTACTGGAAACTAGGCTACAATCCGAGTCTTTTGATACTTTGGATGACCTGCTAAGGTTTCTGGTTCAAAAGTTGTGATGTTAGTTAGTAAAAGTATTTGACTAATTAGCTAATTAATTAATTTGTTTATTTTAGATCATAACTTTTGAACCAGAAACCCTAGAAAGTCGATCAAAGGCTCAAAAGACTCGGACTCGAGTCTAGTTTCCAATGATAACTTCAGCGAAATACTTTGGCCTAGTAGTTGGGCCCTAGGCCAGGCAACATGAGCCAAAATGACCTTAAAACTACTTCACTTATGACGTCAGTCACAAAAAACCCGCACCCCCCAACCAAAAATTTTTTTTTCGAGTGCAGACTAGAAGACTGGCCGATTCGTTTAAGCCCATGAAGAGCTCTCTAGCGCAATCGGCGGAGGAGCTAGGGCATTGGTAAGGCAACCAAAAACTGCTGCTTTTTAGGCTGAAATCAAAGTACGAATATATCATAGACCGGTTCTCAAAGTGTTAAAAAAACCTGCTCAGATGCAATCAATGCATGTGTAAATGAGCCTGTAAAAGAAATATTGTATGCAGTGATGTGAAAATTGCAAAATGTTCAAAATTAAATGACAATCTGTAAGTAAAAATGTGAATATATTTATTAAGTGCATTTTTAGATTTTATACATAGGATTAGAGTATCAGGAGTTCATACGAATTAGGAAACACAGCACATAGCTTGAAGCTAATTGTTTATTAAATAGCATCAGTTCTGCTTTTCAGCTTCCATGTGACACTTGCTCTATGGTCACAGCTTGTGTGTGAAACTGCAGTTTGTGTGCTTTCTCTAAACCTTGCTGAAATAATTATTATCCGTTTCACTTGTAAATCTTGATTGCAATTTACAGGCCTAAAGATGTGAAAAATATATGAAATTGATTTCCTAGTAAAACAACTGGCTGATTGATTTGACTGTGCCATACTGTTGTGAAGACTTACTGTTCACATTGGTTGAGATTGAGAAATAAGAATTAATGGAGCTTTTACTCTTGTAAGAACATACTGCTCATTTGTTCCTGAGTTGATTTAAAAGTTCATATCATCATGTGAAAATGCATTTCCTTGAATCTTCAAACAATTTCAAAAATTAAAGCAATGCAACAGATCCTCCCGAACCTGTATTGATAGTTACTGAAAGGATTATTAGATAAGAGCAATGCGTCTTTGATATGCTACATTCATTGGATTGTTAAGTTTATAAGTTTTTTTGTTTTTAAAGACATATCTATCACATATATATGTAATAGGTTGATGAGCATTTAAAAACTTTGCAACTGCCAAACAAAGGAAGTGAACTGATTAAAGTGAATGGACTTTCTAACTTCAAATGTAAGCTGTTATCACCTATTCTTACTTTGTACGGCATGGACAAAGTGGGAAAGTAAGTGTGCATTTATATGTGAGATAATGATGCATTTTAATAAGGTGATGTTAATTCAATTTCATGTGTAATTAAACTCAATGTCAGGTACTGTTAGAAAATAATTAAAACATTCGCTGCCAGTGTACGAATATATTGCAATTAGAAATCCCACGTGAACTGATATTTTGGTACCACTTTGCAACTCCATAACTCACCAATCGATTGTGCTAGAGAGCTGTTCAAACCCTCAAAAGATGTGGCAAGTCTTTGAGTCTGGAATGAAACAAAAATTAGTTTTGGATCTCAGGTTTTTTGTGAGTAACGTGATAAGTGAGGTAGGCTTTTAGCCATTTTGGCTCATGTTACTGGCCTAGGGCCCAACCACAAAATAGAAGTATTTTGTTCAAGTTTCCATGGGAAATTGGAAACCAGGCTAGAATTCGAGTCTTTTGAGCCTTTGATCGACTTTCTAGCATCTCTGGTTGAAAAGTTATGGTCTAAAAACAACAAATTAATTAACACTTTTAGAGCCGGCTGGTTTCGGCAATTTTTGCAAAAAAAACAATTTTTGGTTGCTTTGTCAACGCTCTAGCTCCTCCGCCCATTGCGCTAGAGATCTGTTCAACGGCTCAAATGGATCGGCCAGTCTAGTAGATTGCACTTGAAAAAAAATTTTTTGCTTGGGGGTTGCGGTTTTTTGTGAGTGATGTCATAAGTAGAGAACTTTTAGGCCACCTTGGCCCACTTTGCCTGGCCCTGGGCACCAACCGTTAGGTGGTAGTATTTCGCTGAAGTTTTTATTGGAAACTAGGCTATAATCCGAGTCTTTTGGATACTTTGGATGACCTGCTAGGGTTTCGGGTTCAAAAGTTGTGATGTAAGTTAAAATATTGGGATTAATTAGATAATTAATTTATTTGTTTATTTTAGATCATAATTTTTGATCCAGAAACGCTAGAAAGTCGATCAAAGGCTCAAAAGACTTGGACTCGAGCCTAGTTTCCAATGAAAACTTCAGCGAAACACTTTGGCCTAGTGGTTGGGCCTTAGACCAGGCAACATGAACCAAAATGACCTTAAAACTACTTCACTTATGACGTCAGTCACAAAAAATCTGTACCCCCTAACCAAAAAAATTGTTTTTGAGTGCAATCTGCTAGACTAGCCGATCCATTTGAGCTCTTGAACAGCTCTCTAGCGGAATCAGTGGACGAGCTAGGGCGTTGGTAAGGCAACCGAAAACTGCTGAAATCCAAGTACGAATATATCGTAGACCGGCTCTCAAGGAGTTAATTATCTAATTAAGGTATTGACTAATTATTTTGTTATTTTTGGGTAATAACTTTTGAATCCGAAACCTCACCAAGTCATCCAAACTCTCAAAAAAGACTCAGATTTTAGCCTAGTTTCCAATGGAACCTTGAGCGAAATACTTCAATCTAGCGGTTTGGGCTTAGGGCCACATGAAGTGGGCCAAAAAGGCCTAAAACTACTCCAAAATCCGAAAACCAAAATACTTTTTTTCATTGCAAACTCGAAGACTTGCGGAATCTTTTGAGGGTTGAAAGAACAGCTCTCTAGCACAATCATCTGGTGAGTTATGCAGTTGCTAAGACACATTCAAACTGATTTAGGCTGAAACTACAAGCAGTGAAGGTGTTGAAGTAATTGTCCTTTCTTCAAGTCCCTTGACTTTAAATAAGCTGTAAAAGCAAATGTAGTTATTGGTAAATTCATTGAGCAAACTTTCCATGTTGTAGGGTGTGTAAGGGTGTAAGGGCTGATGATGACCCTCTAGAACTTTACTGATGCCCCACTGGGGTGTGCTTTCCCGGTTGGAACCACTGGGTTAGTGTCTGTAAATTTAGTAAAGGTAGTTACTTTGGTGTTAGTCATTTCATTAAAATTATTTTTTTGCAATGCTGATTAAATGCCAATCTACACTGAGGATGTGCTAGGAGTTGCTGCATTCATCGTGGCTTATTTTCTGTCTAAACTGGCTTGACGCGACGCACAGGGATATGGATTTGCAGGGTGTGTGATGTCATAGTTTACATGGTTCATTGCTGTTTCTATGGTGATGCCCATACATATCAAAGCCATGCGGAAACGCATTGCCAATGGCTTTGAATGATTTTCACACTTAGGCGTCTGGCCGCTTTCAGGGATTTGTGAGAAAAAAACACCAAAACGCACGTGGCTTTGCGCTGGAATTTCTCTGGTCCGGTAAGCGCTACCAACTTGGTAAAAGGCTCAAAAGACACGCCAAGTCTTGTAGTCAGCACTCGAAAACATTTTTTGGTTGGGGGTTGCAGATTTTTGTGAGTGACGTCATAAGTGGAGGACTTTTAGGCCACCTTGGCCCACTTCACTTGGTCCTGGGCACCAACGGTTAGATGGTAGTATTTCGCTGAAATTTTTATTGGAAACTAGGCTACAATCCGAGTCTTTTGATATTTTGGATGACCTGCTGGGATTTCATGTTGAAAAGTTATGATCTAAAGTAATAAAAATATTTGACTAATTAGCTAATTAGATAGTTAATTAATTTGTTTATTTTAGATCATAACTTTTGAACCAGAAACACTAGAAAGTCGATCAAAGGCTCAAGCGGTTGGGCCCTAGGCCAGGTGACGTAAGCGAAAATGGCCCCAAAACTACTTCACTTATGACGTCAGTCACAAAAAATCCACAACCCCAACCAAAAAAACTTTTTTAAGTACAGACTAGAAGACTGGTTGATCCGTTTGAGCCCTTGAACAGCTCTCTAGTGCAATTGGCAGAGGAGCTATGGCATTGATAAGGCAACCAAAAACTGCTAGTTTTAGGCTGAAATCGAAGTACGAATATATCGTACCCCAGCTCTCAAAGTGTTAACCATTTCCACTTTGTGTTGGTGTAATAGGCGCAAAACACGTTATTGTTCAAATGCAGCAGATATCTGCATTTCAAATAGCTTACATAAAACTTACAGCATCATTCTGCTGTTGTTGCTGATGTACAGAGGACCTTTTTTGTTGTGTATGCCTACGTAATTGTCTATGGTGAACAAAGCAATGGGAATATTTCCACATATTCAATTTTAGGTGGTTTGCATAGCCAAGAAGCGTTTAGTTTAACAGAAGAACCCATCACATGAACAATAGGCCCAAATATTCTCTACGATTATTTTGAGGAAAAGGCATTTTAACAAAGACACAACTTTCTGCTCCCCTATCCAGGAGACCATCTCTCTGCAACTTACTGAGAAAGTTTGGGCCCAATGCCTTGTGTCGGCAACTTCAGCATGGTCAGGAAAACTGCTGATTATGAGATTATTAGCAGATGGTTGCATTTCACGAAGGCCCATATGGAGAATGACAGTGAAAGGAGTTTGTTACTTGCTGTACACCGCTCAGGGATGCCTGAGTATGTTTCAAGTAATCTCGGATCTGTCTCATGACAGAATAATAGAAAAATGTTAACCATACAGATTTATTTTCAGAGGTAAAGTTTTTTGTGAATACATCACTACTGACATATTGGAACGTTCTTGTTAATAAAAAGCGCAGAGTTACAAATAAAAATGATGTCTTTTTTTCTAGACCACCATGAAATGTCAATTCCATTATTTTCATTCATAATTCTTGTATCTGAGCAGGAAGTTTCCTTGCCGTGTCTGTCAGGTTTTCACAAAACATACAGAGAACATCAGTGTGCTGTAACAGAAAAGATGGGTGTTGGAAGTTAAAAATAATAATACAATACCGTTATTTATTTTGATTCAGACCAGTTATGTCCAACCCAAATGGCTTACTGAGCCAAATATTGTGTCACTATCTTAACCAAGGCTGCACATTGAAAGACATTTTAATTAGGGCCGCACTTTGAATGAATTACTTTGATCGTAGCAAATTAAATTTAGCTTAACCTAATGTACTGAAAGCATTCGAATCCTAACTGCAATGGTAACAGATGTGAAAAACTGGCACTGAGGACTCCTGCATCAAAAATTATAAATTCAAGATTATCAAAATAAGGACAGATTGTCAGTATGTAGGATACTTTTGCTATAGCGAAAATCTTAACTGGGCCGCACAAAACCTTTGCCTAGGCCACATGCGGCCCGAGGGCCACGGGTTGGACATAGCTGGTCAAGATTCATGACCTGTATCACAAGGGTGACTGAATAACACAACACAAAATGTTTAGTCATATAGTGTATTCCTGGAGGAAGTAATAGGCAGGGATGTAGTTATTACAGATAGGTGGGAACGCACCCACAAAACTAGCCATTTTGAAACAGCTTTAAACTCATTTAAAAATAAAACATGAAAAAGGTATGGGAAGGCTTTTCCCACGTGTTCCCACAACACCCCTGATGTTACGTGATAAATATAGTCAGCACAAAAATGTGCCCAACACTGAAACAGCTAAAACTGCATTCACACATCAAACAGGAACCAGGCAGTTGGAGAAAAATGAAGAAATAGTAACATCAGGTTCTGGAGCAAACAGCTGCAAAAAGGAGACGGCGAACCAAAACAGGCAAATTGTTTTGATCGATGGGTTTCAAATGTGTTTGCGAGAAATTTAGCTTGAGGCTGACAACCGTATGCTTTCACTAAATTGAAAACAAAATTTGGCAGTTGGTAGTTCACTAGTTTTATAAAATCACTTTTTACATTTTTAGCAACTGTACTGTAACTAGAAAGCACTACTTCCATAACCGCACCAAAAATACTGCACTTCCCGAAATTGCTGGCCATGATAATATGTTTGTCCGAACATACGACCAGCTTGAAAAACAGACGTCAACTTTAGTGTTACCTTTAATTTATACATAGCATCTGAGTTGAGCTGCCGTCATTGTCATTGGTGTTACTTTGCTATGCTTTTTTCTTCGTTTGCTTGGGAATGCTGAAAAGTCAAGAATCATACTTTTGAGAAAAGGTTTAAATTCAGCAAAGAGCAAAGCTTTTTACAAATCACCTTGAGTGAGACAAGAATATTTTGCACAACGCATGATACACACGGGAGTATTTCAAGTCGCACCTTGCTTACTGCAGAATTAATCCAAAAGATTGTTTTGCAGTTTACATGTGAAGGTGGGGCTTTGTGAGATTCTTTGAGTCAATGAAGGAATGCTAGTGGCAAGTTCAACATTTTCTTTCTGCAACATATCATCTTGACTGCACCCCGTGCAGTGTGCAACTATTGTCTTAACACATAGCTGGGTTTTGTTCACTGGCAGCATTATTTCTGTCTTGGTCCTTTTGTAAAGGTCGTTTGGAATTGTCAAGTTTGTACAGTAGAATTTGCCTAGTTTGTCACCTCAAGGGGATGAGAAAAAGTGACGATTTAGGTGAAGTGACGAATTATGCAAACAGGTGAAAACTCTATCGCATACTTTATCATAGTGACTGGTATAAATAGTGCTTTTATTTGCAGTAAAATACAACTTTATGGCGTTATGGTTGTTTAATACCGTAAACTCTAATTCCTCTGCTCTATCTCGACTCCTTCAGTTAATCTAGCACCTTTTAAATTTTTAATAAACTTTAAAGACTTTCTGCATTCTCTCAATGGGGAGTCAGGTCGCACTTTGTGCATAAATTCAGTAAACAAAATGAGAGGTGCAACAATTCCCATATGAAAGTCCTTAATATGTTTGAATTTACACACATGTTAACTGCTTAAACATCAAAAGCGAAAGTGCAAATGATGTATTAGCTGAACAAAACGCTTCTCAGGGATAGAAAGAGGTGACGAATTAGATGATGGCTAATTAGACAAACAGAAATGTACACAAAAGATGGGATTCCTGCCGGAACTGATGAAAAAGTAATACATTGAGCGAATTGACGAATTAAACGGTGATGAATTAGACAAATTCTATTGTACTTGATCTGTAACACAATGGCTTGTCACGCAAAAAATGATAAAGTTTACAACATTTGGCACGTCTGTTTCAACTGAACTTGCACCAGAATAATAATACACATTTTTTTATGAATAAAAAATTTGCACAAGTTAAGCTGTTGTTATCTCAGTCTTTAGATAAATAATGAATTAGTTTTTTTAGATCATAACTTTTGAACCAGAAACGTTAGAAAGTAAGGCTCAAACGACTCGGACTTGAGCCTAGTTTCGAACAAAAACTTCAGCGAAATACTTTGGATGAAGGTTGGGCCCTAGGCCAGGCAACATGAGCCAAAATGACCCAAAAACTACTTCACTTATGACGTCACTCACAAAAAATCTGCAACCCCCAACCCAAAATTTTTTCGAGTGCAGACTAGAAGACTAGCCGATCGTTTGAGCCCTTGAACAGCTCTCTAGCGCAATTGGCGGAGGAGCTATGGCGTTGGTAATGCAACCGAAAATTGCTGTTTTTCAGGCCAAAATTGAAGTATGAATATATCGTACGCTGGCTCTCAAAGTGTTAACTGTAAAGCACAAAATTTCTTTAGCTTTGTTTGTCCTTGTGTTGGTTTGTGTGGTTTTTGTTTGCCATTAAGTTCTTAGCGCTACTGCTTAATCTACTCTATAAAGCCTCGTGGTTGTAGCTTGACTATTGCTTTTGAACCTGTATGAATTTTAGTTATAGATTTTGAGACATTTGCCGAAGAGTAACAAAAATTAGAAACTAGGTGTATTTTTCATTGTCTGTCTTTACATGATTCTTGTTTCACAGACCAAAGTTGTTAGCTGAGCTTGGACACAAAGAAACACTTGATTGCGGCTCTGTTCTCTCAAATCGTGCTTTTGTGATATCAGAAACCCATGTCAACATTGAAGGTTATGGTAGAGACAGGTCTGGGAGTGGTGCTTATCTGCAAGACTTACTGAGTAAGTGTGGTGTGAAATGGAGTTGCAATGTTACCATAAAAATTTGTGATTGGATGTAACTAGAGCGATATAAAGAAAGCAGTAAACTGTTTGGCGTATTTATTGTTTTTTTTGCATGAGCTGTTATTCAAGGTACCTAACACTTTAGGTACCAGGTGAATACCCTGCAGCGATATCCACCATTACCAGGTGTTTTACCTTCAACATTTTAAGAGCCGGCGTACGATATGTTCGTACTTCGATTTTGGCCTAAAAATAGCAGTTTTTGGTTGCCTTACCAACACCTTAGCTCCTTTGCCAATTGTGCTAGAGAGCTGTTCAAGGGCTCAACGGATCGCCTAGTCTTCTAGTCTGCACTCGAAAAAAATTTTTGGGTTGGGGGTTGTGGATTTTTTGTGACTGACATCATAAGTGAAGTAGTTTTGGGGTCATTTTGGCTCATGTTGCCTGGCCTAGGGTTCACCTGCTAGGCCAAAGTATTTCGCTGAAGTTTTCATGGGAAACTAGACTCGAGTCCGAGTCTTTTGAGCCTTTGATCGACTTTCTAGGGTTTCTGGTTCAAATTTATGATCTAAAGTAAACAATTTAATTAATTATCTAATTAGTCAAATATTTTTATCACTTTAGATCAGTGCTCTTCAACTGGGGTTCCGCGGAGCCCTAGGGTTCCGTGGAACATGTGGTGGGGTTCCGTGAGTTTTAAGGGTTCCACGAGGGTTCCTCGTTTATTTAGGGAAATAGATTTCTTGCTTCAGCATTTTGATGCGTAATTCCG
>Ga0210059_1010419_pt1 | contig 14365 bp, 9 predicted proteins | sample Ectturendosymbi2_FD_188042 | JGI IMG/M metagenome (GOLD analysis project Ga0210059, IMG submission 188042) | Ecteinascidia turbinata endosymbiont from Florida, USA - Sample 2 (SPAdes) (version 2) | ecosystem: Host-associated > Tunicates > Ascidians > Unclassified | place: Key West, Florida... | reverse complement strand
TAGGTGGTAGTATTTCGCTGAAGTTTTTACTGGAAACTAGGCTACAATCCGAGTCTTTTCATACTTTGGATGACCTGCTGGGGTTTCGGGTTCAAAAGTTGTGATGTAAGTTAGCAAAAATATTTGACTAATTAGATAATTAATTAATTTGTTTATTTTAGATCATAACTTTTGAACCAGAAACACTAGAAAGCCGATCAAATGCTCAAAAGACTTGGACTCGAGCCTAGTTTCCAATGAAAACTTTAGCGAAACACTTTGGCCTAGTGGTTGGGCCCTAGGCCAGGTAACATGAGCCAAAATGACCCCAAAACTACTTCACTTTTGACGTCAGTCACAGAAAATCTGCACCCCCCAACCAAAAAGTTTTTTTTCGAGTGCAATCTAGTAGACTGGCCGATCCGTTTGAGCCGTTGAACAGCTCTCTAGCGCAATCGGCAGAGGAGCTATGACGTTGGTAAGGCAACCGAAAACTGCTGTTTTTTAGGCTGAAATCGAAGTACAAATATATCGTAGACCGGTTCTCAAAGTGTTAAGAAATAACAAAAGTTCAGCGACTGTCTTTACAGGATTTCTTTGTATATACGCTATATATTACCATTAACATGAGTAACGTTTCTGTTAGTAACTGTTCTCTGAACGTCTGATTGTTTTTTCACTGATTTTCTCATGGTAAGGGTGAAAATATCTGATTAACCTACTCAAATGTTTGGTAAATTCTTTTGGTTTTGTGTACTTTATATATTTCATTTTCTAATCAACTTGAGGCACACCAAGACATTTTAAAATATTAATGTGTAAAAACTAATAGGAGCTGGAGTCGTGTTATGAAAAATGGGAGCTCCAGAGCTGGAGCTACACTCATGAATAGCAAGAGCTGTGGAGCCGGAGCCATGTTCATGAAAACAAAAGCTCTGGAGCTGGAGCAGTGTGATTTTTATGACAGCTCTGCAGCCCGGGTTGTGACCGTGGGATCTTTCCTAGAACACATCTGTCAGGCAGTCAACACTCACAAAGGCCAGATCTTGGTTGGTGCTGATGTTGCATTGGTGAGGAAGAAGAGCTAGTACACCTTTGGGTTATGCACCAGCAAGGTTGTTGGCTGCTGACCTGGAGGGCAGGCTTTTCACAACATCAGGAAATGTTGTACGATAATCCCAGTTGACGTGGTAGCAGTTGAAGTCGCCAGCAAGCTTGTGTTTGTTTTTTTATTCCAAAGGACAAAAGTGAAGAGGTAGTAGTGTCATTTTCTTCATGAATTAGGTATCTAAATGTTTGGAAAAATATATTAACATCTCAATAAATAACAAACGGTAGGATACTAGTTTATAAATTGACTTTATACTGTATTTATTGATCCGTGCTGTTGGATATTTCTGCTCTTCAAAATGTATATTTTGTTATGGCAGTGGATGCAGAATATTCACTAGATTGGTAAATGCCATTACATAATGTATTCAAACCTTATGGACTTGCAACTAGATGTGATATCAGCTACAACTGCACCAAGCAAGTTGCTTTCATGTTATCTACTGCAGTGTAACACAACCAGTAGACTATAAGACAGAATCCAAATGAGTGATGCTACCAGTTAAAAAAAGTTAAACATTGTATCTATTGAAAGGAGTACTTCCACAGCAATAAATCAGACACTATGATGTTGACTGAGAATATATTTGCCAACTGACCAGGCATCCTCAACTTTCATTCAAATGGAATCTGTGCAATTCAAAAACATACAAATTGGTGATCAGCCAAAGATGATGTCATCAGTAATGTTAGCTGAAATGTAATACTGTGTCATTTTTTAATGAATGGCTGCTTCAAGTTAATGTGTATTTGTTTGGTCGCCAATATAGACTTCGCCAGTATGTCAAGGTAATGGGGCATACTGTTTTTATCTGAATACAATTTATAGGTCATGAAGTGAGACTGAGAATGGTGGTGTACATAGCCAAAGAACAGGCATTGAAAAGCATTTTTGCATTTAGGGTGTCACTAGTTTTTAAGATTACTCACACAGCAGTATGCTAGCCTTTTTTGGAAAATTGCTTGACTGGTTCAAGTCATTGTTCTGGAAAGAAGAGATGGAACTGACATTAGTTGGATTGCAATACTCTGGCAAGACCACATTTGTTAATGTGATTGCAGTAAGTATGCCATGTGTTTAATGACTGCAGTGGTGTTGTGCATTAACAAAAATAGTGTGACAACAGGAGACTTGTACAAACTGTCTTGTCGTTTGCTTGTTTGATAGAAAAAAAGTAAACAAAGATACCAGCAACTGAAGCATGAAAACTGAAATAATTGCTTGATAATCTTCTTGTTTTTTGTTGCAGTCTGGTCAGTTCAATGAGGACATGATACCAACAGTTGGCTTTAATATGAGAAAGGTTACGAAAGGCAATGTAACTATTAAGGTTTGTAATATAAATGTCATTCAGTGGTTGGTAGCTGTTATGGTGTCAATTTGTTGTTGTTCTTGTTTTTTGTTGCTAATTTGGCTTTTGAGGGTCACAGTGTTCTTAGCGTGTAAAAAAGCTAGCCTTGCCTCAGTGGAAAATCATCTTCTGCTTCATTATCCTGGAAAGATATATTTAACTTTCTAGCAAACCTGTATTTCAACTGCTATGTCAACTACTTACAGAAAGTTTTACATTAGATGTAGTTGGACTGCAGTAGTAATTATTATTATGAATCTGAAGTGTTCAAATTGGATTGAAAGAACTAATCACGTCTCAAGTGCTGCAATTCCAGCGTCAGCTCGATCACCAGTTCTTTGCACCTCTCTGCTGTCAGCAGTCAGCATGGCGTTTGATGTGTTTGCCAGCATGGCGTGTACTGTAGAAACAATGATGTCCACCACAACAGTGCAACAGATCGCTTGACATATGCTGTTTTCAGGTTTGGGATATTGGTGGCCAACCTCGTTTCAGAAGCATGTGGGAAAGGTACTGCAGGGGAGTCAATGCCATTGTGTAAGTACTTTGACTGGAATCTTTTCGTTTGCCTTTGAAGGTTTGTTGCATCAAGTGAATGTTGCGACAAAACCAGTTTTTCATTCACCTTGCCATCACTTTTACTAGGGAATAATTGTGTTTTGTCACGGCAGCTTAAGTGAAATGTGAAATATTTTTAGTGATGAAATTTTTCATAAAAATAAGCTGTAAATTGTCAACTATGGAACCTCAGCAGAGTTTTGTGGTGTGCAACCCATTTGCTTTTTCACTTTGTCACGTTGGTCCATTCGAGGGTTTTTTTCTAAATATTTTTCATATTATTAAATGTGATTTGTAACGGCAGCCATGGATTTTACAGTTTCACTGATTGCGCACGCAGCAGATTCCCAGGGTTCAAAATTTTTGCAACCCCAGCCACAGCTTTTGACTTAGTTGACATCGTGAAGAAGGATGTATCATCCACACATACCGTAGTTTGAAAATTGCACTGCGTTTCAAAGGCCGTCCACAACGCTGTGGTTAAGAGTCGTTGTTTACGCGTTGTTTTTGAAAATTTCCTCACAAGAAATTGGCGGTCATCGCACTCAACGATTAACAGTCACTGTTTTGCAGGCATGACAGTTAACAGTTCATGTTTTTTGCTTTCTGTTTATAAGCCATACGTTTTTTCCATCGCTATCGTATTGGGAAGTTTGAACGGAGATCAAAAGGATGAGAAAGATGTTGTGGAAACACTTAGAGCACTGTGATGCTTGCGGTTATTTCTTCAGGGTTCCCACGCGGTATTGAAAGTATTGACTGAATTATGAAATCGCTTTTCAAGACCTTAAAAAGTATTGCGTTTGTTAAAAATGTGCATGAGGTATTGAAAAAGTTCGGAAATTCTATATTCAGCCACTTGTTTGTTCATATTTTGTTATTTGCCGCTGATAACAATTTTGCAGATGTTTTTTGCATTGTGTTCCATGAGTAAAATTTTTGAAAAGTAAGTGATGGTATTAAAGTTTTTTTCACTTGGTATTGAAAAGGTATTGAGAAACTATGGAAAATTTTTTTTTGAAAATTCGTGGGAACCCTGTCTCATGGCAAACGGCTTTGGCTCTAAACATGAGGTTTGATTTGAAGACTCAATTTAACCAAAGGCCTCCCAAATGAACAAGGAGGGTTTCAACCGGAGGCCATGATTTAACTGTAGCCTCGCGCAGATGAGTCAAGTCGTGCCCTTTTCAGATGCAACAAACAGCTACCTTACTCTGTGTCAGCGAGACTGTTTCCTCATTCTTGGCCTTTTCACCTGCAAACTTCTTGCGGTTGACATCAAGCCAAATCCGCTCCGTGGTGCAACGTTGCATCTTGCATGCCATGTCGGCGCTTAATTTTTTTCAACGAGATTTACGGCAGCACCCCGTGTTGTCCTGACGTGTTGCACGCAAGCATCTGTCAGCATTTTTCCAAGGCCACCTAGAGAAACACATTCTTATACTGCATCTACACGCCCACTGCTTGCAACACCGTGCCGCGATGACACAAATGTATTGTAACAGTGGGTGTTCAGATTTTCCATTCCAGTGAGCTTCGAAAAACACGGACGAGTTTCCATGACGTCTTCCAGACCTTCAACGGCCTGTGTTCTCTAGGTGGCCTTGATTTTTCGCTACTGACAAATCGCGTTTCTGGTTAGGAATCACCTCCAAGTGTAGAAATGATAGGTTTGCTGTTTAAGGGGAGTTTTAGGACGTTTGAGAAGTACCTGTGCGAACGAAATCTTACTGGTGGTTTGTTCCGCTGTCGTTGGTTACAGTTTGTCCGGATTTTGTCAGCGTTTGGTGACGGTCATTGAAGAACACGTCTTTTTAAGAACCAAACAGCAACTCAAACTGACTTTCCATGACTTGCACATCCCTCAGCTCTACAGGGGAAAAAATGCGTGTAAAAATTCAACATATGTAGTTTCTCAACACCACGTGAAAGCACAGGTTGTTCAAATTTTGGTATTATTATTGTGCTTTGTGTTTCTTGCGTTTATCTCTTCAGGTATAGAAATGGCATTGCTTCAATAGAAAATGCGTTTTGTGTGTTGGAGTGCGAGCGAACACACTCGAAAAAGGCAACGGGCATTTGTAAGAGAATCGCATGGAAACGCACCACCAGCAGTACATATTTGGAAATGCGACAAAAAATTGACATAGGCAAATTGCTTAAATGTAGGGCCAAAGGATCTCGACGACCACCAGTATCGGAAGAGATAGTCAAGAACGTTGGGAAAGCATTATTCGGCTGTGATAGAGCACACTCAAAACAGGAAATACCTTTTGTGCTGAAGGAAGTGAATGCGTTTAGTGTATCTGAAAAAGTAAACGCATAAAACAGCAAATTTTTATTTGAATCGATACATGATATTGAAACATGAGATCATTTTGAGAAAAAATTGGTCAAGTTAAATAGATTGCGTAACGATAAACCATTTTTTGGAACACCTCGTATGTGACTCATTCGCTCCCTGTGCAAGTTGTTGACTGACATATGACCACATTCAACTCGCATTGTACTGTTGGCGCCGCAGGTACATGGTGGATGCAGCCGATCACGAAAAAATTGAAGCCGCGAAAAACGAACTTCACAATTTGCTGGAAAAACCTCAACTGCAAGGAATACCAGTGAGTCTGCTTCAGTTTTCAAGAGGGAACCAATTAATTTGATGTCTGCTTTGCATGTCAAGCCGACGCATACGGATCTTACGTCTGCTTTATGCTGATGGGTCATGGCAAAAATGTTTGATTTCTTCATGTCTCCATGCAGCGGATTGGAGATTTCATGGACGATATTTTTTTAAAATTCGTGATGAGTTTCCTGAAATGTACTAAATTTTACGGAAAATACTAAAAGCTTCATCAGTGACAGTGAAGGATGTTGGGTATGTTTCCTTTCTATAAAAAAGAACATTTTCAAAATTTTTTGCGATAATATTTCATTTTGCACAGATGTTATTTTTTTATTCAGAAAATTTTTGATGCAGTTCGTAGCAGTAGTGTGGCAGTACCTTTACGGAAGAGGATGATTGCTTTCATATAGTATGGCAATCTTCCATCAGCGAGAAACCTATGTAGCGAAGGAGTGCACGCCAGGCGATTTTCGGGCACATGTTTCCCTGTCGAAGGACGAGATTTCGAGCTGCTGCAGATCTGTTTTTGCAACATTTCTGAAGTGAATGAGGGGTTAGCCGACACTTTGAGTACCTGAGATCAATTCACTATAAAGTAAAGAATCTTTTTGGGCAAACGACGCTCGGAGCATAAGCGCCTTTTTTAAGATAACTTAACAAGGAGGTGAAGCTAATACGCTGCAAGATGCCCATATTCCTAATCTACATGCAGTTTTCTGGAATATCTTTTTGTGTCAATTGTACCCTTAATTTCAGATACTTCCTCGCACTTTTTGCTGGGACAGTTTTTGAACTTAGACAGAAATGATCTTGATTTCCAATTTTTTGACGCAATTTACTGAGGTAATGTTTCAACTTAGAATTAAGACAGTGATGCTTGCAGACTAGAAGACAAAAAAAGGGTCTAATTGGACTCCACTCTCGTTCGGATTTACTCCGTATTTCAGTTTCATTAGGGCTATGGTTTCCTTCAGCTGAGACCAGGGTTGCGGAGTCGGAGGTAAAATATCCGACTCCGACCTTTCCAAAATTTCCGACTCCGACTCCTTAAAATATAGGGAATGAAATTTGGCTGTTAAGATCAATGGAAATCGTGGTGCACAGCAAGAAATATCCGTTTCAACAAAAGGTTCAAAAGAAATTGAGCCATTTCAACAGGGATTTCCTAATTTAAGAATGTGATGTAAAAAGTGATCCAATTGGACATCCGGAGTCGGACAAAAAAATCCGATTCCGACTTCAGCTCCACAAACCTGGCTGAGACACCGTGTTTTTTACTACCATGTGTTAATACCTTTAAAGATTTGCAAAAGTTTACAGCAATTTTTCGCTCCATTGAGCATTCTGGATAAGCTGGTCTGGAGCAATGAGTTTTAAGGCTAAAGTATCATGTCACAATTAGAGACAAATGCTGTGGCATATTCAACCCACTCATGGAGCACTATGTGAGCGACACCTCTAAACCAATTACACACGTTTTGGTGAAAATTGAGCTTTTTTTGCAGAGTTCTACACTACAACTGATAGCATGAGACTTAAAGTTTGATTGTTGTTAGCCAGGATTCTTACAGAGTCTGGAAAACTACGAAAAATTTTGGTCATTTTCCAGTCTCGAAAAGTCTGGAAAAAATTTTTTGGTCTGTTAGTATGGAAAAGAAAATAATTAAGTCTGGTAAAAGGCCGCAAAAAGATCTGGAAAAGTTCTGTAAAAAGTATGGGAATTTATATTCAAAATTGCAGAGGAACCTTGGTTGACAAAATTTCATATCGACTCGTGGAATGAAGCCAGTGCTCCGGGAAATTTTCTTGGGATATAATGGTAATCCTTGTTTTCTGATATAAGCTAGGTTGCTAGCATATCGTGGATATTTTTATGAGATGAGTTAACGCACCTTAAATATTTTGTGAGATGACCAAGCGCAGTAGTCCCCAAGCCCAGGGCCGCGGACCTGTGCCGGACCACCAAATTACAATTGTATAGTACCACTCGCTTTCTGGGCATGTGATTGGTCGATTCTATCCTGGGAATCACTGTTGCGCGTAGAAAGTGAGATTGTTGGAGATGAAGCGGAGCTGTAAAGGATCGAGCCTGTTTTTCTCTCTATTACGCTTGCGCAATGGTGAACCATCATGGAGTACCCCCGAGCTGCGGTAAAATTGTCAAGCGTTGACCAGTCCGCGGTTACAAAAAGATTGGAGACCACTCACCTAGCGCATCTTGTATATTTTCGTGAGATAACCAGGGCATACTGTGGAATGGAAGGAAAAATCGGTATGGAATACGGAATGGCTGAAGTATGGAATGGAAGATTTGATGTATGGAATGGAACGAATCTTCCATATTCCATACAAATTCCATACTTGCACATTTTGACATGGTGTTGCTGAAGTCCGGTCTTTCTTTCAGTTGAACATATTAGCAAACAAGAGTCTGAGTTCGACTAGAACAGTAATTCGTAAACTGAGGGCGTTCTTCCTAATCTCCGTCACAAACAGTAACGTCGACGCGAAAAAAGGAGGTCACTTATTCTGATTCTGTTCTCATGGGAACAGGGGACATTGTCGCCAGACTTCTGCATGTTTACTTCCGTGCTGCCAGCCTGGCATGGTGTAAGACGAGATAGTTACCTTGCTAGCATTGCCAGCAATGTCGCATTGTAATCGAAGACCTGACTTTGGCATCCTGTGACAAAATAATGTACATTATTTTGAGGTGCAGTAACTGAAAGAGAAACTATCATTGCTCTTTGTAAGCGAGCCATAAAGGCGTGCTCGCTGGCTGTTGCAACTGGTAGACTAGTTATGTTTCAGATACTTTGTGTAATGTTAGGCAGACATTCCTTCAGATCTGTTTCGTCACATTTCTGTAAGTTGAAGTTAGTCAAACCTGGGGCGTAACGAGGGGGGAAAGGGGGGCACAATTCCAAGGGTGCCGAATTACTGCGGTACCGCCGAAAAGCCCCAACAATGGCACAAGAACTTTCTTCAATACAGTACAATAACTTCCTGACGACCTCAAATTTGGACATGGTGGCGCCAAACTTGCTTCTTGCCCCGGGCGCCATCTAACCTTGTTACGCCCCTGAGTCCACTCAGATTGATTAAAGCGAATTATGTTGCCACTGTCAATACCGTATGCTAAGTAGGTTTAGTAACTTACGTCAGCTTTTAAGGTCACACTTCACACGTGATGTAAAGTGTCTTGTTGAAAGCGAATTTAGCTTTGCGCACCAGTGCAGTAAAATGTTTCATTGCGACGCTCAGCTTTACTTACTCACTAAGTAGATAGCTTTGTATAGTTTTTGTTCACTTACTTCATTAGCGCACACCTATTTTCTGCTGTACGCAAAAACATTTGAATTATAAGCTTAATTACGACGATAATTTGCCGACATTGCATTTAGTACAAATATAATGGAAAGAAAAAGTATGTCAAAGATGTTAAGTTTTTCGGTTGATTGTGAAGCTTCACCGATATTTGCACTACATTTGCAAATTTGAGCAACAGCGCTCTGAAGCCAAGTTGATTGAAACAACTGTGAATACTTTGACCCCAGTACGCACACTCACTACAAAACTTCAAGAGGGTGCGCTCACCCCAGGTAAGACATTAGGTCATTGGCAACTAAACATGCTGTCGCAAGAGCATATTTCTACTCCACTAGCAACAGTGCTAATGAAACATATGAAAGAAAGGGAAAATCACTTAGATTCCACCAGTGTTGGCTGCAACTTACCTTGATCCGGAGTACCAAGTGGTTTTTACTAAAGAACAGCGAAACTGAGCCAAAATTGAGCTCCAAGCCTTCTGCCACTGAAACACCACGAGGTCAGTTTGTGCAACAGAGAAGTGCCTAGTAGCATACTGTGGCAAAGACCATGAATTTACACCTATGCAGTTGATGCTTATGTCCAAAGAAAAGGAGACGAATTTGAGTCAGGTCGCTTGTTCATCTTTTATCACATCCCTAATCAACTTTTTTGACTTGAAGAATTATACAAAAGTAGATTGTGCATTTCATTACAGGGCTGAGCAAAATAGCAAGATGCTTTCACAATTGGCATGGATTGTTTTTGCTGTTACAGTGACACAAGTGCCAGTTCAATCAGTGGCGTAAAATTTATATTAAGTGATTTACGCAATTCTTTGGCGGAGGACACTTTGCAAGGAATTAATGTTGCAACGCACTAATATGTGAGCATATCAATTCAGTGTTCGTATTCAACATTCATCAGTTCAGTGCTTTTCCGTTCATTAAACGCGTTTCTTCTGAAGTTGTTCTTGTATAATGTAGCTCTTTAGCGTAAATCAGATGCATTTCTTTTATTATCGGATGTGTTAGTAAAGGGCAGGGGTCTCCAAACTACGGCCCGCGGGCCAAATCCGGCCCGCGAAGCCATTTCATCCGGCCCGCGTAGACATTTTGCCAATAAGGAAAAACAATATAACGAAGGAAAATTTGTTGATTTGGCAGAAACATTTCCTGAAACAATCACATCATGTAAGATGTCCGGCCCTCGGGACTGTTGAGCAACAGCTTATGTGGTCCTCGGACTGATGAGTAATAGCTTATGTGGTCCTCGAACAAAAACGTTTGGAGACCCCTGGCATAGGGCGTTAGTTTAACACTAGGCATGGAAAAGTATGGAAGATTTACATTATAACTTAGCGCACCGTGAACATTTTCGTGAGATCAACTAGCGCACAATGCATGCTCTCATCATGCAAGGTATTCTTACCTTGCTGGTAACCACACAGTGCCAAAATACGAATTGGTAGTGAACATATAAGTAAACTTAATGAAATCCACTTTAAATAGTTATTGTGTAAAGTCTTTATTCAGGTATTTAAATTTTATATTTCACGTATAAATCAAACTCGTTTGCGATTATTTCATTTGTATTAGTTCCACGCTTATGACATCCATTGTGGAGAGCACAGGTCTGCTCATTTTTCACTGACATTTTGGCGCGTGGTTATTTTTGGCAGTTTGGAAGGATTTTTCATCAACCGGTATTCCAAAATATCAACTGAGCATCATTGTTGAATTAAGTTAAAATGTCATATAATGCTATTCTGCGCAAATAGCTCTGACCAGTTGCTTGGAGTTTCTATATTTTGTCTGTTTTGTAGGTTCTTGTTCTGGGCAACAAGAAAGATCTTCCCAACTCGTTAGATGAAAAAGAGCTGATTGAACGAATGTAAGTGGGAATTTTGTCATTTTTCGCTGCAGTTTCATTGTCTTGGTATGTTATTTAATGACGCAGAAAACGCTTGGTTGTGCGTCATGAAGACGCAACAAAGGATCGTTGTCGCCGACTGCATGCTGTGGTGACAGCTGGTGTGTCATTATTAGACCGTGTCTTAATTCATCTTTCAGGAACCTGTCTGCAATTCAGAATCGCGAAATCTGCTGTTACTCGATATCGTGCAAAGAGAAAGATAATATTGGTAAGTGGCAATTGGTTGTGGGTATTAAAAATAAAGATTGCTTCTGTCGTTGACGTGCCTGTCCACAAACAAGGATACAAGCGGAATGATTATGGCGTTGAACTAAACTTTTGTCCCCCAAACTTGAAAACATTGTTGCGTCACGTGGGTCTTTAAATTTCGTTATCAGTGTTTCCCCTCTGGTAATAAAACAACTGTTGGACTAATATGCAAAAGGTGACCCTTCACTTAAACTTTTGCTCTCCGTTTGCAAAACTTCCTCATTTGTAGAACTTGTTCTTATCAAACACATTTAATGGAATCTTCTTGCATCCCGAACACATTTCTTTCAAATTTTGCGATTCCAAAACACTTCCTGAAACCACCAGTAACGCTTGACTGCAGTTAAATCATTTAATACGTGTTATCCACTGAACAATCAAGTGCAGCGGTTACTCAGCTTGTTAGCGATTCCCAATTATCGTCACACATATTGCGCAAGCAGCCGCGATGCCCATTACGCACATAAAGCAGCGATCAGCTTGAAGGGTCAGAAGGCCCTTTTTGAGAAGGCAAGAGCGCGCGTACCCTCGTATAAGTTTCACCAGTGTTTTATCCTTTTAAGTAATCCTCCCGCGAAGAAGGCGTCAAGCTGTTAGCTAATCGACCGCATGAATTGCTGTGAGAATTGAGAGCTGACGGGGCTTTGCAGTAGTTTTTAATCCTGTTGATCGAAAGCCGTGGAATCGACCCGCGGCAACTTGAACAGGCAAACCTCATCCGCCGCGGTGTGTGGTGCACTTCGCTCGGGTGGCAAATGCAAAAACAGTGCAGCTTCTATTAGCTATGGCCAGCATTGCATGCGTGTTATTGACGGATGCTGTGTTGTGTGTGAACGCAGCTGATTCAGGCGCTGTGGGCGAGTACGAGTTGTTCCATGCTCATATAACTTTTTCCTGGCTTTCGGAATTCTGATGCGCGAACCTTTGAGGCTTTTGCTTTTACAGTCATTAAGTAACAGGCAGTGCGTACCAGTTTCTCTTTCATAATCATTGTGCACTGGCAAGGGAATGGTCGAGAGATCGTAAAATTAATGCTGGGAATGCCAAGACGTTTACACAGTACCAGCAAACCCTTTCAAGCACAGCTCGCTTTAACTGGCAACTTACCGGGAAATGAAAATGTGGAAGTTCTTGTCTTTGCATGATCGAGAAAAGTCAGTTCAGCTCAACACCCGCTTGTGCAAAATCGGTCGCTTTTGTGTTAAGACGCTTTTTTCGACCTATGCTCAATTCATCCGGATAGAAAAGATAATAATACAAACTTTGCAAGCTTTTCAAGCAACTTGTCAGGACGGGCTGTCAGTGAATGGTCTAGAGCAGGCGTGGGCGATTAATTTGACTTAGGACCACTTTGAGAAAACAGCATTTTCTGGAGGGCCGCACTTGCTAATGGAAATAGAAGGAAAGCTCTGTTCAAACACAGTACATTGGAGGAACTTCCAGATTTGAATAACTTTCCTGAATGTTTGCGCTGGCCACTGAAAATACTGTGAGGCCCACATTGGGCCGCTAATGGCCCACCTTTGTTCTAAAGCAGTGGTCCTCCACCTTTCATGGTTTGTGGCCCCCTTCCAAATACCGTCTACACTTGTGGACCCCTTGCTCATCAACAGGGTTTTGCAATATCACGGCAGAGCTATTCAGTAAAGGCCTCTGATCGTGGCCCCCGGAGAACCGCTTCCTGGCCCCGGTTGGGAAACCGCGGTCTAAAGGCTTTATGCCTCTGTTTGACAGAACAGGGAGGTGATGCTAGCTGTGAAAGACCTGAACGCAGCTTGCAACACTGCCTTCCCTGCAATCCCGCTCGTAAATGTGATGAATGCGCCCTCGCTCGTAAAAGCACCTTTTGCCGCTTCCATTTGTTTAAGTCTGACGCACAAGCACCCCGTATTGTTTCTGAACGGCGTGTTTGTTTTCAGACATCACCCTGCAGTGGCTGACGCAGCATTCTAAAACCGGTGGAAGCTAACGTCGTCGCGCGAGCGCCGAACGCTGCAGCACTTAAAAGGACCCGATCGCCTTTTCGCCGACGCAGCACCTCCTCCCCGGCTGCAGGAAATGACCACGTTGATTTGCTTTCGTTGATTTGTGATCGCCAGCGCACGCACTCGTGCCGTTCCAGAAGCGATCGCCTCGAACATTGTGCGATTAACACTGAGCTTTTCTTTCGCCTGAAGCCGGCAGTCGCGGACTTGTGCGTGTGAGTGTAGTACAAAAGTGTAAATCACGTGCGCAGAGCTTTCCGGCCTTCCGATTGTGTCCGTAAACGTTAAGTCGAGACGCATGTCAGGGCAAAGCAAAGTGTATGATTGTCTTTCTACTCGGCGGTGGCTCATATTCGGCTGATGTATTTCGCGCGCGATCAAGTAACGAGGAAAATCCATAGCCCGACAAAGGAGTTCTCACTGTAATCGGTTGTGCTTGTGCTTGCCTGTGCGGTTTTACACGAACGTTCACCAGTTTTATCGTTAACACGCACGCCAACGGCATGTTCGTGTTGTGCTCGTGCTGTTCGCTCCGCCTCGCTCGTGCCAGTGGTCGAATGATGATTGTTCATTCCGTTCGTCATTGAAATTATCTGATCATCGACGTTTGACCGCGCTGTCGCTTTCGCTTGATCAACACGCCGCAGTCTTTTACGCTGAGAGCTTACAGGGGAGGAAAGCCTCTTCTCAGATCATTTGCACGCGAAACGCATTGAAGCCACCTTGAAAATGTTCGACTTGAAAGTTTAGCGAAAAGGGCAAATTTCTACACCCAGCAGGTGGTTGTCACATTTTCAAACATGATTCGTATCGTTATTCGTTCTCTTTCAATAACTGAAAAAATCTTCCAAGTTCGATTGCACTTTCCAAGCAGTTGCGACCCATACTTCAAAACAAAAAACTCTACTCGAAAAGTTTCCAGCTCAGATTTCGACTTCCACTTCCCAGTTTTATCGCCCCCTCGCGCCCCCGTGGAATACTCGAACAAGCAGATACTCGTATCCCAAGCAAAGCCATGTGTTTTGGCGTTGCATGCCACGCGTGCAGTGTGTGTGTGCGTGCGTGACTGATCCGAAAGGACGAGAAGACAACGTGCGCGGTTTTGCTACAGAAATAAACCTCCGGCCATTTCCGGATATTTTCCCCTTGGCCGTCGCAGCGAAAATTGTTCAAAACGCGCGCGTGCGACGACGACGCCACATCTGGTACCGACGTCTGGTGTCGCCCCTGACGCGTAAAGTGTTCAGGGCCGTCGCCAGGGGGGG
>Ga0210059_1010418_pt1 | contig 14365 bp, 9 predicted proteins | sample Ectturendosymbi2_FD_188042 | JGI IMG/M metagenome (GOLD analysis project Ga0210059, IMG submission 188042) | Ecteinascidia turbinata endosymbiont from Florida, USA - Sample 2 (SPAdes) (version 2) | ecosystem: Host-associated > Tunicates > Ascidians > Unclassified | place: Key West, Florida... | reverse complement strand
CCTTGAGGATCCGCGCTACGCACAAGTGCGACATACACCCAGCGGACACGAACTTCGTTTGTGGGTTAAAATAACTCCATTATTGAATCTCGTTTTGCTGAGGGTTTGATTTAGAGTGATAATAATCGGGGTGTTATGCCGGTTGAAATACGTTTTCATTATTAGTAGTAAATGCTATGTGCTTAACATTCAAAACGTCTTTCAGGTTCCAGAGCGCCCAGATGAAGGGGAGCCGTTGAGAGGTGACGAAAGCCCAGCTCCAGGCGACTCAAGGGCAACATGGTACCCCGACGCTTCAACTTCTGCGATGATAGGGTAAGTTGTTTGTAACTTGCGAACTTGCGTCGAAATGTGAATTTTTTAAACCATTGCTTTCTTGCTACAGTGAATTAAGTATACTGAAGCACGCTACGACGGTACTTGCTCAACACCAAAATTTTCAGTTGTTTTACAAAAAATTACTTGCGTTTGACTGACCTAACCGTGTGGGCAAAATGAATAAAGACTATTGTTGGACAATAAAAGATCGCGCTTATTCTCGGCCTTCACCAGTCTCAACTACATACATCGGCTTGACACACTACGCAAGGTTAAAATCGTCTTCTTGAGTGAGTTTTCATGAGATTTTGCTTTCGCACGAAACTCACCTCCGCGTCGATTTTTGTCTATCCGTTCACGCAATGGTAGAATACCAGTATGGCCATCATGGTTTTAGTGACAGTAACGCACCTCGGCAAATCCGCAACCCACTTGTGTTTGTTTGTGGCGTTCGAAAACATAATTGATTTGGCAGTACAAATAAACTGGAAGCCTGTTTCTGTTCGAACTCTTACTATGCCGCTTCGTGCGTTTCTTCTGCACAATGAGCACGTTTTGTGTGCGCTGACAGTGCGAGCAAATTATTTGCTTTTCGTGTTTCACAGAACAGAGAACAATACTTGGGCGTGTCGTTTTCAAAAATTTATTCACGGGTCTTGTTCATGTTTCTTCTCACCGGCTGAACGGAACGAAGAAGAAAGTTTGGCAAAGAACAGGTGCATAAGCAAAATCTGGATTTGAATGTTACTGCGTTCATGAACAATTGCCAATATTTGCAAGTTAATAAGTTCAAGTCTTTAACCAGTTCTGTAGATCACCATACGTTTCCCCAGTTGACTGTGAATCACAGCCCGTCTTCGTCATTGATCATTGGACTGGAGTGGAGAAATCATGTCTCCACTCCCACTTAGAATCCTGTTATTGCATTCATTGATGAAATGCAAAAAATCAAAAGGTTCTGATATGTGGATTGTTGTCAGTCCAATGTCATTTGAAGAGCTTGCGTTGCAGCAATTAGAATACACCGCTGTCGTCAATGGGGTGACGAAGACAACCTTTCATCAGCAGCATGTTTGAATTGGCCCCAAGCGACTTTCCTAATGACATAAAATAAAGAAACGTCGTGAATGCCACCCGGGCGCATCCCTTTGCATGGGGAGGACAAAAAAACATTTTAGCTAACACTTAACTTGTCGTGATAGAAGCATTGCATTTAACGACATTCTTGCTTTGCAGGCGGAGAAGAAACGTTTCGCGCAGGTGTAACGTAAGTTTGCTGTGATTTAACCTGTGTCGGTTGCTGTGCAGTTAAACAACCAACATGCACTTCGCCAAAATTCCCGTGCAGGCCAACTGTTTAGGTGGCCTATGCGTAACGTTTCTATATATTTTGATGTGTAAAGTTCTACGTTTTGCCTCACTAATTGCCAACGCTTCCTGTCAATCTACGTAGAGAAAGTTCTTATTTGGAATTTTGCTTTGTGATGGCCGTAGGAAAGCTTACCTTGAAATAGCCTTTCGAAAATTTATTGAAATTGTTGGATTTGCTGTGAACTGGTTCTTTTATCTCACCATGATAATTGATCACTCAGAAGAGGGGCTGCAAACAGCTGTGATGCAATACATAACCGTTCGACTTTTTTGTATATAAATCCATTTGGTCTGAGACAGCACTTCTATGTAAAAATTGGACGTGAAGATTTGAAATCAACAGTGCTCTGAATTAAATCATATAGTGACTCACAGAAATGAAATCCTATGCTAGATATTGTTTGGCAGTAACAAGGATGATATAATTAATTTGCTAGTGGCGTGATGCTAAAAAGCAGAGCTTTACAATTTTTGATGTTTTTTCGGAAACAGCCTTGGTAATCAGAAATATTTCCATCGTTTTCCTTGAACTGGGCGAGCAGCGAACCAGATTTTCATAAATCGTCACGCCAGTGCAGAGTGCTTTCCCTGAAGTTGGTCTTGTGCGCCGTCGCAAGAAAGCTTGTCAATCTAACTCTAACATCTTGCCGCGTCAGGTGTCGTGGAGCTTAACGCTGATTTGCCTTTTATGCTAATCTGAAAAGTAGCTTCGCCGAAGAAAGCCGCACCGCCACCGCCTTTGTTTGGTCACGCAACGCGAAGCCGTCGTCGTACCAGAGCCACAATGCAACCGCGTCATAAGGCGACTTTTGAAACGTGAAAACTTCGTCCAAGCGCATCGCAGCCTAATTAGAACAACTGGCTTGCTCAGAAAAGGTTTTGAGGTATTGCTAACAAAGACCATCATCACTCTTCCGACAACATTCAGGCGCGTAGTTCATTTCGATCCCTGTCAAGCAAGAAACACTTGGGTTCTTTTCAGCACGTCATGGTCTGAAAAAATGAGTTGAAAGAGGAACGGCCCGAGTCCCGCAAACGCTCGTCCCCCTGCTTTATTACTCGTCTCTTTAATATTGCTAATGACGAAGTTAAGTTGCGATACACTGCCACAAAGTCGTTAGTTCTGGCGAACTACTCGCACGGTCTTTTAAGACGACAAACTTGTGCTACACGCTGCATGTTGCTTCTGTATTTCATTTGCGCTAAAGTCGTTCAAACGTTGATGTAGTAAAATATATTTCTAAAATACTGAGTTTGCGGAGCCCTGATTGTTGGTAGTACCACAGGTTATGTGGAGCATTTGGCTCAACGCTGAAGAATTGGACCTACTCCGTCACATTTGATAAACTGAACATGAACGTGGTACGCTGTGCAATCTGCAGGACAATCGTGAGGATGGCTCCAATGAGGGACATGTTGAAATAGAAGTCGATCGAAACGAAGACGGTGAAGATATACATACCGTGCATTACCACAGCGGAGCTCCGCCTGAAAGTAACGAAGCTGAACCGTTCGATGCCGCTCATGGAAGTCAGCTGGCCGACCTCGCACACTCCTCTAACCGTCAGCAGCCAGTGGAGACGCAAGTTGAGGGGTATTCGATTCTTCAAACTCCAGCGATTGACAAGCAGTTACGTGAACAACAACGTAAGAAAGTCTTTTTATATTTGTTCTGTTCTCGATCGTATGCCCGCCTTGCCCAGGTTTCTTGCTTTCGCTTGCATGTTTCGAACGTTGCGAGCGGCGCAGCATCGTTTGAAAATTATCTGACGATGCAGGAGAACTGCTGAAAACGAAAATGCTCTTTGTAGCAGACGTTGGCGCACGAATCGTGGCTTCTCAAGTCAACACCTGGTCGTGGAGCTTTGTGAACCTGTCGCGTTATTTACTGTTACATGTCGTGGACGAGACGAGTCGACAACGAATCGGTCAAGCTTTAACAGCTTTTCCGAAGAGTTTTGTGAGCAAATTCGTTCGCTTACTTCAAAGATTTTTATATTCGCGGAAGTTGATTCAAGTCACGACACGTGGTTGTGAAAGAAAAACCTTACGACGTAAAACTTGCACAGTTGTTTGCTTCGAGTTGCCGCATGTCTGGGTTTTGCTTTTACGATTGGTGCGAAACAGTGTTTTTTTTCAAATTTTCGTCTGTCAGTGAGAATACTTCCCTTTAACAATAGCAGCTTTGACACTAATCAGGATTTTGTTACATGTCCAACAAGAGGAAGTGATAAAGTGAATGTGGTAACGATTTTTATGGCTTCAGTTTTTTGGCAGTGGAACATAATATTGTTTTGAAACTTTGTTGCGTCAGTTCGTTTTGACTTCGCTATGCAGACTGTCAGCTTCAATGTTGCTGCTTTTCTTAGAGTCTTTGTTCGCGTGGAAGCTTTCCTGGTTGCATCAGGTGTCGACCTGTTGGACGTTTGCCCGGTCCATCGCTTAGCGATCAAAGTTAAATGCTTTTCTTCCTCTCTGTCACTAAGTATGAATCAATCGCCACTTAGCTCTTGCGCTGATGTTAAATGCAGCTGTTAGCAGATGTTTTTGCTTATCGAGATGTGTCAAACGTATGTCATAACCATTCTATGTAACCTTATTTCAGTGAACAAAATCTCGACTTTCATTCTTGTCACGCTTGCTTCAAAAACTAATGTGCTGCTCGATGATGCCTTAATTGAAGGTTTTGGAGTTTACTTTGGTCTTACACCGCAACAACGTGATCAGTGCCGTCGTGGTAAGTATGGTAAGAAAAAAAGGCGATTTTCAAAACAGCAAAAAAGGTGTGTACGTACTGGTAGTGCGCTTTGTTATTTTGCTCCTGTAAAACCAGTGAAATCCGTACCTTTTTTGGAAGCGATTAAATTACTGTCGTTTCCAAATGCATAACACAAATAACGCAGCTCCATTACCCTTACGAGAGTTTAGCACTCGCAGTAACGACTCTGCTTTATAATTTAAGGAAGAGCCGACCAACGTCCAAACGGTGCTCGTCTGGAGGTTAAGAAAGATAAAACAGACAATTCTTGGCTAGCTGTTTGTTTGAATACTCCAGCGAGGAAAATGCTTTATTAGATGCAAACCTCTGTTGAATCAAGTTGTGGAGGAAGACTGCGGTAAAGATGCTCACCTGAAAATGTTTTTACTTTGCCAGAAAATGTAATCGTTCTTCGTTTTGAGCAAGTATTTCAAAACATTCGTCAGCGCAAACGCGACCTTTCAGCAAGTGAAGTTATAAGATACTTCAAAGAAGAAGCAGAGAACCGGCTATTGGCACAGGAGTTGGAAAAAGCGGTTAATCCAAAGGATTCCTCGACTCCACTTATTTGAAAAACAGAAGGTTCTACGTTTTATGATCGGCAATATTTTATTAGGCTTGAACGATTGGTTTTGTGGGTGGAGTTAAATCTCGAGAGCGTCTGCTATCAGAGTAGGACAAATGCCGATGGTGGTGAGACTGAGAGGAAAGGCGTCGGCTTCTTGTCCCCTGACCACCTGTTTGTCTTGGATGGCCACAGGACAGATAAGCGAAAGCAGCATGAAAACAGCTCATCCAAGCAAAACAGCAGCTTATCGAATCGAATGATTGCGGGTTCTGGCGCCTTTGAACACGAAAGCTTAAAATCTGCGGATTTATGAAGTCGCGGATTCGACAGAAGAGAAAGACTGACGAAATTTTTATTTTACTGGATCGTGATGCTGTTTTCCAAAACAGTCGACCGCCTGCCACTTGTCACCCTGATGCAAGTCTCGGAACAATTACACCAATGGTCGCTAACTTGCTGCGCACTCTCGAGAAACGCGCAGATATTTCCCTTGTCGTTGAGTTCAGATTTTGTGTTGTGCGATTTTTTGACGATAGTGCACTGTTTTCTCATATTTTATACTACTGTTGGCAAGTGAGTTCTTTTTGTACTCTGAGAAGTTGTCGGTAGATGAATCCGTTTTGTATTGAACGGTTGACAACTAATCGATCAAGCACGTCACTTTTTCATGTATGCGTTGCGTAATGAACCTTGTTCTTTAACGGCGCGACCAGCCTTTCGCTGCTTTTTTTACCTTTACTACAGGACGTTTGAGCCTGCTCACCAGCGATAATAGTTACACCTAATTGAAAGTAAACCTGAGCTTAGGTTTTAAGCGAAAATCATGCCCCGGTCGCTGTTACCGCTGCTTGTACATGGACTGTTGTGAAAAAAGAGTCGACGTCGCTTCCCACTCTCCTACCGAGGGAAGTGTCCAGATCGTTCAGATGGAGTAGTCGTGTTGCGCGGCAAAATGGTTCCGGGCAAAGAGATCTTTTCAGATTTTCGGAACTCTATCAGAGTTTATGAAGTTGGTTGAGATTTTGGTGCGTGCAGTCAATTAAGCCTTGCCCTCGGTGACTGCATTGGAAAGTAAAGATTTTCTGCTAGAACAAAGATACACAACACACCAACCAATAACAAAACATGTTTTTGTTTCTTCGTTTTGGTTATAAAGTCAATGTCCGCTTTAATTTCAATAGTCGGCAGGCGCAAGCAAGTATGCAGGTTTCATCAGCCATGCTATTTCTTGTGCCGCTTTTCAATGGCGTCATAATTGAGAAAGCACTTTCGCAAATTACGAACGTGGGGAGCACATCTTAGGTGCAAAGTCTTGGGGTCAGTTGACCGGTTGCATCTCCCCTGGTTGCGGGCCTGGTTACCCTTCAATTATTTCAAAATGCCTCGCCAGAATTTCCTTGGTATTTCTCCTACGTTTTCTCGTGTTTCGTGCTGTAAGGCCTCTGTAAATGAAAACTCCTTCAGAAATGATATTACTTGCAACCTCCCAAGACACTGGTTTGCTCCCAGTTAGAATTGAACTTCCTGTTTTTCTCTGACACTTCTCTTTTGACACTCATTTTTTCTTAAATTGCTATACTTGAATAACTGAACTCGAAAATTAATTACAGATTCCATGCTTGTGACAAAGCTAAAAAAATATACGCATACATTGTGGTCAAAGAGTACTGCAGCGGTAGCCTAGCCTAGAGGTAAGCTATTGCAACGTCAAATTATGAAAAGATGATGTTATCCCCTAAACAGGGCCGTCGCCAGGGGGGACCAGTGGTGCTCGCCCCCCCCCATTTAAAATCGGTGCTCCACCATTTCACTTTTGGCCCACCGGTTGCTGCATACATCCAATACTGTATTTTCAAAATGTGGCCCTCCCTTCTGGTTTTTGCCCCCCTCTGCTGCTAAATCCTGGCGACGGGCCTGCCCCTAAAACATTGACCTGCACTTCAGTGATGTGTGGCTAATACAATGCATTTATGACTTCGTGTAATACACGGCATACAGAAAGCGTTCGCGGGCCGCATGCGGCCCGCGTGCCAGTGTTTGGACCACGCTGAGTTGGATCATACGCAAAAGCTGCGTTCACGCACAGATCTATCCCTCGTTTGTTGAAAAAACATATCACGCCAATTTCTTCCTGATCCCACAAGCTGTTCGCTTGGGATGGAAAGGTTGCTGGTAGACAATGGAATAAGCATCACTGCTTTATCGCAGAATAAAATGAATTATGGTTTGCTTTATGATATTGGGCGTGACAGGTACCGCCGGAAGATTTTGCGTTTGCTATTTTGCAAATCTGTGCCAAGATTTTGCCTGCCGTTTATCTTATTGACCTTTGCAATCCTGTAGTTTGACGTAAGGTTGCACTGTGAGATCGCTTCGTTCTTTTTCATATCTTATTGCAGTCCGTTGCTTCCCACAGCACGGTGGTGATTATTATATTTTTGCAATGAAACAGTGATTTATCGTTTACGAAGTGCTCGACGCGTTTTTTTGTGGCTAGTGGCGACTGTCAGCAGCAGGATGAAGCTGAAATTATGGTATATTCTGAGGTAATATGAAAATAAGTGCTGTTTTCTAGAATTCTGCTCTTCCAAAGAGCACTGCAGGAGTCAATCGCTCGCTTATGCGCTTTCGTCCTGCAATCATTTGACTTCTGATGTTAGATTCGAATCACGCAAGTCGTTTGAAAGGTCTGTGGGTCAAGCAGTGGAACGTTTTGAAGATAGATTTGTAGGGTCCTGTGCCAAGCTGCTCCCAATGCTTTATATAGGATTTTTTAAATCTTCTTGAGAAAAGAGAACTTGATTTCCGTGTTTGCTAAATATTATTAAATCGTGGTGGAAAACATTTGAGGGCAGAAACCTGAATCGTTGGATGCTTTTGACCTAGCTCTCAAAACGTCTTTTTTCACCTTGTCAAAGCTTGGGATGAGAAGCTGACCAGCCAAGAGTGTAGCAAGCGTCACAAAGAACCATCAAAGCGTCATAACTGTGCCGACGTATCTGGAGAAAGTGGGACGCATTTCTCTTAAAACAATGCACGGTCGGCGTTTTTCGCGTTACGTGCCATCCTTTGCCACTCCTCCCAAAATCGCGTAATCGTGTGAGCTGACGCATATGCTACCCAATGAGCAATACTTTCTGGAGGAAGGTGAAACGTAAAGACTTATTTTTGTAAAGTCACTGTACATTTGATAGTTTCTTTTGCTTAGTTGTTCCTTCTGTGGCCTTTTACTTTCCCATGTAAAGTGGGCAACTGGGGTTATAATCTTTTCAGTTAGATTCAGGCTGCTTTTGCTGAGTTTTTTCACCCAGAGATATTTTTTTAGGTTTTACCTGGGTGTCTACCAGTGGCGTAGGTAGAGGTTTGGGCCAGGGGAGGCAAAACGTAGCTGAAGGAGGCCGGCCCATTGTCTACCGTACGGGGGTCATGAAGGGACCACTAGCCAACACCCAGAAAAAACGTTAAGAAATAATAGTGAACCTGGGTGTCTATACTGGCTAAAAAACGAAAATACCTCAAAAAACGCAAAAAAACAACCTACTGAAAGTCAAAAGAATACTAAATATCAAAATATTAGCTAAAGGGGGCCCAGTTTTTACATTTAGCTTGCCAGGGCGGCGGCTCGCCCCCTTGCTCCCCGTCAGTTACGCCACTGGGTGTAGCTGCTCGTTTCAACTTTAACAATGCCTCTTACGTTTTCGAAATGATGTCATCAGAGCTCACCATTTATCAATGTTACAAAATACATGTTGAGACACAAAGAGTCTGCAAAATCAACCAGCTGCATCAATTGATAATTAATAATCGTTCTTGCTATCTTTTCGTTAAAAACCGTCCTTGCTACCTTTTCGAAACAAATGTTTGAAATTGATTTGATGTGCTCACAAGTTCTCACTATGATATGATCATCATCTAACGTGAAGCAAACTCACCAAGTAACCCCCAATTTTTTACACTGCAACTCCAATCTTCATATTACCATGCAGGGCCTACGAGAGAGGGGAACAAGAGGTGCATCATACCCGGGCCCGGTACATACTGGGGCCCGGGAAAACGAAAGCACTTCCAGTTTTTCTGTAATCAAACCGAGATTACTAGTATAAGACAGTTGCCAGTATAACAAGTAATTTATTTGTAGATTTTAGCATGACAGATGATTCAAGTTTCGACGAGGGGCTAAGGGGCCCGGTATCAGTCTTTGTACCTTCCAATACAATTTTTCTCGGAAACCCGGTTACCATGTATCACACGTAACCAATCAGATTTCCAGGCAAGCAGATAGACTATAGATGGAATGTCAAAGGGACAAAGTCAAGCTGGTCGTGAGTTTAAAGCTCAAGTGCGCGAAAGTGTGATGTGAAGTAAAATCTTCATTTTTAACTTTGTACTTTTACACAAGCCCGTAGCCAGGTATTAAGGTTTGGGGGGAGGAAATATATTTTAAAGTGGTAAAAGTTTTATATTTTTAAAACAAATTTTTCTGGCACAACAAAATTTGGGATAGAACAAAAAAATTGGGGGGCAATGCCCCCCGTGGCTACAGGCCTGCTTTACACGAAATATTCACCCTGCGATAATTCTCAAGTCAGTGATTAGCAGGGTTGCGGAGTCGGACGTAAAATGTCCGATTCCGACCTGTCCAAATTTTCCGACTCCCGACTTCTTAACATAACGTGAATGAAGTTTGGCTGTCAACAATTTAATTTGTAGCAGCTAGGTACGCAGCAAGAATTCTCTGTTTCACTAAAAATTTCAAAAGAAATTGTACAATTTCATCAGGCACGAGTTAGCATTCCTGACAGGGATGCAATTTAAAAAATGATTCAGTTGAACTTCCGGAGTTGGAGTCGGATAAAAAATCCGACTTATAGTGTTCTTAGAAATCCGACTCCACCCCAAAACCTCCGACTCCGCAACCCTGATGATAAGTCTAGAATTCTAAATAAGCCTGAATCGAGGCTTGTCAACAACTTCCTTTCATTATTGTCGCATTAATTGTATAATATATTAAAACATATGGAAAGCATCACGGTTAGGCCACATTACAGACTCCTGGTAATAACCAAAAAGCAGGCCATTGCAGCGAACAATGCAACTAGTGTTCGACTACGATGACCAGTTGAAAATGAAAAAAAACAAACTCCTCTTCCGATCCGCCTACAATAGAGGTTCTTAGACTCCTCAGCAAAAAACAAGCGCAGGGTGCAACTCTGGTCAGTGGTGTAGCCAGCCCAAAAATATGGCAGGGGCCAAAAAATTGGGGGAAGCAAAATGCTTGATTTTAGGCAAATAACACTATTTTGTTTCGGATACCGCCTCTTAAAAAGCACAAAATGACTGTATGTTCCCCTAGGTTCCCTGGTTACGCCTACGGTTAAACAATTGTGGAAAATTTGAAGATTTGTGAAAAGCATCAGACATCTGAAGATATCGGATAAAAAAGTTAGATGGAGATGCACAAAAGCGGTACAGAATGTTTCTCAATATAAGGCATCAAAAGTCTTGATACAATGCCTACCTTGCAAAGGTATGGGCGAATACTTACATTTCTGGGAAGGGGTGGATCAAAGGGGGGAGATCTCCTGTCGTACACTGGTTTGTCACAGCAGTGTTGTGAAGAGACTATACATCATCTCTCTTACAGTAACGAAGCTGTTGTGAGACTTGACTAGCAAATATTACCGAAATCGCCTCCCTAACTTTATTGGCTAAACATGGGCGTCGGAAGGAGGGCAGGGAGGGCCAAGGCCCCCCCTGGATTTCGAATGTTTTAGCAAAAAAGGCTGTTTTCTTAGTTTTGAGGGGGGAAAATGAAATTTCACCACTTTTGCCACCCCTGGAAAAAATTTGGAAAAATCCCGTAGTGCCCCCCCCTTGGAAAAAATCCTTCCGACACTCATGTGGCTGGATCCACCCCTGTTTCTCGGTAGGTAATGCATAATTTGGTACCAATTAATCGGTAGTCATCATTATAGGCAGCGCGTATGCGCTTGATGCTAGTCTGTGTGCATTTGCTCTGCAGTTGGCATTGGTAGATATGCCGAAAATATTCCAAAGGTTTTCAAGCAATCGTCAGCAACACTGCGAAGGTGAAATTTTTTTGAGTTTTTGCGTTTTTCTTACCTGCTTTGGTTGTTTCTTACGTGCAAATGCAGTAGACAAGAAACGCATTGAATTGCAAAAAGTTTTCCTGAGCCAATCGTTGCAGTATTCAAGGTCCCAAGGCAATAAGCTTGGGACTAAGGCCTGTAGCCTTCGAGACCGAGACTCGCAAAAATGGGTCTCGAAACCGAGACTCCATCACTGATTCACTGGCCGCCATGGTCCTTCACCAATCCTATGTGACACAGTGAGTTTTTGTTTACGTTGATCAGTTATTTTGCCATTGTGTTTTCATTTATTCTAATTTCCACTGACAATTGGTTATTTTTTGCACTATGGCTCTTTGTATAGTTTCTGTTTATTAGCTGAAGTATACGAAACAATTAAAACAATCAGTGAAGTCAGAGGTGGACAAAAAGCGGAGTCATACGCGTAGCCAGGAGGGGCTGAGGGGCCATGCCCCCCAAAAAGAATTTTTAGAACATATAGTCAATTTATGCTTTGAGAGGCGGTATCCAAAAAAATAGTATTATTCGCCTAAAATCAAACATTTTGGCCCCCAAATTTTTGGGCTGGCTACGCTAGTGTCTGGCAACCCATTATGCCACAGGTTCGAATGGAAACACTATCTAAAATGTTGAAGAAGAATATTTGGAATTGTTCCTGTAGACGTAGAGTGTAGAGGTAATGCTACAACTGTATTCTTCTATAACAGGACAGGGGCGTAGCATCCATGAATGCAAGGCATGCAGTGCATGTGGCAGTGTGGCAGTGTGGCAGTGTGGCAGTGTGGTAGTGTGGTAGTGTGCAGCTAACTCAGCAAGTGGCAAGGCTAGCCAAAAGCAAGCGGAAAGAGGATAATTACTATGAAACTTTGTGGAAAGCTTTCAAATAATTTTCTACGTTTGTGCTGTTGTGGTATTTATCCTCTTAACGCGCGGAAAAATGGCGAAGGTGTTACATTTAGACGACTCAATTTGGATTGCCTGACCCACTTTCGGAGATAGTGCAAGTTGCAGTACGTACGCTATAACGCTTTTTGGTTGATTTTTAAATGGGTGTGTTCAAAATGTACAGCAGATTTTTTGTGGTTTTAAAATGTATAGCACAGGGTGGACCAAAAGTAGACGTGCTCTTGATTGTTTTTTTACAATTAGGCTATGCTTGAAATTTCGAGACGGTATATTGACAAATACTGGGTCGTTCCGGTAAGAAAATTATTCTACTTTCATCACTGCGCCACACATATGTGCAGTGTGTTTGTTTTTTTTAGCACAGGTAAGTGAAAACAGATGTGAAACTTATAAAACGTAGGCCATGTTTTTGTCAAATACTTAACCGTTACTTTTTCGGTTGATTTGCCTGTGGAATTAATAATCCTGTTCCCGCCAACCAAGTATTCCGTGTCATTGAACGCTTTGGGGTCGAAGGTAGCAACAAGCGCAGTATTCGTGGGATACTCTAGTAATGATGTGGAATTTTTTATTGACCGTACATTCAGAGCGTCAATATCGTCTTTTTCGGCTTTGCGCAAATTGATTAACGCTTTTCCATTTTTTCCTCGTAACAGTGGGAGACGAGGGGCCTCACAAGTGGGTTAGCCTAGGGCCTCGCATCAGCTAAAGCCCACCTTAAGTGCATGCTGTTTTTTAGATGCTTCGAAAGCATTCGATCGAGTGTTACACATGAAATTATTTCAGAAATTAATTTTAAAAAAGTTGCCAATGTATTTTGTGCGGCTGCTGCAACATTGGTACAAGGAACAAATGATGCAAGTGAAATGGGGCAAGCATTTGTCTGATCCGTTTAATGTTACTAATGGGGTTAGACAAGGGGGAGTACTGAGTTCATACTTGTTGGCTGTATATATCCATTGACCTCAACAACATTAAAGCAGGGTGTTATATTGGTGAAATCTAAAAACTACTTGATGTTTGCTGATGATATTTGTGTGTTTTGTCCAAGCGTACGTGGGTTGCAAAGTATATGAGATGTTTGTCAAGTTCATGCAGAATCGCACGGAAATATTTTCAACTGCATCAAAACTGTTTGAATGACGTTTAAGACTAGGAGCGCAAAAAGCACAGTCTTCTCATTACTGACACTGGGTGGTCAAAATGTAAAATCTGTTAACCACTACAAATATCTGGGGATTGTATTGGATGCTGAGCTCTCAGATGACAAAGACATTCAGAGACAACTGCGATATCAATACTGTGCAGCAAACAAACTGCGAGCCTCTTTCTCCCGATGTTCGAATGCAATTGAAAATGTACTTCTTCGTTTCTTCTGTACGCCCGTATGCATCACAATTATGGTGTAATGTCAAGACGTCATGCATGCAGACATTGCGTGTTGCCTACTAGTTTGGATGCAGAGCGCTATACAACCTTCCCTGGAGAGTAAGTGTTAGTAGCCATCAGATTAAATGTAATATTCCTACCTTTGAGGCCCTGATGCGAAAAAATACGCACTCCATTTCCTAAAGAGCAAATATTTCGGTTTCTTTGAAGATACTAAAAACGGTCCAACAATCATAACATTGCTACCACTGAGTCATCACATCGACTTTTGCTGCGATTAATTAAGAATATCAATCAAAAGTTGTGATTTAAGTTTAGCCTAATTATATTTCGACGTGAACTGAACTGTCATATATCCCTCCAACTGTGTGCGTTATTATTAGCAAAATTTCCTTGAAACAAGACTTTATAGTCTTCGGTGAAGTATTGCCAAAACATTGCTTTGTAGTCAAAACTCGTCACAGTCCGTTATTTATGGTTCGTAACTTAAGTAAATCCAACTGTCTTCTATTAAAAAATACGTGGAAAATGTCTGTTGTGAGACGATTTACGTAGAAATTAATGGCTAGTAAAATGAATTACAGTTAGCTGTAAGTTGTAAAACGTTTTTATCATGTTTTTCAGTCAGTGCGAGTATTTTTCTGTGCTTGTGGATATAGGTTATTGAGTCAATCTGACTAATGACAGAGTATACCAGTAGAGTAGGCTAGGAAAGGGATAACTTAGACTACCAAGTAAGTCCAATCACACCCATCTTGGCTAAACTAAGCAGTGGCGATTCTAAGGAGGGGCCTGGGTGGGCCATGCACCCCCTAGACCAGGGGTGTGCAACATTTTTTGTCGGTGGGCCATATAACCAACTTCAGACATCTACCTGGGCCACACGAAAAATTTAGTTTTTTCATGTACACTTTAGTTTTTTCATGTGCATTAGAATTTTCATGC
>Ga0210059_1010417_pt1 | contig 14365 bp, 6 predicted proteins | sample Ectturendosymbi2_FD_188042 | JGI IMG/M metagenome (GOLD analysis project Ga0210059, IMG submission 188042) | Ecteinascidia turbinata endosymbiont from Florida, USA - Sample 2 (SPAdes) (version 2) | ecosystem: Host-associated > Tunicates > Ascidians > Unclassified | place: Key West, Florida... | reverse complement strand
ATTCACTTTTGGCAAACAAAATAAAGACCATTTCATAAATAGAAAAGTTCAATGCAGGCCTACATACTCATTTTGATTCACTCATTTTCGTGCCCGCTTTTCTCTTGGGAAGGTCGCGGGTGCAGCGGCCCCAAGAGGGCCCGAAATACCTCACGATTAACAGCAACCTAAAACATTTATGTTGGCTCCACACCAAGACGGGACAAGAAAGGTCGGAGATGTAGTCACGCCACCTGGTCCTTGGACAAAGTTTGGGCTGCTTTCCCGTGGGTGTAGAATGTAGCCCAAAGGACTTCGTTCGCCATTCTTTCCTAGGGCATTCTGGACACAGGGCCGAACTAACATAGCTAGGATCTCACAATTCGGAGAAGTGGCTTTACATCCTGGGGTTTACGGATTTCAGACCTGTGCTCTTTGTCACGAAGTGTAGATATCCCATCTCTGCCGTTTCTTTCGACATTATTCTTTCAGTCGTCACCTAAGATCCATGACCACAGGTGAGGGTCGGAACAAAGACCGATTTATAAACTGAAAGCTTTGCGTTCTTTGAAAGTCACAGTTTCGTCACTACGGAACAATAACGCTCACGCAGATCTGCGTTTGCTTTAACAATCCGTGTATCAATCCCTCTGTTCCAGACTTACGTCACTCATGAATACCACCCAAAAAAACATTGACGTCTCTACTTGCTGCAGTATATTTCCGCTCACTTGCAGAATACCTGCCTTGGGCATGTTGCGAGACAAAATACCTCCATTTTATAGTGCTGATTTTCGTTCCTGCTAGGTCGCACGCAGCAGAAAACCGATCAAATGCGTGCTGAAGATCTTGTTGAGAAGATCCATCCATGCATGCAGTACCAATTCGTCCGCAAAAAACAAACGGTTCATCCTGCAGTTCCCAACAGTGACACCCTCGTCGACGCATCTGTGGCTGTCTATCCATTTCATATAGACAAGAGCTCTCCAAATTTTTTGGGATAGGATAGCTATTGCACAGCAGTTCGAGGGCCGGACATCTTGCATAACGTGATTTGTTCGAGATATGTGATATTCTGCCAAATCAACACATTTTTCGTAAATATATCATTTTTTCATTATTGGCAAAATGTGTTTTGCGGCCGGGTGAAATGGCTTCGGAGGGCGGATTTGGCCCGCGGGCCGTAGTTTGGAGAACCCTGATAAAGACTATGAAGAGGTGCGGTGATAGCACACCTATGGACGTAACGAGGGGGACAAAATTACCCGGACGCCAAATGACTGCGGAGGCCGCAGAAAAGTCCCAAAAATGCCACTACTGCAATCGGAAAGCCCGAGTGGCAAGTGCGCAAAGCTTCACACTGTGGCAGCAAGCAACAAAGAGATCACATGCCATGATCACTCCATTATTGCTTGTTCGCACCACTTATGAGTGTAATTCTTCGCGCACATCCCGTTCGTGGTGAATCGCACATTCAACGCATCGCCAACGGAGATGTTGTAATACCACAAATACTTTATTCAATGCTGCACACTTGCTTCCGACAGGTCTCAGGTTCGAACACGGGAGCGCCAAACTTGCTTCTTATCCCGGGTGCCATCTAACCTCGTTACGCCCCTGAGTACACACCATTGTCGGAGAGCAGCACCAACGCTGAACGGTTGTGATATAACCCCGTCGACAGGGTCACAATCTTCTGAGAAGGAATACAGTTACTTGACGGCCAGTAACAGGCTGCCGTCAACACCGTAGTCCCACAACACTCCACAAAGCTTTTCACGAGCAACCCGGCCATATACTTTCCCGAGGTCGACAAAACATGTGCACAAGCCTTTGGCATGCTTCCAGAATTTCTCCTGGCAAGCTAAATGTAAAAACCTGGCACCGTTTAGCTTATATTTTCGCAAATAGTATTTTTTGCTTTCCCGCTCAGGAAACCTTCAAACGCTGTACGAGTCAGGAAGGGTAGGGCGTAATGCAACCCATAAATTGATTACGTTTTCCTGGGACATGTGAGATCCATTATTTCCGGACCAAACCATTTTTGACTTCCCGACGTCCATTTTTAATCATTTTCACAACAAAATCGTATCTGCGCAGCGCAGCGAAACGTACATATCATACAAATTTCATGCACTGTACCCCCAAAAAGGGGATTTTTAGAGGGGAATTTTTGTTTGTGCGTAGAAAATGTCATGCTCGTTTCAGATCCGTTTTTTCTTCATGTCAAGTCATGGTGTAGGAAGACTCTTCACATATAAGGTTTCCGAGGTCATATTTGGCCAAACACGTTTGCACAAATCATATTGAAATGTTAAGATAGCAAGGTGCCCAAAATTTGCTACACATCAGGTAACCATGGGTACTATAGTACCCAGGCCGTCGCCAGGGTTCAGCAGCAGGGGTGGCTAAAAAATAGTATGGGCCAAAAACCAGAAGGGGGGGCCACATTTTTGAAATACTGTATTGGATGTATGCAGCAACCAGGGGGCCAAACGTGAAATTGGGGGGCACAGATTTCAAATGGGGGGCCGGGCACCACTGCTCCCCCCGCTGGCGACGGACCTGATAGTACCCCAATTTCTATATACAGTACTGTATAGGCTTTCAAGGACATTTTGTAAAATAACTCTGGCACATTTCCATTTGTCTCTGAAAATCAGTAAAAGTCATGGAAGCACAGGTTTCTAACATTTTTCTAAGCAACCTATGAAGTCAACAAAAAACAAGCCCCTGGGAACCCCAGGATCCCTGAGCAGGGTAAGTTGTTGTTTTGTACGTTTTCTGGAATTTTTTCGGAGTGTTTTCCAGTGATTTTGGGTTTTATAATATAGACATCTACATCCGAATTCACTATCATTTCTCACTTTTTTTCTGAGTGTTGGCAATTCGACCCCCTATGGTGGCCAGTGGGCCCCATTCAGCTCATTTCCCCCTGGATCAAGCCTCTAGTTACGCCACTGCCTGGAACAGGTCACCTTCTGTCTGCTTTGAACGCCAATTGCATATTTTATAAGAATTTCCATTTATTAACTTCTATAGAGTGCTCATTAACAAATCAGTACTTTCAGCTGATATACTTTACACAGATCAGCATAATTTTGTTAGACGAATGCACTATCCTTTACAGTACAGCGTCGAAAATGCTCATTCAAGCGAAACATTTCCACAGAAAGAGTTTCTATTTATTAAAATGCCTAGAATTGGTATTTAGTAGTTTAAAAGTTTTGTCCCAGCTTGCTTTGCAAAGCACTCAAAACTGTGGTCTAAGTTATTCAAATATTGCAGTCCTTATAATTTCTCATCATCTTTCATAAATGGCAAAGCTTAATCCATTCGACCAACAGATTGTTGCTAAAACCTGACAGCGTGTTGATTAGACAAAAGTGTCCAGCAATCGATCAACCGTTTCTTCCAGTGTGAAACGAACCTTGAAGTATTTTTGCACTTCCTGCCAGTAATCAGCGAAGCTTTGCCTATAGCTAAAATTGGCCCCTTGCTTCGAAAAAGCGAAAAAACGAGGGTGGAATACCTAATTGGATTTTCAAAGCAGTGTAATGAACTAGGAAGGCGTTGTTCGGCACCTGGTACTGGAAAGTGTTGCAACAAAACAAGACAATTTTAACTGAGGCTATACTCGAAACATCACCAGGACAACAGCAAGTCAACCAAACATAAGCTCGGAGTTCGATTGACCGAGAAATTTTAGTGGTACTTACAACGATTTATTAGTATGAAACACGCTTATTTTGGTAATATAGTGGATAGATGAAAACTTGATAGTGCTAGGCAACAAGTATTAAGAAAAAAAACTTAACCGGACGTCATTCAAAACTTGGGTGAGACTGGCTGAAATTGTTTGGGAACTTGTACATCAAATATTTTTGAGAAATTTTTGCTGTAAGCTGTTTGAATTGAGTTATGTTTTCGCTAGCTTCATGGGAATGATGGCTGGCAGTTTTGGAATCTGTGAAATATGTTGCTCTGAACTGAGCGGTTTAATTATGGCTTAGTTACCCTGTCGAACGAAACCTTAGATGGTATCCTTTTTATTGTTTGTGCTGTTAATGCTGCACCCATATATTAACGTGGTATGGTGGATCACCAATTGTTTTCTGTTTACCATTTTACAGATTTTAGTTTGTTTCTGTGTTCAGTTAGGGAAGGTCTGCATGCCGGACTTCTGCTACTGAATTGTATTTTAGTAGTAAAGCAGTAGCTCGTTGGTGGAAGCGTTTAAGTCTTGGGCAAAGCATGCTCTGCCCAATGTAAATACGGAACTAAACCTGGCAACCAGCACAGCATCACGGTATTAATCACTTTCAATCACTGTCGGTGTAACACTAAAAATGGATCCACAAGCTCAGCCTGACATTGTTGGGGATGCAAAGCTAGCTGAGACAATTCAAGATCTTGACTCTTACGAGTCGGAAAGCGACATGCGCAAACGTTCAGAAGTTGTTGAGAAGTTAAACGAAATTGTTGCTGCTTTTCTTCGCAAGGTAAAAATATTATGCAACGACATCAAATATGAACGTAAAGTGTATGGCAGAAAAAGGCAAGATTGATTTTAATGTTGCAGGTGGGTTGTTGCAGTTGTAAATGTGGTGGAAAGTTATACACTTTCGGTTCCTACAAGCTGGGTGTGTGCGCGAAAGGAGCTGATATCGATGCGGTATGTGTTGTACCGCAAAACGTGACCAAAGACCAATTTTTCTCCATATTTTACAATATGTTGGAAAGATGTCCGGAAGTGACCAGCATACAGGTAAATATGATTGTGGTTATGCGCAACATCAACGACGAAGAGGATTTGGACGTAACATTTCATAGCTTTTATTCAGTTGAGCATCCAGGACTTAATTAAACATGGGGCCACTACTTCACTATGAGACACCCAGCTTTTAATTTCCACATACATTTCAAGGGTTTCAGAAGAATTCATCCATTTTATACTTTCGTGGTAGGACACAATGTAGACTTGGACGTTTGGGTTTTTAGCTGTTTCGGTCCAGATGTGTTTGGTTGGTTGGTCAGGACCAAGTGCCTGCGCGGTATATAAGATATACCAGAGACGCGGCTCATCTCGGGCACGCGATATGGGCATTCACTAGTTTTTTAAGTAACTTTGTCTCGCTTGGCTCTTAAGACAGTCCCAAAAGCTTTTAACATCTTTGGCTAGACACTAAAATGCGCAAGTGATCTACTTAAAGTGTAATCGTAATTCTTTGACCAGATGTTCCCGTCCCATGATCATTGGGGCAGGATGATCGAAATCCTCCAATTACACCGTATGAAGAATACGGCCTAGTAGGTCAATACGGGCGTTGGATAGCCCACTATAACCTTAAAACATAATAGAAAGTGATTTGAGCTTGATGGAGTAGTATCCTACAAGTTTTCGTTTGGGCACTTCAATGTTAAAAAGGTGCACTAGCTCGCAACTGCCAATCTTCTCAGTGCTTTAAGGCATCGTTAAAAGTTTGAAATAATGTAGCACACATAATGAGCGGTTTTAACTAAGCAGCTGGGGCGGGATTATAAATGACATTTAAAAAATACATTTATCATGTAATTTGTTCAGCCGCATTAGCGCTATGATTAATATGGCGGTCAAACCAAGAACAAATTTTCCAAGATGTGGTTATCTCACCGCAGTATTGGAACAGACCCGATTGTGAAATTGACAAAAACACAAAGATGAAGTGGCCTTGTCGCGGTACAATTCAGTGTTCCATGGTAACGTAAACAAACCACCGATACATGAAGCTTACACCGTTACTTTTGTTGAACAACCTAATTTTCACTCTTTTGAATATCTGTGAAGACAATAATATCATAAACTTAAAGCACAAATTAATATACAAAACACGATCCTCCCCGCGAGGGAAATTTTTTTCCGTCGTACTGAGTGTTGACGTGTTTTAATTTTCACCGCCAGTGCGCGGGCGTTTTCGTTCTCGTCAGTCAGCGTTCAAATGCGCCCGCAGAGGTTTGGTTGCCATCGCTACAAAATGCACGCTTAATATACGCATTCTGCAGTTATTCTGAATCATAGCGGCGTGTTTCAAGCAATAATTGGACGTGTCGACTTGCCAGTGGTTGAATATATCTGAAAACTACGTATTCTGCAGGGTTAATTATCGTCATTGGCATTAGGATTTATTAAGTTCTTGTTGCTTCGCACTAAGTTTTGAAGTCTGAGTGAATGCATTCTAGTTTTAGTTGTCGTAGTTGGTGTTGTGCGATTTTTCATTAGTCTCGATTGTTTACTTTCTCTGACTTTGCTTTAGCCTTTCAACGTTTTACCTGTTAGCACTGCTTGCAGTTGTAAGGAGTGACGATGCGTGGTGTTACGTGGAATCGCTAATCGATTTCCTATTAAAATTTGCCATTGATTCTTTGCTTGTTTCACCTGTGTTGAGTGAAGTTACTTGATTTTATGTTGTGTAGCTTCTCCTATACAGCGTTACGTATGGATTAATTAATTCAGCATTCATTTTTTGATTTAGCTTTTGCTAAGCGACTTGGGCAAATGCATTTGGCCTTAAAAGGTTTACCTTACCAATGACCTTGGCTGAGATGCCAGCCAAGTTTAAAAGTCCGTCGCAGAACTCCAATTGAAGTCAATAGCTGATAGCATTAAACATTTACATTTTTGTAGAGCATCAAATCTTCTCGCGTTCCTCTTGTTAAAGTGGAGTTGCGTTGTCTGGAGGTAAGGTTTGCTAATTTAAAATTAACAAAAGTTATGGTATATTGTGAACATGCCTTTGAAAAACAGCTGTAAAAGCTTGGGTGTAACAAGCGTTTGAAACGAACTAGCTATCACATTGGCCGATTCACCAAGTTGTGTGACCTTTTACAACACTGCTGTAGTTATGGCAAAAACGTGATCCCAAATAAGTTAGTGGGTTTTTCTCGTGCCGGAATATCACGAAAACGTCAACTTCAACCGTTCGTGGATGCCTTCATTAAAAATTACCGTCACTTTAAGGCAGGGGTCGGGAACCTATGGCTGGCGAGCCAGATGTGGCTCTTTTGATGACGGTATCTGGATCACTTGATATTTTGAACTTCTGTAATTCTGTAATTTTCCAAACTTTCTGTAATTTTCCATCTACCAGAGTACAAAGCCAGCAGCAACACCATGCAGCACCAAAAGTAGCATTAACAGTAAGAAACATGTTATTAAAGAGAATTCACAATCACCATTGTTTAAAATTGTTGGTATTGCTTAAAAATGCACACGTTAGTAAGTTAGTTGCATTAAGTGTTAAAATATTATATGGCTCTCACGGAAATACAATTAAAAATATAGATTTCATGGCTCCCTAAGCCAAAAAGGGTCCAGACCCCTGCTTTAAGGAGTAAGGGTTTAACTGTAGTTTATGGTTATTGCAACATAAACGCCACCTTGATCTGTCACCGTGCGGATAAATACTTCCAACTGGCATCTTTTTACTGTACCCCAAATAAAGCAAGCAATAGTTCATTGCTGGACATGTTTCGCAGTGTCTTTGACCACTGCAATCAAATCAGTGTTGGAAAATTCACGAGTACAGTGGTTCTGGTTAAACACAAGTACGGGTAATTTGAGTGCAAATGTAATTCCTAAGTGATTATTCGAACCAAGGAAAAGATCGTCGGCCTGGTAAACGTAAAACGTGCTCAAAGAAAACGAAATGTGTTTTCGCAATGAAACAGTCGGTTATATGCTTGTGCGTGAACTTGACCAATGGAAGTGAGGTAAACAGGCCTCTAAACATGGTTTAAATTTCATATGATGCTTTCTTTGCCTCGTACCAAAACATTTATGAGTGCTTACAGATGCCAATTGGACCTGACGTCAAATATGTTTCGACTATCCTTGTGTGGGTTTCTAGTTGAAAAGCTTCGTGTTGCGTTGTACTGCTGTCAGTTTTTTTGGGGGTTTCAACGTTCAATTGGTTCAAATGCTTGCTTTCTTTCAGGTAGACATTCTTTTCTGTCGATTTAATTTACAATGCGTTCCAGACCGAAGCAACTTTAAAGACGACCGACTTTTGCTAAAATTGGATGCGAATTCGTTAAGAAGTTTCAATGGATTACGCATTGCTGATGAAATCATACATTGCGTGCCCAGTCTGGATCGTTTCCGCCTTGCTTTAAAAACAATAAAGCTTTGGGCAACGAGTAAGGCGAACCGATGTTTAAACTGCAGTTTGTAAACTTAGTTTTAGTAACACGTTTTGGAAGTTAGTGGTGTATTCTGCATCTGGTAAACAGTGACATTCCATGAACTTTCTGTAGATGTAATACTCGGATGGCGCTTCTCAGTTCCTTTTCCACCAGAAAATGCTGATTTGTTATTTATGTCATCAAAAGTTTTCGTTTTTAAAAATGCCATCGAGCTGACTAAAATGTTTGTTTTGGAACATTTATACATGGGCTAACCACGATTTTCTATGCGTATGAGAAGCAGTGTTTTGTGTTTATGATGTTATACGTTTCAGAGCAAGGAATATACAGCAATGTTTTAGGATATTTGGGTGGCATTTCCTGGACTATTCTGCTCACAAAAATTTGTCACGAAAATCCAGATGCTTCTTCAAGTGCTCTAGTTCATCTTTTTTTCTCGACATTCGCCAACTGGTAAGCCGTGTGCGATTTTTTCGTGTGGGGTAAGCCGTATGGGATTTTTTCATCGCAGTCGTGGTGAATGAGGGCATAATCGTGTTTTACTTGGTGCAGCGAGTGTAGCGACAGCATGCAATGAACTTAAACTGATCAAGGGAACATCCTGCTGGTGATTCCGCTCATCTTAACATTTTTAGCAAGTTCGTCGCTTCGACAGTGTCGTTAGGTTTGGAAGTTGTTAGAAACAGCAACAACAGGCAACATGTTCGGAAACTGTTGGGCGGAAATTCTATCAAATTTACTCCAGCACCTGACTACTTTCACCATCAATCCGAATGCTGACGACCTGAAACGAAACACTTGTTGCTTTATCTTAAACAGACCTGTTAAAAGAAGTCACAAAGACGGCTAGATTTCTTCATTCGAAAGCTTTGCAGTAGGTTACTGCACTGCGGACGATTTGCATAGATGTTTTCCTTTAATCGCCATTTCATCAAATCCACGGTCGCATGCCAAAATTTTGAAACGTGCTTTAGGACTGCTTTACCGTAAGGAGCCCTGAACTAGTTTTCCGCTTTCAAGAGGCTGCCCCATCGTTTCATTGCTTAATGTTTTATGACAATGAGTAGAAGTTTTCATTGATTTGGAAAGCAAATATAACGAGATCTAAAAAGTTAAGATTTTAGAGTTGCGAGAAGATTGAGGTATTCGTGAGCAAAAAATACTTGCATAGCACGTAGGGCCGGGTAATTAATTACACTTTCACTTATTACTTGATTTTTGCCATTGCTTGATATTTCAAGTAATATTTCTTTTAAAAAATTAAGATTTTGAAAGGCACGTTTGCTGTAAACACCAGCATATTATAAATGACATGCATCATCACACAAAATAAGCCACTGAGGCAGGCACGTAGCCAAAAATTGATAGGGGAGGGCAAACAACAATGAAGTCTCAACATTTAAATATATAATGCCCCTTGTTTTTAAACATCATCCACGAAAGGTGCATTTTTCTGCCACTTTTATTCTGAATAAATATGTTCAGATTTAAACCGGAAAATACAAGTCAATCTTCATTGAATTGACAAATTCAAGTTTTCTATTTTGGATGAAAGCCACCATTTGCTTTTAACACGTTCATGCAAGACCGATGGTGAAAATCTCGATGGTTTCAGAGCAAGACTTGCAGTATGCTTTTTGCAGCCTATATTCCAGTTGAGCAAGAAGTCATTGTGACTGTCATAATGATTGCGTTTTCTATATTTACACATTTCTGATGTACACCAACACAGATTCAATCGAAGCCGAGTAGCAACTTCGCTTCAAGACACGGACTCCCGAAGTTGGTCTACAAAACTTGCGCGCATAAAACACGTGGATCTTATCCAGGTTTTGAGCGACTGATTGACGTATGCAGCTGATAACGCAAAGGCTAGAATACCTATACGCGTTTGAAAAATGTTTAGATTTTATTTCGTTAAAGGCTTCTGAAATGCAAAAGTTTACAAACTTGCGTATGTTTCACCCACCCTCTCTATACAAAATGTGAAAATGGTTGTGTATTTGCGGAAACGAAGCCACAATCGATTCTCAACACGGCTCTGGAGTGAGGTAAATAATACTTGTCGCCGCAGCACAACGGTCGGCTAGTTGATCTTGCCCAGTGACTCCCCAAGTATGGGTCGAAACCGAAATAACAGTGGCGCAATGTCAAAAAATGGGCCATGTCGAGGCGATCCAACGCTCAACAAAGTTTGGGAACCGCGGCTCTAGACATTTTAGCGTAAGCGGTTGAAGCTTTTTTTATCCATGGGTGTTTAAATAACAAAATCCAATCGACAGGCAAAAATTCAATTTAGTTTAATTTTATTCACATGCGCTTTATCAAGAGAAGATATTGCAAACTACCTGTACGTGATGGCAGTGTCGATGTCCTCAGCATTTCCAATAAAAAAACGTCTTATTTACGTTAGATTTTGCTGCTTAGTCTACTCGTTGCAGCTGAATAATTTCAAATTTACTGTAGGATAGGGCTTAACATCAAATGAAAGTTGATACACATTCAGGACTATGTAAAGGTCAGACTATGATTAGTTGACAACTTTTTTTCGCCTGCAAGTTAATGTGAAATCATTGATGGAAACGTTAACACTCCACATTATTGTGATTGGACCGTCACAATGCATGCTTAATCGTAACATTTAAATATCTACAATAAATTCTGGGGTCTCTAACACGCGGGCCGCATGTCGCTCGCGAGGGCATTTTGTGCAGCACGCGATGCTTTTTGGAATTTTGGAATTTTGAAATAATTAACATGTAAGTTATTTTGTTTATTCCCCGGTGTTTAAAAGTGCTCGGTCAGCGTGCCAAGTTCATTTTAAGCCACCTATGTCCAACCCATATGGCTTACCGAGCAAAAAATAATGTCACCATCTTAATCAGAGCCGCATGAGTGGTATATTAGTGTGGGCCGCACATTGAATGACATTTTTAGCCTAAGTTAATGTACTGATTGCGTATGAATCTTAACTGCAATGGTAAAGTCGGGGGCGTAACGAGGTTTAATGGCGCCCGGGGCAAGGAGCAAGTTTGGCGCCTCCACGTTCGAACCTGAGATATTTTGGAAGTAAATGTAGTGTATTGAAGAAAGTGCTTGTGACATTGTGACTTTTCGGCAACCCTGTAGTCATTCGGCGCCCCGATAGTGACAATGCACCCGGGGAATTGTGCCCCTCTTGCCCCTATGCATCTTTTTAAAGTGGTACTGAGAACTCCCTGCATTAAAAATGGCAAATTGAAGATATCAAAATTAGAAGTGGTTGTCAGTATGTAGGATACTTACCACTGCAGCTAAAACTGAAAATGGGCCGCACACTACATTCGACTGCGCCGCGGGTTTGACATAGTTGTTTTAAACGAACATGGAGAGTGCTAGAGAAACTCCCTATAACTCACGATATCATTCGCAGAAAAAAAGATGCAAAAGCTGTTTCTAGTAAGTTTCAGGTACAGCATTTTTTGCGTCATAGTCATATTGCAGCTGTAGAATAAGCATAATGCGGCCCTGTTTCTTTTTCAAGTCCTCGTTTGGCCCTTGTTTTTGAGTTTGAGGCCCGTGGTCTATGGCGCATTTGCGTAATAAAAAAGAATTTGACACTGGATTGCTTCTCAGCCAAAGTTTGAGCTGCGAGGCATATATAACGCACATTGCTGGCGTTTGCTTTAAAATAGTACAAAAACAAAAATATACGATGTCCATTTAAGGTTACGGCTGATGCTACAAACAAAAGTAATACTGTATTTGCAGCACGGTAGGGTTAACAGGAATTTTTGCGATGGGATTGAAATGAAGTTTACATCACCATTACGTGATATACAGCAAGCAGGTGCGCTAGAAACACCTGCAAAAAGCGTTACTCCTTTTCCTTTCGGTTAGTGATTGCCAGCATTTAGATACGAGCTTGATTTCATTATTGCCAACTTGCACACGGAGCTTAAACCTCAGGTAAATGCCAGCCATGACATGAATTCGCTAGCATTTACAATGCTATATACACGCAGGCTCGTAACTGAAGCGCCTCCCTAGAAAGTTTTTCGCCCCCCCCCCACTGGAAAAATGTGTTGAACACATTATAAAACTATTGGACATAGTTCAAAACATTTGTTCTCTTCTCAGAAAACTCTTCGCCCCCCTGGTTTCCCAAGCTGGTTATGGGTCTGTACACACAAAAATGAGGGTCGAAAGGGGAGGTGTAGAAGTTGCCTTGGAAAAATTTATCATTTTCTTATCAAATTTTGAGCAAAAAGGTTGTTTTCTTAGTTTCGAACGGAAAAAATACAATTGTCATTTTTGCCCCCCCCCAGAAAAATCCTTCGCTTCACTTGAAAAAACTACTATTGCCCGCCCTGGATAAGATTTTCCGACCCTCATGTACACAACGTTTGATCAATTATGGACAATTGGTAAAACATAGTGCTAGTGCTTTGATCAGGTTCGACTAAAGGCTGATGTAATAGGTTCCTGGAACCTAGGCAGTGTCGGTGATTTGCACTGAAGTATTTCTTAGGCTTACGCATCAAAACCTGTATTACCCTGAATTTTTGCAACGTCCTGAATTGTGGGGGCATTGCCCCATTGTCCCCCCTGGCTATGCACCTGCACTGAGGCGAATAGATTCCTTGCCTATGCCGAACGCTTTGTGAGTCACACACTTGTTGATTGTCATCGGAGCTAGAAGCTTATGTCATTAAATCGCGGCCAACAGGTGCAAATTTGTCTGAGCAGTTCAACAGCTAACTAAAGAATGTCCTAAAGTGCTTCGAGAATTGAAATTCTGCCTTGATTGTATTTAACCGTCTTCAGTGAAATCTGAAAGATGCTTTAGTGCTGTCGACTGTTCATATCAAGGCTTTAATTAATTAATTAATGAATTTATTTGTTTGTGAGCAGACACGAAGTCCATAGTATGAACACACACACTCTGCAGAACGCAGGTTGATAAAAAAGTACACACTTTTTGCAACTGCATTGAAAACAGAACCATAGGGTTACAGACCCATTCTTAACACTGTTATTAGATAACACGTAACACTTGTTACAGCACTACTGCAGAGTAGGGCGCTAATTCCTAAATTGGACTAGTCTAGGTAAAATGCGAAAGCATTGCGGTATGACACGCCATCGATCAAACGAATACTACAAAGTTCGATCACTCATTCACAGAGTAAAATGCGATTAGCGATTATAGTGTTCAAAGAATAGTGACGAGTACAAACAATCTGACTGGATCAAAGCACGTAACCATACGTTGTTAGACTTTCTGCATCTTTCGAGAAACAGGAACTTGTATTTACGTAGCAGAGCCTCAAAGGTAGGAATGTTACATTGAACCTGATGGCTACTAACACTCCTCTCTAGGGCAGGTTGTATAGAGCTCTGCAACCAAAATTATATGCCACCCGCAATCTCGGCATGCATGACTTCCGGGGAAGTCTTCCTTGAGTGATGAGATGATTGACAGTTTGTCTTGTGTAATTGTAAAGAATATTAGAAAATAAATAGCTATTCGCCCGTTATGTGGTTTAAAAATTGCAATGATTTTGATGTGCTTTTATATTTTTTAATCTAAATGTTGATTTTTCCTGATTTGCTTAACAGAAATGAATTTGTTGCTTGAACCCAACCCGACCCAAATAGCGAGTCGATACCGTAAACATGAGGTATTTTGTTCGTTATTTTTTTTTACATACCTCTATAGAAAGTGCTTGGACGCTTCCTGTTGACAACTGCATGCCCCTTGTCTCCACTCACTGCACCCTATGCCCTGGGTGCTCTATTTTTTGATGCGACAAATGTTTGCCATTTGTACACGAGAAAAGGCATAATGTTGATGAAAATATCTCTTGGTCTCAATTCACACCGTTATGGGTGAATTTTGCTCAAGAGAAAATGATCTTGCAGGGCGCTCGGAAAGATTCCGCAGGCCACAATTGCACACCCCTGGTTTAAAGAATTTGCCATCCTGAAGTTGATGGTTCTTAACGGAAAAGTGGGTAATTACCCATTGTAAATATCGAGTCATAAGCTTAGTGATGCTCGTAAAACACAGCTGACTGCACCGATGATATAAGTTACTATCTTCATTAATCATCTGGATACACAACTAACGTTCGCTAGGCATAGGAGATTCATATTCACCTACAACGCATTTTCTCATGGCAAAATACTCTATGGGTATTCACATGCAGTAGCATAGACACCG
>Ga0210059_1010416_pt1 | contig 14365 bp, 6 predicted proteins | sample Ectturendosymbi2_FD_188042 | JGI IMG/M metagenome (GOLD analysis project Ga0210059, IMG submission 188042) | Ecteinascidia turbinata endosymbiont from Florida, USA - Sample 2 (SPAdes) (version 2) | ecosystem: Host-associated > Tunicates > Ascidians > Unclassified | place: Key West, Florida... | reverse complement strand
AGTGTAATTTTATGCCAAAAATGGGATGGGCACAGTAAGGAACAAGAAACAAAAAGTAAAGATGAACAGAAAACACAAAATTACAATATTCAAATTACTGAAACTCTCAGTATTCAGTTCTTGATAACTGAACTGTTGCTAAAATATATAATTATATGAATCTTTCTCATGTAAGAGGTGTTCCTGAAGTTTCCATTTGAAGGTAAAACTGGCAGAAGACTTAACACAGTCTGGAATTTATGACCACACATTTGGGCCAAATAATGTGAGGGAACATTTGCCTGAAGAAGAGTTAACCCTAGGTAAAAACAGGTTGTTAGTAGCGGATAGTCTTGTGGAGTAAGATGTCTTCAAAATGGTTTGGAAGCAGTTTGTTGTCATAAGAATGCATGAATTTGCTTATTGACAAGTTAAAACGTTTGGAAGGCATAAGATGTTTACGTGCTTAACGATTCTTCTAGAGATGCCGGGTTAGTTGATCTTATTAGTTTTACAGCTTTATTTTGGAGTTTAACGGGAGGCTGAATGGTTGCGCTTGAAGCATGTACTCAGTTGAGGAGTGAGTAATTAAGGTAACTAAGGATGTAGTTATTGACAACTTTCAGCACAAACTGTGTTGTGTAATGGTTAATTTTATTGATAGAAATCCGATAGCGTTTGATAGTTGAGTGTATCAGCTTTCCATTAATATAGCCAGCAAAACTTTTCCCCACAAAAACCAACAAAGGTAATTTATCCATCTTTTTCAAAGTGAGCCATGAAGCAAAATACTTGTCACAGCATGGACTGGCAACGAAGTCACGTAAAGCGTTTAGTTTCAATCTGATCGCCCATAACCATTTTGTCGCTACAACTGATGTTGAGACAAATGGACTTTGAGACAAGCACTCGGTTTTTGTGTTTTTAACTGGCTGTTTATGTTTGTACCTGTTGAGAAAATATAACAGTTGATGATTTCAACGGGGTTGGAAAATTGCAAAAATTAATGATGTTGCCAATGAAAAAAATATTCTGGATATATGCTGTTGTCAATTCACGTCTGCAAACTTTCACAGACGAGTACACTGTTTTAAGAACGTTACAAATCACCAGATAACAAAGACACTCTTTTTGGATTTTCTTGAGCGTATAGATATTTCTTGCTAACAGCCGTAGGAAACCGTAAATATTGCAATTTCGCTTCACATTGTTTAAAATGATAAAGCTCAAAGTCGTATGTGTTTTTTTACATTTAGAAATCTTTGTCCATCTACCTCAAGTAGTATAAGGTTAGGCCTCCTTCTCCGCAGAAGTTTCAAACACTTACGTCTACAACAAATTGTTTCAGTGTGTTTCTCCATCGACACCTTTGTTTTAAGCATTTGCATAACTTTTTGGCATTCTGGAGCTATGCTTGCTTGCTCAATAAAAATCTTGGATAAAACTTCTTTTCTTTGTTTTTCAAGATTAACTGGCAGACAGAACCTCTGCAAATCAATGAAACTTTTGTGGCCCCTTATCGAAACTGTTCCGAACCATCGGTGGGCATGACAACGTCGACGTCATCGGATGCTTGCCAAACAACATCCACCCCAACTGTGGAAGGAGTGGAAACAACCACCCCCACCGTGGAAGGAGTGGAAACAACATCTTCAGCAACAAAGACATGCGACGCAAATCTGCGTATTTCAACAACCCTGGCTTGTATCGTTGTGGCTATTTCTTTTTCAAGTTTATAGTCGAACTTTTCACGCCAAAGTTTGATTACTCGTAGTTTCTAATGCATTCAAAATTTATTCGATTCAGATAGAATTTTTACCAGTAATTCATTTAGAGTTTGTTCATATTTCTGCACATGCAGTTACTGAAGCAATTGTAGATTGGTGCTTTAAAATCTCATTTGATTTTGCAATGAGAGATGTCGCATGTAAAGTAGTATAAGATGCTCATCAAAAATCAACATTCAGACAATAAATTTGCTCTGACACGTTAAGCTCTAACAAGATTTTCTGAAATCACTGACAGTAAGTTGCTGCCAAACAACCTATACATTCGAAGAGCACCTAAATCAAAACTCACAATATCCCTCAAAAATAACAGTATTCAGCGTTTGATGCAGTCACGCGTTTGCTGTGTGACATTGCGATCGTTCTTTTACCACAATCAAGGAACACATTGAGATAAATTCTAAGCTACTGAATTGAATAAACCAATTCATCACAGCATTTATGACTTTCGGTTTTAAAACTTGTCTTCCTTGTCATGTTATGCTTCTGAGTGCATATGATATGATCCTGTACAAAGCAACGTATCCTGTTAAATATTGTTGCGCAACTATTTTCAAACACTGACTAAACAGAGGTTAAATAGTGCTCTCACCGTGTATGATATACAGTAAACCTCGGTTAATCCGGATTCGATCAGACCCACAATTTTATCCGGTTTAGGCGAAGATTCGGATTTACCGAAGATGGTTGTTTCTAGCCTGACGTCATCAAAATACTGAGATATCGGTGAAAATCATTTAAATTGAACACATTTATGACCCAACAGCAGACTTTCGCAGAAGCACAACGAATTTATTGATGTATTTTCAATGGTACATCAGACTAGTAGCCTCCATATCCAGTTAGTTATAAGCAATCTTAAGTTCATAATTTCACATTACTTGACTGTGAAGAAATATGGGATTTGGGGCTGACGCAGAGATTTCTGCGACGGTCGATAAACAGTCACTCTGTTTGGAAGGTAATGCCCTTCTTACATCTTACCGAGTACAATACACTCAGGGATAATGTTCTACGCACGCACACTCATCATTGATCAATAGACTGAAACCGTTGTGCGTGGGCGTGCCTTGAGCTTTATGTTCAATATGATAAGCCATGCCCATGTGTGACGCAATAATCGTCTCTGCGATTAGTCGAATGTTGCACGCAGTTGCGGTCGTTGTTATGATGATTCTCTACGCTCGTTGGTGATCGTGAGCACGCTTGTGTTGCGTCTAAAAGTTACCGAATCTTTCCTAGAGACAAAAATCCGGTTTACGAGATGTCAAAAGAGAAAATTTTATCCGGTATTGGCGAAACCGAAGATTTTTATGAAGAAAAACGTTAAGAATCATTTGTACCAGCAGTTTTATCCGGTTTGGGCGAAGATCTGGATTAAGCAAATCCGGATTAACCGAGGTTTACTGTATACACATTTGTAGAATGCAAAAGGCAAATCACTGCTTGTTGCTTTAATCCTTTCACGATTTACTTTAATGCAGACTATTCATTTTTGCAACTCATATTTACAGTAATCAATAAAAACAACCAATTCATCTACTCCCGACCAGGCCCGCTGTAAAAGTTTACAATCCAATGCTGCCCACACGTAATAACCAGAAACGTTTGCTCACATAGTCATCAGGTTCAATGTAACATTCCTACATTTGAAGCATTACTAAAAAAAAACAAGTACTTGTTTCTCGAAAGATGCAGAAAGTCTGACACGTATGGTTGCGTGCTTTGATGCAGTCAGATTGTTTATATTCGTCCTTATTCTTCGAACACTACAACCGCATTTTACTTTGTGACTGAGTGCTCGGACATTGCAGTGTTTGTTTGTTTGAGGTTGTGTCATGACACAACGCATTCGAACCTTACCTGGCCTTGACCAGATTAGGAAAAAGCGTTCTACTCTGCAGTAGTGTTGCACCAAGTGTTACGGCTTAGCTAACAATAGTGTTAAGAATATCTCTGTAACCCAGTGATTCATCCGCCAATTCCGTTGTAAAACGTTCCGTTCTGTACGTTTTTATCAACATGCGTTGTGCAGAAAGTGTGTGTTTCAACTATTGACTCTGTGTCTGCGGACAAAAATACATCATCATCATACCTGGTAAGCGGGCGATCATCATGTGATCATCGCGCTGACAATATTGAGAAAGAGCTCTCTTGGTAATCATAGCGATTGGTTAGTGAGGGGGTAAAACACAAAGTAATCGTTTCGAACTTTTTCAATGCCAAAACAGTGTCCTAACAAACAAGTAAACACATATGCCTTGTGGTTACCTTGCCATAGTTTAAAAATCGCTTGAATGTTCTGCCACGTTGCCGAATTCTTCCAAAGAAATGAACTCGTTAGTTAATCGACCGTTGCAAAGTGATCAACTACTCCAGCGCATCAGCACAAAAGGGTAACTCCTTCAGCAATGTAAGTAGCTACGACGTGATCGGTTTTTCTTGTAGTAGACCAGGGTCTCCAAACTTTCTTGCCAAATGGCCACATAAGCTGTTGCACAACAGTTCGAGGGCCAGGCATCTTAATGTGATTGTTTTTGGGAACGTTCGATAATCAGATAAAATTCATCGTTGGTTTAGACGAGAGTATTTGCTTGCTATCACTAGCGTGCGGAGGGGGGTGCCCACTGTGCCATGGCCCTCCCCTCAGACCATAAAAATGAAAAATGCATAAACAGTATTCGACTATTCGGGATTCGCCCTGGATGTCGATTTTCCTGTGAAAAAACACTCGTCCCTCAGAATTACTTAATTTATTAATGTATAATGCGCTTTTAGAAAATGTAATTCATTAATTAATGACGTTTATATTTTTCATAAACACACGTAAGCTCGTTAAACCAAAACAGAATGAAAAGAACCACAACTGACTTTTTTGGTCAACAATCTAAAAGAAAACCAACAGCTCAACCTAAAACGGATGACACCCCAACAGAAATAAATGTAGCGGCAGAGCAGCAGGCAACGGCATCCACTGCTTTACAACCAACGCATAATGGCAGTGACAGCTCAAGGTACGACGTCGGTGCTATAGAGTGGTCCAAGTTGTCGGACATGGAAATGGTGCGCTTTCTTGCATAGCCATGGTGTCCGCCAACACGAGTTGAATGGCCGTACACAGAGCGCAAAACCGGCGCAACACTCGTCGAAAATATCTTGGTCCCCAGCATTTTACAGGAAATTTCGATGTATTTTCCTACTCGTTGTCCAAGAGTGGAATTTGCTGCCGCGCTTGTACTATTTTTGCACCAGATGAAGTCCGCGGGATGAAGCTTAACAGAATTGTAAAGACCCCATTGCAAAAGTACACGCATTTAACTGGGAAGAACGGGTATTTTACAAAACATCTGTCAAAGCAATTTCACGAAGACAGCTTATCAAGGTCAAATGTATTCGTATCCCTAGTTAAAAGCAATGCAGGAGATGTTGAGCAGCAAGCGAAGGTCGGAGCTGCAAAGTAACGCGAGAAAAACAGAAGGGCTTTGGAGAGGATTACTTTTTCCATCGAGTTTTTGGGGCGATTGGGCCTTCCTCTGCGTGGACACCGTAATTCCGGTACTTTGCCTATGCCTCAAACGGGTTCGTCGGACACTGACTACACGCAGGGAAATTTTCGAGCAATGTTGCAATTCATGGCAGCGTGTAACGACCAAACTATTTACGAGCACATCAGAAATGTAGGAAGGAATTCCACCAATATCTCGCCAAGGATTCAAAATGATCTCTTGGATGCCATGGGTGCGAGTTTGGAAAAGAGTATCGTCGCAGAAGTGAAAGAAGAACGTTTCTTTTCGCTATTGGCCGGTGAAACAACAGATGCATCTGCAAAAGAACAATTAACTATTTGACTAAGATACGTGAAGGATAGAAGCATATGCGAACGCTTTTTTGGTTTATGAGAAGCTTCCGATTTGACCGGTTCCGGGCTTATGAAAGCAGGTCAGGTAACCGGGATCAAAAAAGCAGTCACACTAATGAACGAAATTGCCGTTTTCTATCACGATTAAGTAAGAGAAAAAGAAATCTCCAAGAAGCAATCCAACAGAAATGCAAGGAGTCTCTCAGGATCTGTCTGAAGCAGCACTGCGCTACACGATACGATGGGTTGAAAAGCAGGAAGCAGTACGTGTCTTCAAACAACTTCTGCCAGCTGTATGTGCTTCTTTAGATGACATCGCGTCGTTGCCTGGTGATGCCAGTGGAAAAGCGTTGCTATTTTCTGCTTCTCTCAACGATGCGTTTGTTGTGGCTCTTCAAGTTCTCGTGTCAGTTTTGGAAGTCACGAAGCCCCTATCTGTGCGATTACAAGGAGCAACTCAAGACATTCACAACGCGAGTGAGAGCGTTCGTGACTGCATTACTACACTGCAGGAAATGCGTACTGATGAAATGTTCAAGAAAATCTTCGAAAATGCTGAGCAACAACATGGTGGAACAGCCGAGATACCATGAATCAACGCTCGCCAACGAAACCGTGAAAATCATCCAGCTGATAGCGCTGAAGAGTATTACCGACGGTCGATGTGCTTTTCATACTTGGACGTTTGTTTAGAGCAACTACGCGAGAGGTTCACTGCGCACACTGCGACTGCTTATGGCTTAAGCAGCTTGCTACCTGCTTGCGTCATCGACGCTGATATAAGCAACTTGAGAACCGCAGCTGAGGAATACGAATGCTTTCTTCCGGAAGGCACCGAGTGCTTCGAAGCCGAGCTGATGCGGTGGAAAGCTTACTGGGCTCGACAGCCGTCAGATCGCCGTCCATGGAATGTCCTTGACGCTCTCAAAACTGCGAGGCAACATGGGACGTATCCGATCACTGAAATAGTGCTGCAAATTTTCGCAACGTTCCCAGTTACAACGGCAACGGGCGAACGGTCATTTAGCGCCCTAAAGCTGATCAAAACGTACTTACGTACGAGCATGCAAGAAGATCGGCTCAATGCATCGGCTCTTTTGTATATAAACAAGGACATTAAACTTGATTATAGTCAAGTGATTGACCAATTTGCGCAAGGGAACCATCGCCTCAATTTAAAATGAACTGACTTTGTTTTACGCACTACGCAAATTTTTTATGACTACTGTACGTTTCCTCTGCTTGATTTTCATGTTACGATTTCATTCTTTCACTGACAAAATTATTGCTTCACACGTGGCTGATAAGTAACTTATCACAGGTAACAATGAACACCAGAAAAAAGCTTCGGCTGGCGTGAGATTTGAGCCCACAAACTTCAGTAAGCGTCTTTGATCAGCGATACATGTCTAAAAGTTATAACATTCAAGCACGCATATAGGTTTATTTCATGAGCCTCAGACAACAAAAGTTCAGTTTTCTGTCTCACCGGCTAATAAGTCTTGCAAAAGCATGATACTAAAACTTGCTTCCAGAATGCGCAAAAACGCGTATTTTTAGGTGAAATTTTGCAAAATTTTCCAGGGGGCATGCCCCCGGCCCCCTAGAATGGTCGTGCCTTCGGCACTTCCCTTACAGTTAATTTCTGACGTCACACGATTGTGACGAAACTTTGGCCTCCCTCTCGGAAGTTTTCTGCGTACGCCACTGCTTGCTATCAATGAGATTTATAAGCCGTTTCTACTAAATTATCGATTGCAAGGTGTATCTGGCAAAAACTAACAACTTGGATTGATTAATCCACCGGGAAACTCCCAGTGGATTATTATTGAATTACTTGTCGTGTTTTGGTCATAATGTGCCAACAACTAACGCTAGATATAGCCAACCAAGTATTCTAAAGAACCGCATTTGCACCTGGATTATTTGAAAAGAAGAAACAGGGAAAGTATCTCTTAGACCATTTGCTCAGGCCCTGATGACTTCACCCTAAAATCGTTTTAATCATTTTACCTCCCCCGGTAGTTATTCAAACCAAACAATGTTCAAACCAAAATGTGCCCGTATGTTTAATTGAAGCTACGAAACATTCTCTTCGAACAGCTCTTTAGCTCTATGGGTGGCAATTTATGATTAGACAAGGTTTGAGACTATATATCGGCTTCTGCAGTCCTGGAAAAGTTCAATGAAAAGTGCAGGTGAAGATGAAGGGTGTGTTTCTTTTTAAATATGCTTAAGTAGCCGTCTCATTATTTCAAATGCTGGTATCGCCATTTGCACTTCGAAATAATTGGTTCTCTATACAAAACTACAACTTGCATTTATACGACATCAACGAGTGCAAAAATAGCGCAAACTTAAGAAATGAAAATATGTCAAACTTTAAAACACCTGTTCAAACGGCGTTATGCGGAACAAATATCTTCCCTAGTGAAGTCGAATGATACAGTATGTGCTATGGCCTTATGATTACGTTTCGGCACGAAACTTAGAGTTCGCTAATGAAAGATCGCCACAATTCAAACCGTTGTGGAGGTATTCATAATATTCGCGAATCGCTGACACTAATAACAAAATATGGACCTTTTAGGTGAACGCTATAACCGCAATCAGGCCCGCAACCAATGCCCCCCTCCGAAATTTTCATGCATCATTTTTTTAAGTTTAGGTTGATCTGTGTTTCGTCTGAAAACAACCCTAAATGAAGTATTGGCATAGCAACTGTACTTGTATTGTATTCTGAACTCTACATACTTCAGTTTATTCGCACTGCAGTTTTGCGTAGAACGTAGTTTATGTAACCTACATCAGTGCTCTTTAACCTTTTTGTCATCGCAGAACCCCTGATGTACTTTCCCGTTTGTCATAGAGCCCCATTAATAAAAATTGAAAAAACACGAATTACTTGTAAGAAAATCCAATATTTCGTTATTAGACACTTCAACAAATAAACAGGTATTACAGAAGTTAAAAAGCAAGAAATTTAATAGCTCGGTTGTTCTTGCATTTATGGAATTTATCTCCTACATTCAGAATTTGGCCATCCGGCAAAAAGAACCCTTATCTCAAATATGTGTCGTCTCGTTTTCTAACTTTGGCAATTGAATTACGTTTGGTCCGCTTCGGATTAGGTGCCTCTTTTACATTTGAACTACATTTGCTCACTACTGTCGACACCTTCGCTGTTATTATTTCGCTTCACATATGAAAATATGCTATTTTGCTTGATCTGGCTTGACTAAATAGTAAAACGTTGGGTTTCACATTCTTTTTACTTTATTCCCGCCAAGGTTGAATTGAACAGCATCTCTAGTCTGTGGCTCAGTCTACTCTCTACTAGACTCAGGCTGAATTTATTTTCTACTCAGTCCACTCTGCTGTGAACTGCACATCGGCAACATCGCACAACTGTGATGCAACAATCACGTTCTTCTTAATTGCACAACAATAAACAACAAGTGACGCAACAGCTACCAATATTTCTTTTTCTGCATCTGCACTCACCTCCTGTCTAACTAACTGGCCCCATGGAGTCTGAATGCGAGACGTTGATCTAAAAAATTTCATAATGACGCATCAACATACTGAAGCACAAAACCATTTCCCCTAAAAAACGGGGAACCCACAGGGAACCCTTGGAACTCACGGAACCCCACTACATGTTCTGTGGAACCCCTGTTGAAGAGCACTGACCTACAGTCCAAAATTTGTGTATTTGGTTACTGGACAGCAAATTGTGCAATCATCCTTTCATTATAATTTCAGCTTTTGAAATACACTAGCTTAAAGTGCTCATTATGCCGCCTGCACCAGGTGTAAGAAATATTCCTTGGACCCAGTGGCGTAGCAAGGAGGGACTCTGGGGGCCCAGGGCGGCGTCACCAGGGGGCAGCAATTTTTTGATTAAAAATTAGTTTTTGAAAGTAGATTAAAAACTCCAACTCTTATTCATTATTTTTAAATAAAATTGTAAAAGTTCTAACTTATTTCAGTTTTTGTGCTTGAATCCCTGGACTGGTAGGCTATTTAAAAACTAGGAAACATTGCCGTGAAGTGAGCAAATTGATCAGGCTTAAATGTTTGCTCATAAGGGTCAAATCCAGTGTGCTAAAGTACCCTTATGTTTCTCTTGAAATTAGGGCTTTTTAAAAATATTTACATTGGGAGGCAATTGTTGCCCAGTCACTACACTTTTCTCTAGTGCCAAAAACATTTTCCCCACCCCAGTCAAAAGCTCTTTGAACAAAGGACAGAAATGACATTGATTCGGCCGCAGACTAGCAAACATTACTGATCTGATAGTTCGAAGTTTATATTGCCCATACACTCAAAATCTGATTTAAAAAACTGCATGAAATCACGGTAATTAAATAGTCAAGGCTAGCTTAATCCCTTTTCTTCTATCGTTTGATTCTTAGCACTACCCCACAACGGCACATCAATACATCACCTGACAGCTAGGCAATGACGACGATCATTTCGTGGTACGTCTCATGCTAATTTTAAAGCAGGGGTCGGCAACCTTTCCCTAGTCGCGGGCCAAAAACAAATTCTGCAAGGTATGGCGGGCAGTACTGATTTTCCACCAATTCCGTCCCCTTCGTTGTTAAATCTTGGGTATTTATGGAATTTTAATCAGATTTACTCTTGATTTTCACAGTTCGTAACGAAATCCCAAAATGCAACATAGAGTACATTTAGAGCACAGTGCGAAAGGACGGCAGGTTCATAAAATATAATACCATTAGGTTGACCATACAAGTTACTACAGTTTGGCAAAGGGGGCTGCGGGCCGGATGATTTTGCTTGGCGGGCCGTAGGTTGCCGACCCCTGTTTTGAAGGTTCAATGGGATATTTTCAATAAGAGGCTACCACAAGTTTTACCCTAGTTTTTAAATGGGCTTATCAACATTAAATTTTGGCGGTTGAAGTGATGAACTTTGCAAAGGTAACGTTGCTCAATTTCACTAGAACTGCTGTTTCTCTGCGTAGCATAATGCCAATGGTGTCGGAAGATCATGTTCTTGTAGTGAGATAGTGCAGTTAGTGTGTTTGTTTCTGTAGTCTAATTGAGATCTCAGATTGTAGGCTTAGACTGCAAGAAGAGTGAATCAGAACCTATCGATAGGCAGTGTGTGGGCCAATTAATAAACAAATAAAGACAGGTTCCGCAGCCCACCGACTGTACAACTTCTCCATCACGATAACTGTTGCACATGCACGAAGCAGAAATATAAACAACTTTTAATAGCACAACGTTCGCTACAATCAATGCGAATGCCTTGCATGTTTGTTGTTAGAACGCAGAGCCGCAACGAGGGGAGACAACCAGGCAATTGCTCCCTTTCAAATTTTCTAAAACACATTTAGTTGTGAGGTACAACATCACCATACAAACATTTTGCTCCCCCCGAAAATATCATCTGCTGGTTGCGGCCCTTTCAGAAAGTATAGATATTCGAGACTCACTACGTGATGATGCGCAGATCATGTCACATTCCACATTAAGCCTGCTTCCCGATATCGTTTTCATGGCACATAAGCCGCCTGTCTGCTTCGAAATGTCTTCAGTAACTGTATATTGTGCACAACGTGGTAGGCTACATGGAAACTTCCGTGTTGCAATAATCTCTAACGCATAATGACAAAAGAAAGCCTATGTCATATGCAGCTCATGAGCTACGAACGTTTACGTTAAGGGGTTCAACTTCCAAATAAATGCTCGATTTCAATTGTAGGTTTACCCGGGCGATCGTCCCGGCGTTTACTACAGTACTTACTTTATAAATTTGAACTCCGCGCCTCGCCTACTTCTCCGAACTAGACTCGTCGATCACAAATGTCCTTGCACCGAATGAAGCTCTATTCGTTACTGAAAACACAGTCGAGCACACTAACGGGAAGTTTCGAAACGCTGTGACTTCTGTCAGGTGATGTACACAGCAAAACGTTAAAACCACAGCTAAAACAACTGCACTTTCCCCACGAAGCCGACCACGTTATCCGTTACAGTTACGAGGTTCCTCACACTGTTTATTACGTAATAGTGAGGAGCCACACTTCCTACTCTTCTACCAATGAGAATCAGGTTTACTTGTGCGTTCCCACGGAACAGCACAGGCTAGTGGTCGAAGGTACCAGAAAAATCTTACATCAATAATACCTGGCCGTGAACAGTCAAAAATTCTCATCTCACAAGTTGAGAAACCCCGAAGTAAATGATGAGAAAAGTGGCTACAAGCAGAAAAAGCAGGAATCATAAATCGGCAATGAAAAACAAGACCCATAGCGGTTTGTGAGTGTCAGATCATATTTTTTATAAGCACGAAGCATGATCTTCTTTCATTTCAAGGGGTAAGCAGTTGCATATGCAATGTTTCTGAGATTGCGTTTCAACTCTAAACCAGGACTAGCACTACTACAACGACAATTCTAACGAAGAAAACCGAACTGAAGTACAAATTTTCTTACGTCATATGAAAGCAATTTAAAACGAAGGAATAGAAAAATGCAGCTGTGACACATGTAAAATTCATCGGCATAATGCATCTTGTTGCAGCACGATTCATTTGGAGTTACCACGCTGGTTCCTGATGGTCAGCCAGGCGAATCTTTAGTTTTCGCAAGCACGACAAAAATGTATAACAACACAATTTGGGCCTATTCCCAAGGTGCTGTTTTTAGACACAGCATTATTTTTACAGGTGGGTTCGCATCGTTGCCGTATCAAGGACAGTAATAACGAATCTCACTCGTTTGTTAAAACCGCCCTGCTTACTTCTGATACCTCCTTAAATATATGGCTAGCCTTAAACACAGTTATCCTTTTCTTGTTAGTTGGTTTATTTGAATTAACACGCAGATGTGTTCAGAAAACAAGTACTCACAAATAAAATAAATGGCCTTGTAAGGAACTCTCTCGAATCAAATTAAGAGACACAAGTCAATTTCTAGGACCAACCAGCAAGATTTTCTTAAATACTGAAGGTGTAATCTAACTTGAAACCTATTGGTACACTAACTCATTGCCAAATGAATGACTTCCAATTAGGGATCAGCTTTTTGGAAAGATCTGATCGTGACAAACATTTCCAGCGTGAAATGATTACTTGATCACAAGGATCCTAGTTAGTTTCCGAAATTGCTGTCACGATATCAACACTTCGTTTTGTCAGCGTTACAAAGCCTTAATGTCAACAATGGTAGTTTTAGCTGAACGCATTTGGAAACGATAGTTTTTGGGTTTCCAATTTTATGATTCTGAGTGTCATAAATTTACCCGGACAATGCCAATTTATCGTTTTGGGTGTCAGAAATTAACCCGGACAATGCCAATTTATTGTCCAGAGTGACAGGGATTTATCCGGACAATGCCACTCGTGTTGACTGAAAACAAGTCTTTCTAAGTGACTTTGTTTTCAGTCAGAAACTCAGGCTGTCCAAAAATTGGCGTGCTTTTTCAACCCCAATATTCAGAGAGCACTCACAGCCAAACCGTCGAGCTAGGAGAGGCCGGAGGCAGAGTTTCGTTTTACTTCTGCAGCAAAACCATAGTGGTTTAAACTACCGAGTTCAGTACCGTCAAAGGTTCAGAAGTACCAATCTGACTTTTCACTGCAAAAATCAGCCTTTTTGTACTCAGGTTCACGGGAAAGTCCCTAAAAGTATGTACGTAGTGCTACGTACAGGATACTGCGTCATAATGCTTAGCAACGTCGCCATTTTGCAACGTCATATTGCTTAGCAACGCCGCCATTGATTATTTGCCGTTTCACGTGATTAGTTCGCAACAGGAAGTGAGAGTAAGAGTGTTATCTGAACGTGATCAGAGTGAGAGCAGAATGAGGTTTTGTTCATATTCAACATGTAGTTCATACTTGCTTCTCGATGCTTGGCTGGTATCGAAGTTCATCAGTATTTCTTTGTCTTCTTAGTGTTGGTGGTGAATCCAGTCTTCTTTGTTGTTGAATATTGTTTTGTTTTGTAATACGTTATTTATATGTAGTAGGCTATATGCCTGCTACAAATGTCCGGGACTTTCGTTACTTCAAGGCAGTAGGCACACGTTGTGGATGCAACGCATGCACCTGTTACACTTAAATTCTATCAAAGATATGTTTGAACATCATTACTACATAAAGAATGCTTTGACAAATCTTGCTGAAGTAAGCATTGCACTTACTTACCCACTCAACTGTTGGGGTTGATGAAATGGGAGTCTTGCAATTGCAGATAACGCAATAGTAGGAGAGCTTGTCCAAATCTGCCAATCGCAACTGTTGTTCAATTGTTTACCAGTCTTTTCAATTTTTCCACAGCACAATCCTCTCTTGAACATCACTGCATCCTCTCCGTTTGACTCCACGCATTCAACACACCCGCTTTTTTGCATGCACTTTACAGATGAATTCTCTTTCAGTAGCTTTGATTTGCGAGATACACAGCATTAATAGCAATGCTGCAAGTCACTTTTGCTGTATTGCGTTGAAGCAATAATGCAGCAGCGCAGAGGTTCCCAACTCCCCTGCCGCGAGAACTCTACGTGCACAGATATTGACAGCTCGTACATACAGTATGATGTGTAAAACGTATTATTGTTGGGAAATCTAGCGTTTTTTGGTGGCAAAGCTGCTGCAAAATTTTCAACAGCCTTTAAACTGTGCCGCTATGTGAGAAGGCTTCGAACCAATGCTGCAGCAAAAAGCTGCTACTGCCCATACTCATGATTACGGGGCTTCC
>Ga0210059_1010413_pt1 | contig 14367 bp, 8 predicted proteins | sample Ectturendosymbi2_FD_188042 | JGI IMG/M metagenome (GOLD analysis project Ga0210059, IMG submission 188042) | Ecteinascidia turbinata endosymbiont from Florida, USA - Sample 2 (SPAdes) (version 2) | ecosystem: Host-associated > Tunicates > Ascidians > Unclassified | place: Key West, Florida... | reverse complement strand
GGTTCATTCATTTTTATTTATGCAATTTCTCTGGTGTGAATCGCCGGGATGCCAACTTTTGGAGGCCTAGAAACATTTCAAGGATGATTTCCAACAGCCTTTGATAGTTATGCTGCGACCAGCCCGCCTGGTCCTTGGCCGGTCTCTGGGCCGCTTTTCCGTGCGTGTAGCCCAGGGGCGGATCCAACCAGTAAGGTTAGGGGGACAATTTCAGTAATATGGGGGTAGCTGAGTCTCTTTGTGTGTTCACTACGGTAAGGGGGATGAAGTATACTTCGCAACACAGCTGTGACAAAACAATGGACGGCAAATTGGCCTTATATCGCGAATGCTGTTTTCCGGATTGTAAAAAATCATGGTGAATAGTTATTTTCATAAGTTTTAGGAGAAGCGATCGTCCAAATCTCTCCCCTGGATCCGCCCCCCGTCGTAGCCCCACAAGTTGCCTCGTCAACTTTTCCTGGGGAATTCTGTTCACTTGCTCGGAACATCGTAGGTGAGATCAGAGATGAGCGGAATGTCAATTTTTATTTTTACGATCCAGATCCAGTTCTGATTTTTTAAAACTAAGTCAAGTCCAACCACAGTCCAAAATTTTTTCAAATGCAAAGTCCAAGTCCAAATGAACTCCAAAAATTTTGAAAAATGCAGCTTTTTCATAACAAACATGCCTCATTTCATTTCCATCAACTAAGTCAAAATCCGGTCCAAATCCTAAATTTTGAAGAGATTTACAGCCTGGATCCGATCTAAAAAATTGGCTATAGTCCGAATCCAGCCTAATCCAAGTACAGTGCTCATCTCTGGACGAGATCTTTCTATTCGGAAAAGCTGCACTTGGTGTTTTATAAAATTTGCTTTGTCGTGGAGTGATATGTCGTCAACGTTTCGCAAAATCCAATCTCTGCTGATTGCACTTAATGTCACGGGCGCTTGAAACAAACGTGTGTTCCGGTTCCACAGCCCTAGCTTGTGGGGCAAGCGAGTTGTACAAATGATACATACAGTTTTCAATGGACCAAATCATTTTGGAGGCGGAGCTAAAATCTTTTAAATGTTGGAGCCAGATCTTGAGCTTGAGCCAAAAACTTTAGATGCTTGGAGCCAGAGCTGGAAATTTGAGCTCTGGTCCGACACAGGGTTGCCAGATGAAAATTTCAATAAAATGCCAAACAATGCTAAAAAGAGGCCAGAAAAAGGCCAAACCGATTGTTAAAGGCCAGAAAAAATGCCAAACTGTATTTGCGGTATTACCATGCCTTTGTCACAAAAAAACATTTAAATTACAAGAAAAAAAATATCTGAAATTAAGATTAAGTCTTGCTTGGCATTGTACTGGAGCTCATTGCTTCTCTGACTCTTCATGGTTTGTGAGAATGCACACTTTGGGTAAAACAGTGCGACAATTTGTACACCGATCCTTCGGCAGCTTTCTGCACCCACATGAAAGTCATCTCCCATTCACTCCCATACTTACGACCAGAATCATTACAGCCCAATGTCATTGTTGCATTTCTATCGCGAAGAGGCCGGCCTGCCTACATGCGTTGAGCTTGCTTATTTCCTACAACACAATACACACTACACAGTGCAGCGAGTGCACGAATATCCAGTGATTACGCAAAATATTACTAAAATCAGAAAGCGGGCGTCGGCCTAATATAGCATTTATCACAAAAATTTGCAAATATGTTGCCAAAAAAGTGGAGTAGTAGTATTTTCCTTCATAGGAACCTATTTCAGCGAAATAAGGCCAAAAAAGAGCCAAAAGGCCAAACGAATTTTTTAAGGGCAACTAACTTGAGACGAAGCCAAAAAAATGCCAAAAGGCAAACTAAAATTGTTTAGGCCAACCAACTTGAAACGAGGAAACGATGAATTCTTGAAAAAGCCAATCTGGGAATCCTAGTTCCACAGCCCTGGCAAAGGATCCTACAAACACTTAGAATTTATTTAACAGCTGGGGTGACAAAGCGGCGCCGCAGACCGCGGAATAGTATTTCAGAGACATGCTGCTCGAGGAGTAACAGTCGATAACCTTTGCTTCTGCTCATTGTCCACCGGATTTGAAGGCAGACAAGACGCTGAAGTCACAAGTTCATTTCGCGAAACTTGTTTGCATTTCGAAACTAACGCAAGATCTCCCAGTCCCATGCACTGTTGACTGTATCGTAGCAAACAATGCCACGCATAGCTTGGAAGCACCAAATATTGCCCTTTCATGCTTCACGTTAAACGGGATTAGCTTTTTATGGAAGCAGTTGCAAAAGTGTGCTTTGTTAAAGTAGTTCAGGTACGACTTAGCACTTCTCTGTCAAAAACATTGATAACATCATGATAAGTTTTATTGTCAGGTAATAGAATTCAGTATCGGCAAGCATAGCCACCAAACAGACGTGTGTATTGAACTACTTCCAAAAACTCAAAAAAGTCAGTCAGCAAGAACCAGAAAGCCGCCAGATGGGAGAAAAAGTAAAAAAAAGCCTGAGGTTAAAAGTGATGATTGTGATAAAGGGACCAACAAGTTGAACGGCAGATGCTTCGAATCTAGAGAATGAAACAGAGTTTTCGCAATGGGACATGGGTTTATTTATTGACATTGAAATGACTGATGACGAGATGTTGGTTGCCTGAGAACAGTGAATGTTTCAGGATTAATTCAGGCTAAGACAAAGCGTTATTTTAGAAGAGAATAGGTTGGAAATGTATAATAGCCCGTGGTTAAGTTGGAGTCACCAAAGCCAGGGAGCTCCTCTGAATATTGTGTTATAGCAGTATGTAGTGTGCACTGATTTCACTGTGACATACGAGTGTAACAACATTTTGAAAGCACCAAAAACTTTTTTTAGTTGATAAGTAAAACTACAAGTTACAAATATTTTCCCCCCGAAAATTTCAGCTGGTTGCGGCTCTATTTGTTGCAGTATCAAGAAATTGAGTTGTGGCAGCATTAACACTCCACAAATCAGACCACAACTCCAAGTGACTCAGATCATTAGATAGAATGCAAATTATTAGGAATTTTAGAAGCACATGAGAACATGTCAGTGCAATACCATTCACGTAGCGTCTGCAGGCTACGCAATCAGCGCAGCAACTTTTGCAAACTAAGAGAAGATGGTACAACCATTACCACGAGAGGCTGTTACTGTGGCCACTGTTATGAAGGAGCGGGGTCGTATTGCAACTGCTTTATCAGCAGATATGCAACAAAACACAACACTCGTCGTAAACGCCTATGTGCTGCAATATTACCTTTGTCGCAGTTGTAGGATCGGACGATATTTTGATCACATCTGCCTCATATCCACTGAAATTCTGTGTTTATCAAATCAAAAAACTAATTGTTGCGTTTGTTTGTGTAACGCAAGCATGCTGCGAACGAGATTCTTGCTTCAAAACAGCATTCCTTTTGAGTTACCACAAACATGTTGACTGCAGCGTGTATATCTGGCTTCACGAATAAACTGGGCCTACTCCGTAGATTTTGCAATGCCAATCTCCACTTGCTTGCCTTACACTAGCAATGCTGGTAGCTAACGCAATATCTTTGAAGCTTCCTGCTATTTGACACCTAAAACATTATCTGATCTAGCTGTCACGTTTACAACATTGTCTCGTAAAACTGCAATCCAACTTCATACGAAGCAGCTGAACCTCGGTTTTGCAACAGTTCAACAACCAGGCACTCAGCGGAGAGTTTTGTGGATTGCACATGTGGGCAAAAAAGGCAAAGACAAGCTAACCTCAACAAAATACGGACAGAAATTGGTCAACAACATCTTTAGATATACAGTTTGCTATGCACCAATTTAACCTGAGCTCTGGCCAGAGACTTTATATTCCTATCAAATGCGTAAAAATGACCCAATAGGAAAACTTAGAAATGTTGAGAAAAAGTTTGGTTTTGCTGAAGCTTGGAACAACATCCCAAATAAATCGCTTGCTTCCTGTGCATCGAACGCAAATACTAGCCATGTTGCGGATGCATCTTATTAAATGCATTTCCGGTAATGGCATGCAGCTATGGACGGGATCTGCTGCGAGTGATGCAAGCCAAGACGGATGGACTCTCTGACCTTGTCTACAGCTTAGTGAATACAACCAAACATTCCATGCACACCAAGTTTTACATTGACATAAGAAGAATTGCAATGAAACGAATCACTTTGTACATTGATGGAAGGCCAACCATGGATGTCGATATCTCACCAGGTAACGGCGCTGTAAAGTCGATTATGTTTTACCTGATGGAATTCGTGTTTGGTGTATCAAATCAGTGGCTTGCAGTGTGGGGGAGTGCGAGCGGGGCGGCGGTTTCGGGCATCCAAGGCAGGGGGGCATCCAAAGAGTAAAATTGCAAAAATAAAAATGCTGTAACTAGATGATTTTTCCTATTGTAAGGCTACTAACACATGCTGCATGGATTTCATTTTTCGGGACATGTTTTTTTGTCAGCACTAGTTTTTACGTATTCAAAGGTCAGCAATTCTCCCATTCTTCAATACCAGAGACCTATGCTCTAGGTATGCGGCGCACACCCAATCAAACTGATAGTGACGTGACTTGTTCCAGATCGTGCGACCCAAATGAAAATCATAAAAAAGGATTGAAAGATAATTTTGGACGTTCAATTGATTTTCTGAGCCAAATTTGAAAACTGTCCTATTTCGACTTGCTTGATTTAGTTGACTTTTTGATGCATCACTAGTTTCCCGTTTCGTTTTTTGGTGTGGCAACCGTGGGCGTGCACTAATACAGCCGCACACCTGTGCTTATAATGTGTGCATCATTTCAAGCATGGTCATTAACTGATAGTTCAAGCGGATTGATCATAACGGCTCACACAAGTTCTGCCCCTCAGTAGTTGTACTTATAACAGCCAAATAATAAAAAACGAAAGTTTTCTTGCGTACTTTATGCGCATTCTCAATTCTTGTGTAGTGTCCGCCATTCCAACCGCATATCTTCTCTGCTCGACTGCTATACAACGAGACATTCGCGCAGCCTTATATTTTTGCAGTTGTGAACTGCGCTGACGCAGCATTGAGTGTGTTCTACCCCCTGTACCCTGGAATACTATCTTGGGTCTGGCAGACCCGGGTCAAATGAGTTCATCACGTGGTACCTACGTAAGCGCGCGTTGGCGCCCTTTCAACTCTTCAGTAGCTTCATTTTTGTGTGTGACCAGTTAGTAGGTGGCCGTGCGGTCGTCCACGATTTTCATCGATTTTGCAAAGGTAGTGGTTTCGGGTCCAGCAGACCCGACGTTAGTGTGAGGTGACGAAATCACGCTGACCCGACGTTATTGTTAGAGGGGTTATGCGCCAGGTGGCTGTGAAAAGCTGAAACTCACTCAGTGCATGCTTCTGCGGTCTTGTTAGCAGTATACAAAAGGAGAAGTTCTTTACTCCCATAATTTTGTTTGTGAGTAATTCAGTTCAGGCATATATGACATCTTCGCTATATTTGGCCTCCTTACTTTTCATCAAAAATCGTATGATATTTCAGTAAAGTAACTTTGTTAGTGCTGAAACTGCTCAGTGAGACATATTTTCAGCGTAGTTTTTGTGATAAACTGCAGTTGAAGGAAAGTACTTCTTTTGTTTTTGAAAACCGGGTCTCGCACACCCGGCGATAGTATTAACGTGACAAAAATCGAATGATAGTAATCCAGGGTTACGCGTTGCCGGATATTTTTGGCAGTTATAAACTGTTCTGTCTTAGCGTTGAGTGCTGTTTTTTGCTCCGGTCTCCTAACTTGGACCGCTGATAATAATTTATGTTCATTACAGTGACACATTGTACAACAGGGTCGCCAACTCAAACTTGTTCACTCACTGGCTAGCCGAGCACATTTGACAGCCGTGAATAAGCTAATTAACGTAAATGCTAACTATATGAAAATTCCTAAAAAGCGTCGGCCTCACAAAATGCCCTTGCGGGTCGCGTGATTGAGGCCCCCGTTGTAAAACAACGAACAAGGAGAGTGCGTGTAGAATAATATGCATGTTGTATCAACAAATGTCGCCAACGTGAATGTGACATCATATTGTGACGTCACAAACAGCGTATATCCAGTAACAATGACCACCAACGCCACTGCTCAATGCCAGATATTGTTAAGGAGGCATACATTCAAGCAGTCGCCCCGCACATCACCAGCATAGGTGGCGGAACCGGGGAGGCTGCATGGGCCAAGGCCTCCCACTTTTATTTCTGGGGGGGGCTGGCCCCCCACTTTTAAATTTCGAATTTTGCCTGAATAAGTTTAAGTAACACAATCAGTATTGGATCCATCGTTAAAGTAAATCGTTTAATGAAAAAAACGTTGCACCATTTTGACAGTATTTTGTCAATAGTGTTCGTATTATACTATTTACAATTTGGCAGGATTTCGCAATTGTTTGGCAGAATACACAGTGCACAGTCTGTCACCCTGATATGGCTTGCTTACCGCATTGGTGTTGTTGAACAGTGTTGTCGGATGGTGAAATACAACACGAATTTTTACAAAAATGGTGTACTTTTACATGCTAGTGTGCACGGGCGTCGGAAAGATTTTTTCCAGGGGGTGCACTAGTGGATTTTTTCAAAGTTTTTCTTGGGGGGGAAGAAGTTATGAAATTTGTTTTTACCACTGGAAACAAAGAAAACAGCCTTTTTTGCTAAAATTTTCAAATTCCTGCCCCCTTCCGACACCCATGCTTGCGTGTAGGAAAAAGTTAGTGCCACACCAATAAAAATTGGTGTAATTTCAAGCGTTTTAACATCATTCTAAATAGTACAATTTTGCTGAATCTTATAGGCAAAATGAAATATTTGACAGATCAATTTCAATTCTGTTTTCGTTTTTACATTGGCAACACTAAATACCTACATTTTATTTCTGCATTGGCAACACAATTGGCATCGTTACACACAACTTGCTAGTTACTACATATGCTTTGTCTTGTCTTTGCATTCCGGTATCTAATGCAGTTGTAGAATGACTATTAAGTCATGTTACGTCTGTGTTCAAGATGAGGAAAAGTTGTGATTTTGAATTTGTTTGAGACAGATATCAATGCTGTGTCATTTCTGCCTGTTTTTAAGCTGTGTTCTTGGTGTTTTAACAGCCCTGTGGCGACACCGGCACACGCACTCCTCGGGATTAGTCCGAGTCTTCGATTACGATTAACATCGGAGAACGCGAGCTTGCTTCCTTGTGTATTTGTGACACCACCCACGTTCCCACTTCAATAAGTTGTTAACCCGTGCTCTTTTCTTTGGGCCTTGCCACTGTTCATATATTTAAGTTCCATTTCTGGCCTTTCGGGTTAATGTTGCACCCTGCAGGGGTGCCTGAATAAAACAATATCGTTCGATGGGGCGGATCCAGCCAGTAAGGTTAGGGTGGGGGGCGATATCAGTAATATTTGGTGGTCAAGTCTCATTAGGGATTCACTACTCTAAGAGAGATGAAAATAACTTCACAACACTGTTGTGACAAAACAATGGACAACAAAATGGCTTTACAACGCGAAAGCTGTTTTCCGAATTGTACAAAATTACGGTGAATGTAGTTATTTTCGTAGGTTTTAGGAGGATTCGATCGACCAAGTGGCCCCCCTTTGATCCGACCCTGATCGTTCGTAGTAGGCGTACTCTCGACTTCCTTCACTCGCGCTTTACTCGGGCTCATCAATTAGAGCCGGAGCTGCCCTGTGTAATTAAGTACTTTTTAAAACGTAATTCATATCAGACTGAAAGTTTTTTGAAGCAATGGATTTGTATATAACATTCGATTTGAAGTCCAATCCAATGAACAGTTCCTATTTCGAGAATACTTTCAAACAAACGATAAATTGTCCAGCAACTCGGGCTAATATGAATGAGCCTAGTAAGCAGAGGACTGTGACGTACGTTACTCAACAATGGAGAAATTATTATGAGAACTTCTCATTTATTGTTACGTAACTAACGTCACAGCGCAACGACAATGCCAGTCAGAATGAAAGCAAATGGAAATTTCAGTGACGCAAGCGTCGAACGGTTTTATTCAGTCAAAATAAACCGCATGATAAGCCCGAGCGACACTGTTGACCTGGGTCGTCCCTGTAACAGCCTATTTGAATTTCAGCTGGTTCACCGATACGTTTTCATAGTGGTGTAATTTTGTTTAAAATAGCGTAATTTATACCTTCATATGGTGTGTAGGTAATGAAGTCATATTTCAATACTTGTGACGTCACGGTTTCCAATTGAAATCACAAACATTTTCTAAAGTTTTTTGACGTGCATTTGTTCCCCCCCACTTTGAAAAAGGTTCCGCCACCCATGATCACCAGACCTCTGCACGCCACTGTATCAAACATAAGGGTGTTTATGAAAAAAATATAGCTTCGATTTGAATTAGTTACACATGGATATTTCCTTTTAAAGATGACAACAAATCGCTCGGTACATGAGGTCATCTTCGAAATATTAAAAAATCTTGTCCTAACTCCAAAACCACAAAACCTGTTTTTTCAAAGTCAATTTGGTACAAACAGCTTTGTTTTATTGATTGCAATACTTCTAATGCACTAAATATCACTAAGGCAAATCAGCGCGAATGCTGAATCTCTTACATCAGTACTGGAAACCAAACGAAAACATTACCACCCATTGACTTAAATTGAAGGCCTGTGCAATGACGAGTGTGTGAACTGTCGTCATTTCAATGAATATTTTGCTTTCATTTCAAATCCTCAAACCAATGATAAACGTAATTTGCCACCTTTTCAATTCTTTACTGATCATCACCAGTGGCGTAACTGACGGGGGCAGGCAGGGGGCAAGCCTCCCCCCTGGCAAGCCAAATGTAAAAGCTGGGCCCCCTTTAGCTGACATAGCTGACATTTTGATATTTACTATTATTTTGGTCTTCAGTAGGTTGTTGTTTATTTTGCGTTTTTCGGGCCGTTTTCATCTTTTTAGCTAGTATAGAGTAGACATCCACGACACCGGGGATTCACTGTCATTTGTTAATTTTTTTCTGAGTGTTGGCTAGCGGTCCTCCTACGGTGGCCAGTGGGCCCTCTTCAGGTATGGTTTGCCCCCCTGGCTCCAACCTTTAGTTACGCCACTGTTCATCGCTTACTCCCTCCTGCCTTTGAACTTTTTCATGTGTTTAGGGCAAAGATTTTACCAAATTGGCTAATCGAATTCTAAAAATTGGGTAGCCAATCATTCGGTACTACCTTCGGCTTTTATTTCAATTTGATCTGGTCTGTTGATGTACGTCCTGAAGCTTGAAAGACAGGCCCTTAGCCACGGAGGGCATTTAGAGGCAGTGCCCTCCAAATAATTTTTGACCCCACCAAACTGTGTTGTGCCCAGAAAAATTTGTTTTAAGCATATAATAAAAAAAACTTGCTCCTCGAAAAATGTATTTTGTCCCCACAAACCCTAAAACCTGGCACCGGCCTGTTAGAAAACAGCTACAGTCGGGGTCGATGCTCGGTGGTTTGGGGCTCCCAAAGCCTGCACTCTGGGGCACCCCATATACAATGTATTGCATGTAACACGTGATATTCATACAAACAGAAACATCAATTTAATTTAACAAATGTTTATAAAAGCATATTTCTACAGCATCAACATAACATACAAAGCACGCATACTACAACAGGTAGACTTTAGACTTTAGCATTTGATAAATTTCAAACTACGAAAATGACTTATTCTTAGCTTTCAAAGATGAAAATATTTCAACTCAGTCATATCTGAGTATCATTTAAAGGACAACTTTAACATTTAACGTTAGACTGGTTTAACGTTGAATGATAACATTTGGCTGTTTTCCCACATTCACACCAGTAGAGCAATACATTTAATTGATCTAACAAACAGCTATGCTACGAGTTTCCTAACTAGCATAATAGCAGAGACAACATGGACAAACACAGCGATAAAAACAATACCACGCAAAGAATAAAATAGTTTTCTATATTACTAACTCGAGTATAGGTAAAAAATATTACTTCTGTACGGAATATCGTTGAAAAACAGGGAAACTTTTATTGACAAGCACACAACGTTGATTTTCACAATGTGAATAAAATTTGCGCCATAATGTGATAGAGGATTCTAAACACTGTTGTAAAACAATTGCTCGTTGGCTAAAATAGCTGTACTATCATGAAAGATGCAGTGCTATTGGTTAAATAACTTGATTTCGCATTGGTGTAAAGTGTTGAGTTTTCATTGGTCAACTCTGATGCAAGATAAACGGGATATTACGGGCTACGAATACGATTTTGCCTGATTGCATATCTTGGAAACTGGGTAATCTATTCTTGTACAATGAAAGGTACAACACAGGTCTACAACATAATTTAAAAAAATTCTTACTAGACCATACTAAAAATGCTTAGAATCAACGTGGACTCAGCAACGATACCTACTGTACACAACAGACAGCTTAGTCTTACCAAGACAAATGCTCACAACGAAATTACCCACAATGTACTTTCGCAATGAGCAATGATTGGCTTAGATAACAGGAAGTTATGGGCCGTGGGAAGATGAATTTCTGTGACCTAATTCATAGGTTCTCAAAGTGCTCCGTACGGAGCCCCAGGGCTCCGCGAGAGAAACGTCGGAGCTCCGCGAGCTATTTGTTTACTTATTAAAATACTGACTTGGCTAATTTTGCAACTGTCCAAAGAAGCAATAACGGCATAGAAATTTATTGTGGGGGTCCGTAAATTATGGTCAATCTCTTCATGGGCTCCATAACACCAAAAGTTTGAGAATCTCTAATTAAGTCCTAATTAGATAAATATGAATGTTGAAAGGGGAAATGTGTGAGATCAGTTCTTTGTGATTTCAATTCTGGTGTGTCTATATACCGTAGCAAAAGTCCTCAGTCAGAGATTTGAGGACTCCTCCAGGGCTCTTCCCAGTAAAGCAGTACGGGGACCCTTCCTCCGGCTCTGGCTACTGTAATACCTCTTCATAAAACTGGTTCGCAAGCATTTTGTGAAAACTGCTGACCTATTGCGTTGTTGTCGTCTCTTCAAAAGTTTGCGAGAAACCTTAACGCAAACAAATTTACAACTATCTTGATTATCATAATTTGCTGATATCTAACAACTCTGATTTTCTGAAAAAGACACTCTGCTCCAAATTCATTGCTAGGTGCCTATCACAGCAAGCCTGCGATTTGAATCTATCTACAAGAATAGCTTTCCTTGGCATATCTAGAACTTTTGACCATGTTGATGATACATATTTCATCTTTAAAATTGCAGCAGCTCGGAATTGTTGGCTCTCTCTTAATCCTTCTATCTTCTTATCTTTCCCGTTGTTCTCAAGAGGTTCTCTTAAGCCATACTCGTTCCTACCCTAAATGGAAGGGTACTACTTATGGTGTTCCTCAAGAGTCATTTTTGGCCCTTAGTGTTTTCGATTCAATGCAAATGATATTGTTACAAACATTAAAGCATCTATTGCCCTTTTTGTAGATGACACTACCTTGTTTTATTCAACTAAGTGTCCTGTTCACTTTCAGAGCATAATAACGCAAGATCTTTGAACGATACACAGCTGGTCTGACGTTTGGAATTTTTTCTCCATTGGGCTTCCAGCTTGTGGAACTCTCTACCATTCGTAACCAAAGCTTCAACCAGCTACTCAATTTTCATGTATCTCCTAAATTCCTACGATCACCTATTAAAAACGGTACCCATCATCTATTGGGAATCAATCCTCACCTGATGTCCATGCGTTCCATGCATCCCTTGCTCCAATGCATATTGGTGGTCACCAAATATATACATAGTGTTTGTGCATGCGGCGATATGAGACCGAACTACACCTTTCCTTTTACTGCAATGTTAACTGCACGGTTAGTGCAGCACCTTAAATGTTCGTAAAATTCTCACTGAATGCGGAATTGCTGAACGTTTCGAGCGTTTGGGCCACGATGATTTGTTGTCTTTGTTTTCATTTGGTGCACTTGGCGCGTCGATCTCAATTTCAGTTGCTGTGTTTAGTGCTGTTGACAACTTTGTCGAAACCTGAAATAGGCTCTGATTCTGATTTTAGTCGCTATAATCTTCTATGCTTTTTCTATATGCTTGTTGCTAGTTTTTGTGTCTCTGTTTCTTCGAACGATCTACGTGACAAGACAAGATTTCTAACTATAACACAACACTAACATTTCTGTCTGGTAAATATCACTGTCAGTGCAGTGACATTATTTATTACAAAACTTTGCGACCAACGAAATCACTACATTTTGGTTCACGTTGTGAAATAACATCGCTCCATTTAATTTCACCAAAATTATGAACTGAAGACATATTTGCATTGCACGACGACGCGGCCATCAAGCAAAGATACTTCATGTCTTGATATATATATCATATTCTGTTTTGTTGAAGGGCCGTGTAGGTGGGAAAAGTTTGAAGGCAAATATCTGGATTTCAACATTGAATTGTCCGAAGTGAAAGAAGCAGCACATTTGAAATCTATTGTTGTGAATGAAGTGCCCAAGAATCATCCTCCTATACCACCTGATGTTAAAGCAAAAGTGCCTTCAATACCGCCACCTGCTCGCTTTGCTTACGTCTACAACTTAATCGAAGCTATAGAGCTTTGTGACAAACTGTACCCTTTGTGTGAGGGGGTCCAAAAAGAGAACAGCGAGGAGAAATATTCGCTTAGAAAAAGTCGCATTCCTCGACACGTTGTCAACAATTTGCACCAGTCTGGTGTCTGGAGGCAAGACACGGGTTCAATATTGCCATCTCTCATCAAAAAAAACTATTTTCCAAATAAAACTGCATTCATAAAATATTGTCCGGGAGAGTTAGGGTACTTCCAAGCTGTGAAGAAACCGTTGGTGCTGGATGTGGAAAAAAGATCCGTTTGGAATCACACTTACAGCTTTGCTGTTCATTTTTCGGTGAGTTTGTTTTTGCTGAACAGCGCGCATATACCTGCATTTACTTATTGTGGCTGGCAACCGAAAGTGGAATGATTTTCCTGGTGAGAGTTTAGAATGGAGTTTGAAAAAAGGTTGTGGAAGTTGTAATTTATTTCAAATAACTGAAATATTGCTTATCGAAAAGCTTTTACTCCTGATGATTCGAAACGCACGTTAGTAAGAATTAGTAGGTGAGGGGGTGTTGTGGGTAAGAGTAGAGGTGACTCAAAATGAGTTTTGCATATCCTTTGAGGACCCTTCCAAGGAACACTTTTTTTTCCGACGTAACTGCTGACTTTTGTCTTGAGGAACGCCCTCGTGACGCCTTCATAAATGAACTTGCTTCTTCCGCTATTCGTCAACATCTACCAGAAACCACAGAACTCACTTTGAACCAAGCCTTCGAATTAGCTGATAACCTCAACAGAGCTCATCATCAATCTAGTTGCATGGACCCTCAACGGAGCTCATCATCAATCTAGTTGCAAGCCCAAACCATCTAATCGAGTGGTTTTCAACCTGGGGCCACAACCCCCGTGGGGATCGTTTGACTTTTTTCTAGGGGCGCGAGAGCTTCTGATAAAAATATTTGCAATTGTTTCTATATTTTATACATCGTATATGGAACTACTTTTTGTCGTATAACCAAAATAATAGGATCACCTGGCAAAAATGATAGTCTACGTTTTCATTCAAAGTTGCTTTACGTGTGATTATGAACATTACACAGTTTTGAGTATGATTATGACCATTATAGTAGCAGGGTTTTTTAAGGAAAATGTTAGGTACCCGATATGGACCTGTAGAGACCTGATTTCTCTGATTCTAGGGACCCGATTTTCTCTGATTCTAGGGACCCGATTTTCAATTCTACCCGAATCACGTCCCTAAAATGCCTTAAAAAATGCGGTAGTACTGTTGCATTTGGTAACGCACGAATCACTTCGTGATGTAAGAATGTGCTGTGTTTGTGAATTAGATATCTGAATATATATGAATACGATAGCTAACTTAAGTTTTCAATGAGTTGTGCTGTGGAGTGATTTGCATACGGCACGGTTCTTTTTCACTGATGCTGCCATCTGCATTAATTTATTAAATGAGTTTTTGTTTAACATAGTGATATCGTACGCTATTTTTTAGTCGTTGTGATTTTCTATTGTGCAAACACACCTGCATTACATATGCCTGACTGGAAATTTTAGGAAGGCGGTCGTTAGGTTAAATTGGGTTGCAAAATGGGTTTCTGCATGAAAAAGGTTGAAAACCATTGCTCTACAGAAAGTATGTATACGCTGACGACCTAGCAATGATGCATGCTGATGGAGACTGGCAGGCAGTGGACGGGGTGCTGAGCAAGGACATGGCAATCGTAAGTGAATACCCCCAGACATGGAAGCTAAAGCTCT
>Ga0210059_1010412_pt1 | contig 14367 bp, 3 predicted proteins | sample Ectturendosymbi2_FD_188042 | JGI IMG/M metagenome (GOLD analysis project Ga0210059, IMG submission 188042) | Ecteinascidia turbinata endosymbiont from Florida, USA - Sample 2 (SPAdes) (version 2) | ecosystem: Host-associated > Tunicates > Ascidians > Unclassified | place: Key West, Florida... | reverse complement strand
TGCATTGTCATCTAAAATACTGCATTGTTTCATGGGGCACAGCTACTAATTCTGTTTTGCAACCACTAGAAGTAGTGCACAATAATATTCTACGGACTATTACATATAACAACTATAGATGTCATATTACACCTGTGTATAAATCTCTCAATATTCTGAAACTTCACGATATTTATAAATTAGAATTAGCTAAACTTATGCATAAATTTCACCATGAAATGTTTCCAACATCATTTAAAGATTTGTTACAGAAAACGGCTGAAGTTCATTGTCGTAATGCAAGATATGCAACCAACCAAAACTATTTCATGCAACAAGTTCCAACAAACGCTGGCAAAAAAACAATTTCTAATGGAGGAGCTACACATTGGGCAAATGTAGATCAACAAATCAAAGATAAATCTCATGGTGTCCGTTCAAAACAGACCCGTTCAAAACAGACCATTCATAACAGACCACTCAAAACAGACCACGTTCATAACAGACCCGTTCATAACAGACCCGTTCATAACAGACCAGTACATAATAGACCACATTCATAACAGACTCTGTTCGTACCTAGGGCCGGACGGGGTAAAGTGTGTTAGACAAAATGCTTTCGACTTTTAGCGTCCACACTGCAATATACATTAAGAAGGGGTCCTTTATCAACGTGGTCTGTTACGAACGGGTCTGTTATGAACGGGTCTGTTATGAACATGGTCTTTTATGAAAGTGATCTGTTTTCAACAGGTCTGTTATGAATGGGTCTGTTGTGAACGTGGTCTGTTTTGAATGGTCTGTTATGAATGGTCTGTTATGAACGGGTCTGTTTTGAATGGGAACCAAATTTCATATAGCTTCTAGTAATCAATACCGATCATTTTTGTTGTTGCAATATGAATGAATGTCTGAAATAACTATACTACATTATACATCTAGTTAAACGGGTCTGTTATGAACGGGTCTGTTATGAACATGGTCTTTTATGAAAGTGATCTGTTTTCAACAGGTCTGTTATGAATGGGTCTTTAGTGAACGTGGTCTGTTTTGAATGGTCTGTTATGAATGGTCTGTTATGAACGGGTCTGTTTTGAATGGGAACCAAATCTCATATAGCTTTTAGTAATCAATACCGATCATTTTTGTTGTTGCAATATGGATGAATGTCTGAAATAACTATACTACATTATACATCTAGTTAAACTTTCAATAAAAATAACATCACTTCATCAGTCTTATCGTTTACGCATACGTTTGGCATCCGTTTCGGATTGATCGCATGGTTTAGAACGTAGCATTTGGAATTTAGTGGTATGGCAACTGAAATACTTCCATGATCTTTACCTCAGGTCTGCTTCACTGTTTTACGCAATTGTCTTCGTTTACATTTTGGCAATCGCTGAGATGCTTCGCTGTGCTGGGGCACTTCGACTCGATAACCGCAAGGTTTTTCGGTGTCCCGGCTACAAGGTTTCACTTGTTTTGTTTTTTTTGTTTTATGAATAAGTACGACTCTAGATTGTTAAAATGCCTGCTTCTATCCACGTCGCCGATAGCTTCGTCTCGTGTATGTTGGGGCGTGCATAATTGCTTCTAGTGTGTTGAAGTTATGCAAGTGTCTTACTTTGTTTTATATGTGAGTTTGCCATGTCTTGTGGGCCTTGTGGCTGAAATCAATAAATCAAATCAAACAAAAGCAACTCGTCTTTTTGGTATTCATATGATTATTTTGCTAAAACATCATCATTAGAAAGGTCGTTCCACGGTTGACTGCTCACGATGACGTGACAACGCCATTGCTCAGAGGAGCCCCGCGCCTAGGTTTTGCATTGGGCCCCGTACGCACTTGATAGGGCCGGCCCTGGTTGTGTGGTTGTACCACGTTGAATACGCACGATGGCGTCGTCGAATGAAATAACATGAAAATTGCCACCCCAAACTTAAGAGCTGGTTGCGCCCCTGAAACAGAGCATAGACTAACGTTGTTGCAACTCATCAAGTGATGTAGAAAAACCTTGTTAGTCAAATGGCTTTTTTGAATCCACACAATTAGATAGGCCTACATGAAAATCCTCGATTTGGTAAAGACGAAGTAAAGAGTTTATGCAAGACCGTTCATCTCAATAACCAAGAAATCTAACTTGGTTTTATTGAGTACAAGGCAAGTGTTGGAAAAAGCATTTCTAATAAATTCAACAAGCTGCTTGTGACACCAAAAAAAGTATGGGGACGCCGTTCCCACGCGTTCCCACCCCACTACAACCAACCCTGGTCATGTGACAAGTACAATACGCAGAGACAACTGGTTGGGATTTGAAAGTTTACGGTTAGGATTTAGGATCAGGGCTTATGGTTAAGGTTTAGGGTCAAGTTTTAAGTTTAGGGGTTCAGTGCTTGGAGTTAGGGTTTAGCCTACAGTTCACTTAATGCAACAAGAAGCTGCTAACTGCTTGCCAGCCCTGAAACCATGACAACCATCATCCATGCATGGGACTGAGCTGTTACAGATGTCATGTTCAACTAAGCAGGACATGCGTTCCAAACTTGTCATGTGACTACTTCAACCAATCGTATTCAGCTAGGCTAAAGGCAAAATAGCTCCAGCAGTTATTTTGTCTAACAAGGCAAAATTGACACAGTACAAAAATGTGCTGTATGCTATGCAACACAATGCACTTTCGGATAGTTTTCGGATAAGGATAGTATGATTTCAACCAAAACAGGATTCGGATCGGATATTATTTTTCAAAAACAGGATAGGATCGGATAGTAAAAATCCACTATCCGATCATCTCTGCAGTGCCTAGCTCTCCAACTACACGCTACACTGACTTCTGTTCTCAACAAACATACTGTAAACTGACAACTACTCTTCTCAACAATCTAATGAAAAATAATGTTCCGAAAATGTTCTAACTAGGGTTCATGCAATTCGCTTCCTTTTTTTGTTGAAGCAAGTGACTTTTGGTTACAATGTCCTTGCTTACGTAGACAGGAAATCCTTAAAATTTATAAGTATCGAGAAAAAATAAGGTTTTGAGAAAGCAATTTATTTTAGATCGGGTCACCATTGTTTCGCAGCGGTGTTCTGCTTCACGATATTTCGTGATTAGGATCAACCGACATTGCGTGAGTTGCTTGTCAGATACGTTCGATCTCAATTTCGATCAGAATCGAGCTTAATCTCGTTAGTTAGGTATTTCCCAATTAAGAACTGTTGAAAACGGTATGCAGTCCGTAGCTGCATCCCCCCCAACCGTGGGTGGGACACCTTTCTGATTTCGTATCGTTACCTCTGCTGCTTATATATCATTCTGAGATTTTTCTCGAATCTTTATGCAGATATTTTTGGTAATCGTTCAGGCATCTAGCCTCCATATTTGGTCAAAATGACCTAGAGTTGCCTTCTCACTTAACCAATTGTTTTAATATTTTCATTATTACGTAAGCGCTTGATCTCGTTTGGCGCAGAGAAAAATGTCAGTTCACACTTTTACCGATCTGCTTGTATAACGGTTTTCACATACAAATCCACAAAATTTTAACACTAAACACATCAATATCGCTAGATCTTGACTTTATCTAACTAATTCGTCACTTTATACTTCAAGCCGGTGTGTATTATCTTAATATGCATCAACTTGTTGACCATTTAAAAATATAAAATTCTGTTTCGCTCCTTGGTTCACATGTATTTTTGCTTAGTTACAAAAGACACTTCTTCCACATTGGTGGGTTTCATTGTCACACTAACTTCTATTTTTTGTTTTTCTTTATGACTTGTCTTACCACTATCAAACTTTATTTTTTATCCCGTGATTTCAGATTGCGAGTATTAGATAGCGTTCGCAGAAGTTGATTCATGAATTTTTGTATTTCTAGCTGCAACCAGCAGCTCGTCCAGCGTCGCAATCGATATTTCCGGTAATGATGTAATCTCTGCAGGACTGTTTTCAGTTATTGTTTTGAGTTGATCGGCTCGTCGTATGCTATTTCTTATTTCTTCTATCGTTATCTTTTCTTAGTGTACATTAGGTTTCCAACAACGAGTCATTTGATTTGTATTATACGATATTTCATGTATGTATTCCAGAATTACATTTTTTGAACATCTTTTTGTCCAAGGTATTAAGTTTTGTTACTTTATCGCCCACAGATGTTGTCGATTATTTTTTTGTTTGTACAATAGAGACTTTAAATAATTCTTAACAAACGATGCACGATAATAGTTCACTACATTGGTGAGTCAAAAATCACGGATTTTTAATACAAATTCATACAAGAATATGTGAAAAATTACAAACATTGTCTTCTCAGAGTTACGCATTTATTTTCAGTCTCATGCTTATTTTTATTTTATGACATGTTAAAGCACGAAGTGTCCTTAACAATAACAGGAAAAATTTATTATGTAACCATATTGACAAACCCCTACCCTCAACCCATAAGCAACTTTAACCATTTGGATAATCCCCACCTCCCTTTGTTCTTTCGTAATATGTGAACGCTCCCTAGCACAAAATGTTCTGGAACAAACAGCGTTGACTATTGCTTTCTTTTGTGAAAATTGATTGTTTGATTTGATGAACGGTCGATTCTCTGGTAGCTTTGTTTGGTGATGCAACGGCCTTCAACCGGCTAAAACAAGCATTTTTTTGCATTGAGCAGTTAATGTAATTTTTAAGAAAATTATTCAAGCTTTGTTTTACAGTCCCAATAGTCCACGCGTTCGAACACGTTTTTCAGTCCCAATAGTCCACGCGTTCGAATATGAAAAGGAGCAACATCACCAGCTTCATTTGGAGCATGGAAACCTGTTCAAACGACATCAATCTCAGTACCACTAGCTTGGTTTCTCTGCAAGCCGGCATCGTGGTCAACGGGACACTTAATTTTGACCGTTATACTAGAGGCCAACGACGACATTGAAGGACAAGAACAAGAGATCGAACCCACTTTTCCCCTGAACGTTGATTCTGAACATATGCGAGGAAAACGGCTTTCTCATGTTGCAGGATGGGTAGTTTTCAAACAACTTAACAAAATCAAATGCCTAGAATGTAAGGAAAACTTCACAAGCGAATGTCTATCTGACCTTTTATCTGCAAGCGGAAAATTATCCCAGTTTAAATCGTAAGATAATTAGATTACTGTAAATAACTTACTCAAACAAATTTTACGTCATTTTTCGGCTAACAGTCTGCTGATGCTTCCGACAATAGAAAGTACTTTTCGGAAGAAAATTGAATATATTTTTGGCCATAAGTCATTGTTACTGGAAATCATGTTGACCATGCCTTAATCTGATTATAACATACCTTGCCTTTGTGCCATAACTAGGCCTACCGAATCGCTTCCCGCTATTTGAAAGTAAAAATGCATATTAACGCGAAATAATTGACATTGCAATTACTTTCAAAAATCTATATGATAGTAAAACTGCTGCATGAGCGAATATCATGTAGACCAAAAGTGTTGTCAAGGAAATGTCAGTTTTAGTCTTTGCTCATTTTAGTCATACACTATTTACTCATTTTATGCTCGAGTGTTTCGAAGGAATGGTAAAATTTGAAGTTTGTTGTGGAACGCAGCTAAAGTGAAGATTTTCACAGTGGTAAGAGTTGTTCTAGCGTGGAAAGCAACGCTGAAATGTGGAATGTTGAGAGCAGTCGTAAAACGGATGCTTCCTAAAACGTAAGCCAGGAGATTTGACGATTCTGTGCCAAAAATGCAATTTGTTTTTTATCAGTGAATTCAATTGAAAAGAGTTATGTTACGAGGTGACCCTTCACAGTTTTGGGCTATTTGCGAGCCTGGTGAACACCCTACCAAAATGGCCACTGTATGCCACTGGAATGCACAGAATACTAACAAATATCTGAAGGCTGATTTCACACAAAGTCATAAACCGTCGCCATACCTTCTGGGTCATTTCACCGCTGGTCAGTTTCTCTTTATTGATCTTCGCAAGCGTTACACAGGGCGGCTTGCGAAGACCAATAAAGTCAATAATGAAGATCAATTTCTAGTGCTGGTCGCTCATAGGTTATAGAAATTTTGATGCCTCCTATTCGCCCAAGAGAAAAATTTTTGTTCGTGAGTGCCGAAGGCTGGTGCCCAGCAGATTGGTAGACAACCTAATTCAAGTCACAGCCTCCTCACCTCACAGTCACGACAATGCACTGAATGCGGAAAAACGGACAGGCAAATAACTTTAGAATGGGTGCTGCAAAATGCCTAAGCAAAGCAACTCAAAAAACTTTCAAAAAAATTTTGCCGCCCCTGGAAATTCTGCCGCTCTAGGCTATATAACCAGCCAGATGCTTGACAAAGAATATGGCAAGTGTTTCTCCAGTTTATGGCAAATTTTTGACAAAATATTTTGACAATGACAATGTTATTGGGAGCATTGATTTTTCGATACTTAATGTCTTTTGCAATTCATATGTTTTCCACATTTTTCAATTTTAATTTTTGACAATTGAACTGAAGTTCCACTGTGAAGCAGAGAACTATGCTTCGCGGAAATTGGAAGGTGGTCGCAATGATAATTCGCAACTATTAGTGTTGATCTGTATGTTCTCTCTAAAGATTGGATATCCATTTGATAAATAACCCAAGCGGATTTTTTGTCCATTGCAAAAGTTTGGCAAAAAAATATTTCCAAGAAAAGGTGGCAATTTTTTAGAAAACAGTGATTTGTAGCAATATTTTCCAAATGTGGCACCACCCAGCAACCCTGGCTACAGCTTCGAAAGCCTATATGGAGAATCCAGTTCTGGCATTACAGTAATCACAGTAACAGTCAGCCCGCTTCGTCCATAAAAGTCACCAGCGGCTGTCCAGTCATTCGATGTTTCAGTGAGTTATCAACAGAGACAATTTATTGAAATGTTTTTTTAGCTTCTGCCTTTTCTGAGAAGGGAAAATAACTTTCCTTCTTTATTGTAATGAACACACAGAAGGTGAATTTGGAGGAGGAAAAAACCGTCTTTGCAGCCGAAGTTTCCCGAACATTTCGAGTTGGCACATATACAAACTGCAATGCGTCAACGGCAGATAACGAAAACAAATATGGCATGCAAAGCGACGGTGCTATACAGCAATACGGTTAAATCGGCTCGTGTTAACATGGAACCGGAAGTGGTGACGCGGAAGATTGGGCACCACGTTCTAAGTTCTTTTGTTGCAGCCATGATACTTCGAGAAAAATTGGCGCAGGGGAAAACCATTTGAGTCTCAATATGGTGTACAATGATACGTATAACAACCTCGGTAACGCTCCCGATTTCAGGTGCTGCAGCCAATAGGATGTCGGCCAACTGATCTATCAAGGATTCAGTAATTGTGTCAAAGTCTCAGTGGCGTATACATGCCAAATAGCGCCCATGACAAAGTTTAAATGTGGGTTTTTTTAATAATTGTAATATTAAATATAAGCACAATTTTTTTTCCAAAAGATAAGCCACGAAGAAAATAAATGTTTATTTTTGCTTTAAACTTTTCAGCAAATAAAATTATGAATTATCCATAAGGACCATATCATACCTCATTACTCATTTGTTTTTGTTATTAAGAATATCAAAACATTCAAACAAAAACGTTATCATCATTTGTACATAGTATTGGTTGAGCAAATTGTAAATCTTACAATAAATCACACAACATATTGCAACTGCAAGGCACAATTTCTTTTAAAATGAAAAACATTGAACTTTGATGGTTACAATAAGTTATTTAACGCAAGTCATGCACTGCTTGTGTTCGAAAGACGCAATTCCATCGAAACATCAATATATCTGTCTTGGGCATTGTGTTTTGCCAATTAGTATCGAACTCTAGTTGCCATCGACGAAGTTTCGTAAACTCGGAGTGGGCCGCAGCAGTTTATGCAATTTGTATATCTACGGGAGCTTAACAGCATTTATTTGCGTAATATTCAGATTCTCACAGCCACGGACTTAAATTCTTCTCAGACAGATTCTGACTAATATCCTCTTCCCTGAAAAGCAGCAGCCCGGGGAGGATTGACTTAAGAATTTCTTATAGCTTGAGAAGGACGAGGTCTTGTTGATAGGGCAAGCAAGCCCTCTTGGACTGTCACAATGCCTGACCCGTGTGCTGTGTCACAATACGATAGTTTTGTCACAATGCTTGGTGCTGGACCAACACGCAGGCCTTAATGTATTAGATAAGAGTGCTGCGTTGACGCAGCTTTGCAGTTAGTGATTGTGTGGGGCGAAAAATAGCGGTTGAAGAAACTAAGTCACAAATTGTAACTTTTGCCAAGCAATTTTTGTTCTCCCGAGCCATGCCTGTCATACCCTAGATACAACTACCAACCACCGCAAAACTGCATCACTATCACAGGACAAAAACATCACAGAGTTGTTACACAGTAGGCTACAAGCCAGGGGTCGGGAACCTTTTTGGCTAGGGGAGCCATGAAACCTGCAGTAAATATTTTTAATTGTATTTCCGTGAGAGCCGTACAAATTTTTCAACACTTAATGCAACTAACTTACCAACTAACGTGTGCATTTTAAGAAAAATCAACCGTTTTAAACAATGGTAAATGTCTGAAATTTCTCTCCATAATAACATGCTTCTTACTGTTAATGTGACTTCTGGTGCTGCATGGTGTTGCTGATGGCTTTGTAGTCTGGAAGATTGAAAATTACAGAAAAAGTTTCATTCGTAACAATCGTGTCAATAAAATATAAAGCGACCCAGATGCCGTCATCAAAAGAGCCATAGGTTCCGAACCGCTGCTACAAGCGATAAAATGCAATAAGCCATGTTTTTCTCTCCCACTCCTGATCATTCAATTTTATTATTCATATTTTAACTGTCAAAATTCCGGACATTAGAGCATTTTTCAAAATTATTTCTGGATGCAAATTTTAGCACCGAAATTTCGGACATGTCCGGGAAATTCCGGACGTATGGCAACCAGAACCGTCACCAGAAAGATTTGAATAGAGGGTCTTTGCGTTTCTCCGGGGGGGCTTTGGGTTTGTGCTGGGGGGCTTGACACTCTAGAAATTGACAAAAATGCAACTGATTTATAGTGCTTCATGTTTCAATTTGGGGGGACTTGGAGCTTTGTTTGGGGGGCTAAGCCCCTAAAAGCCGCCCCCGTGGCGACGGGACTGATAGCAACCCTAGTCCAGCTTAGCTGTTGTTAGCGTGTTGTATCGCTATGATGAAGTTGTTTTCCTCTGTTTTTTCTGATTCATTGCTATGTTGGAGTCGGCTGTAGCTAACGAAGTTGCTCCGACAACTGCACCTTTGGTCTCTTCCCAACGACTTGTTCACGTTGATGACAACTGATGTCAAACGGTTTTTTCTTATCTTAGGTTACGGTATGTTGGAATGAGTTGCGAACAAAAAAATGATTCCAACAACTTCATTGATTCGCAATGCTTGTAGATTAAAGTAGGCAAGTATTGGTAACACATTGCAAAGGAATTATTTTCCTAACAGACTGATATCCGTGGTAGAATAGTAATATATATTTGGTATGGTAGCGAACGTGTTATGGAATTCATTAGACACTTAGAGAGGTCGTTATGTTGTTAGGTATAAATGCCAAGTTTCAAAACGCAGTTGTTTTGAGATTAACTGCAAAAGGTATGCTTGGGGTATAGAATATGCATTTATTTGCAAGTTCCCAAAACTTGCACCAAGTTAGCACCAGTTCAAACTTTCCTCTGAGACAATACAATTGAAATGCACTTCATCTGAATAAAATCAAGCTTTATCGGACGGAGCCACGTGATATGACAATAATTTGCACATTGAGCTAACGACTTTAAAATATGAAAAATCAGAATGAGAAATTGTTTTTGTCAGAGCGCAACTGGTCGAGTAGGGTCGATCACAAGAGCAAAGGAAACGCCTCAGATGTTAGCAGTTGCAGATACAAAATAATGTTCGTCGGAAGCGTCTGTTTAAACAAAGCATTGAAATTCCCCCCGCGGAAGAGGTATGTCGGGGAAAATCCTCGAAAAAATTTGATCAAGTTACGCGCGTTGTTGTTCTTATGAAACTTATCCATATAATGGCGGGATAAAATATTTATTTGAAAATAATGTACTATGTCTTTTTTATCTCAGTCAACTTACGGCCAATTTCCAAGTACGCTTTTATTAATTTGTTTTCCAGCCACTCTTATCCCAGTACGGTTTAGCTCAGGGTTTCCCTGGGCCACGGAGGGATTTTTCACCGGTCACAGCCTGATTGAAATTGAATACGTTTGCAAGTTTTTAATCGGAAACACAGGTAGCTCTTGAGCTGCAAAGGTCATACGCTCTCTTTCGTCATTAGGTTTGAGAAATTATTGCGAAATGGGAATTTCCTCGTTGACTACCACATTTTGCACAAAATGCAGTTGCTGAAGGCATTTTGAAGCAGACAGGCGGTTGTTGTTGCCACGAAAGCGAAGTCTAGAAGCAGGCTTAAAATTTGCAAGGTTGCTTGATTTGTGAATTATCATGTATTGAGTCACAAATGTCCATGCTTTCTAACAGCAAACACGCTTAGCCTTCGTATTGATTGTAGCCCACGTTGAGTTAGTAAATGTTTTTAGTTGTTTTTATTTATGCTCTGTGCATGTACAACAGATGTCGTCTAGAAGAAGTTGTGCCAGTGGCGTACACTGAAAATTTTCATGGGGGGGTTTCATTCAGTGGCATATGGTGGTCATTTGTGTTTGGTGAGCGCTGTTTGTGACGTCACAATTTGACGTCACATTCATGTTTTCAAGCGAAGTTTGTTGGTATAATAGACATTATCTTCTACACACATTCCCCTTATTTTTGTAAAAATCAAGCCCTATACACTCGCCTTATAATAAAGTTTTTGTAAAATATCAAGCTCAAGGTTGGGGTTTAACTCCAAACCCACCCCCTTGCGTACGCCCTTGATTTGTGCAGTGGGTAGGCCAGGGCCCCCTCTGTTTGTTTATTAATTGGGCCACATGCTTGAAAAGGTTCAGAAACCCTGGTTTAGCCAGTCCATGCCTTCTCTACATGTAATGCGCGCTCAGTGTAATGAGAGACTTAGGGGTCAAGATGCGAGCGCAACACATACGATGCTGATCTAGTTGATTCTTGAGATTTGAGTTGTTTGGTCATGAAGATATTTTCCACGCGTCAAAAATTGATGCTAATAGATTGCTGCAAGAACCAACTTTGAAGGTCTTTATCTGACCTGTTATAGAATAATCTGTCGACCTATCAAGCAGCAGTGGGGCGGGAGATGCTGTCTAAACGAGGTATAACCGAAGAACGTGTGACGCATAAAGAGATTCATTTCACCTTTGCTTTGTTTCGCGCCTTGAAGAAAAACAAAAGCACGAATCATCATGGACGTAGAAATGACACGGGTTGAAAGTTTTTTCGTAAAAAGTGCAGTCAATCTTATAGAGTAGTCCTCACGACAAAAACCTGTTTGCATGGATATTCAAGGAAAACACACTCTAAAGGAAGTCAAGAAATGTTTGTTGAGCGCAGAAAAAGATCTTAGTATGCGCAGCGTTTCGGTTTTCCGGAAGTCCTAAAAATCGTTACACGGCGCCGCAATCCTTTGTCACCACTCAGTACGTCGACCCTTTTCACCTTGGTCTGCCACCGCAATGAGTAAATGTTTTGGTTCCATTTCATGTGACGTTGAAAAAATGACAGAATAAAAGCTTTCAAATTTTCTTAAAATTCTCGCTTAACAGTCTTCTTCTTCGTCGTTTGAGCTACTTGTTACAATCCCCTGCTTCGTCGTACTAGATCTCGGGGCAGGTGCTGAGCAGCCATTCGATTGTGTCATCATCCAGAACCGTCAGGCCGTACAATCCGTCGGGAGGCCGATGGATTCGAAATGGAGGACAAGGTCGACGGTTTGTTTATCTGCGCCACATCTACGGTCCGCAGAAGGGCTAACCCATTTGTGTAAACAGGAGCGGAATCGTCCGACACCGTTGGGGAGGCGGTTAAGCCGGACCCACGCTGTTCTTGGCAGGGTGGGTGCCAATATCGGGGACCTACAGTACGGAGTCTTGTAGTGTAGTCCAACCACTCCGCATTCCATTGGTGATCCACCTAGAGCGCCGCACTTTAGTTATTGTCAGGTGAACTGATGAGTTGTGAAATCATCCCACAAGATGATAATTTGGAGTGATCACGGCAGTTTGTCTGACGCAATTGTCTCAAAATTAAAACTTTGAAAATGTCCTAGACACCTAAAGCAGAACAAGTAATCCAGATTCTTCTGATTAAATAATCAATTAAGAAATACAAGACTTGGGAAAATATGAAGAACAAATATATGTGAGATAAAGCCTAAAAGCTCTAGCAGAAATTTACCAAAATCTCCATGTTTTGTTTGCTAGCCGTTTTTCTAAATAAAGCAAGACTACTACTGATGGCAAGACCAACATCGATTGAGTTGACTAGTAATAATTGCTTTGTTCTGTTATATTTTTCAAGTATCCCAGGTAAAAAACAGTCTGTGCTGCTCCCATTCGTCTCTCCAAATGTGTAGCTGGTGTAACGCGGGGTCTCCAATTGTGGATAGCTTGTGGGGAAGACTGTCGTGAATTTTCGGAATGGTCCCTCTGCTCCTGAGCGCTAACATTTCTGTATGAGAATGGCCGAATGCTGTAGTCACTTGTGCGTTGTTTCAGTGTCTGCTCATCTTCAGTATTGCCGGTGTGTATCACCTAATACCTACCTTGTGATGTGATGTGTTGTGTCTGAGCATTTCTTGTATCCTTGTTTTCTCTGAATAACTTCCGTTATACGGATCACGTGTCTGATTCAAATGAATAAATAAAAAATAAACCAAATAAATGCCAATCAAAAACCAAGCAGAGGTTGCGTGCAGATGGTTCGCAAATGTCTTTACAGCTAACTAATTAGAAGTTTATACAGTGTAAGCGTGTTTCCCAGGGGCGGCACAAGTGAACAAAAATCGAAATACACTAGCTAACGAAATGAAGCGTGTTGGCGTTCTCTTCCCTGCATCTGGAAAAACAGTAACTTGCCTGTCGTGCTATGGTGTGTATAGTAAGCCTTATACTAAATGTAGAATTTTCATCCAGCGTAATTATAGAGTTTTTCAAACTTGGTAAAGTCGCGAAGTTTAATTGCTTTTCAAAGTCAGATGGTCAAGAAAACGTCTACACTTCCTATATGGATTTCACAATTGCTACAGATTTTTGGACATTTAGATTAACAGGATTCTAAACTATAGATACCGAAATCTATAGGTAAAGTTTTATTGAAAACAAATTCAGACACAGTGACAGTGACACCCAGCATTGTGAACCATGTCACTAGCGAAATAAAATGGAAGGTATTGAGAATTTGAAACAGTAAGGAGATTGGCAATGCTAATTCGAAACTGATCTTCATTTTTGAGCGAGTTCAAGCACTGCATGAACGCACCAGATCTCGGGGCAGGTGTTGAGCAGTCATTCGATTGTTTCATCGTCCAGAACTGTCAGGTTGTGCAGTCCATGGGGAGGTCGATGAATTGGACATTGGAGAACAACATGGTTGGCGGTTTGTTCTGAGCCACACTTACAGGCCGCAGAGGAGGCCATACCCCTTTGTACAAGTAGGAGCGCAAACGCCCGACACCGGTGCGGAGGCGGTTGAGCCGGACACAAGCTGTTCTTGGGAGGATCATTCCGGGGTGGAGGGTGCTGGTGTCGGGGATGAAAATGCTGAAGAGTTGCCACGCTTACCCGGAGGCACTGCTTGTGGCGTTTGGTTGATGTGCGTGCTTTCCTTGTGGGCTCGCCGCGTCCCTTGAAACAGTATCATTCTGTTATGTGCTTGGCAGCGACTTGGTGTCATGCAGTATCTGCAGGTTCGGTGTAATGCAGCTTCTTTGAGCTGTGACTAGTCGAGCTGTGACTAGTCGACTCGACTTTCAAGATCGGATAAACTTTATTAAAGTCCGTCAGTTCTGACTGTAGTTCAGTTCAGGGGGTGCTGGTGTCGGGGATGAAAATGCGAGGTCTTGTGGGGTTGTCCGCCCACTCCGCATTCCATTGGTGATCTGCCCAGTGCGCCGCACGTATGTTGTTATTGTCAGGTAAACTGATGAATTGTTGTGCAGCGAGTACAGATGGGTGTCTCGATTTCAGGCGCCGTGCATCTGCACTCGATAGAGAGGTGAGCGCTGAGTGGAGCAGGTGTCCCGGCTCCATGACTAGAGACAGTGTGGCTCTATTGTGACGAACCTCAGCAAGTTGGATGCCTGCGAGGCGAGGAAAGTTGTCCTCCGGTGTAGGACGCAGGCATCCAGTCACAATTCGCAAGACGTCGTTGACGGCGGGATCGATGAGGCGGGGATGAGCACTGTGGCACCAGACAGGAGCGC
>Ga0210059_1010411_pt1 | contig 14368 bp, 6 predicted proteins | sample Ectturendosymbi2_FD_188042 | JGI IMG/M metagenome (GOLD analysis project Ga0210059, IMG submission 188042) | Ecteinascidia turbinata endosymbiont from Florida, USA - Sample 2 (SPAdes) (version 2) | ecosystem: Host-associated > Tunicates > Ascidians > Unclassified | place: Key West, Florida... | reverse complement strand
GAGCCATTAAACAGCTCTCTAGCGCAATTGGCGGAGGAGCTAGGGCGTTGGTAAGGCAACTGAAATTGCTGGTTTTAGGCTGAAATCAAAGTACGAATATATCGTACCCCGGTTCTCAAAGTGTTAATTAATTGGCTAATTAGTCAAATATTTTTATTAGTTTAGATCATAACTTTTAAACCCGAAACTGCAGCAAATCATCCAAAGTATCAAAAGACTCGGATTGTAGCCTAGTTTCCAATAAAAACTTCAGCGAAATACTACCATCTAACGGTTGGCGCCCAGGGCCAGGTGAAGTGGGCCAAGGTGGCCTAAAAGTCCTCCACTTATGACGTCACTCACAAAATATCCGCACCCCCAACCAAAAAATTTTTTTCAAGTGCAGACTAGAAGACTTGCGCATCTTTTGACACTTCAACCAGGTCCGTAACCCGTACAGGAGTGGAGTAATTCCCGCACAAAGCCACATGCGTTTAGCAGTCTTTTTTTTTCAAAAATCCCCTTTTTTGACTGGATGTCAAAGTGTTAATGCTTGAGTCTATGTTTCTTAAAAATTTGCCATAAAGTTTACTTGTTATTTGCTTATCAGGAACATGAAAATTTCCAAGCAGTCTGCTTCACCATTTTCTATCCATATACAGAAAGCTTTTCTAACATCAGCACCTTTTGTCAAGCTTACATATCATTCCCTGCTTCAATCTGCAGTATTTTCTAGCAAATATAGTAGAAAGTTTAAAAATGCCTTCAAAAAACTATACATGTTTTATTTTGAGACGTTTCAGATTATTCTTAATCCAACTTCAGTCAAAAAATAAAGCAATGGGAGCCGCTGTACAATATATGAAATGTATCAGTATAATTTTAAAGGCTTGTTTAGTGTTGATGAAACTGTTAAGTCTATCCCAATTTTATGCTCCATAGTAGAAGGTGTTTTGCCTGAATCTGCCCACACACCCAGCATCTGTCTATAATAATTTATATATAAAAACTAGTGTGTCAGCGTTAACCCACCTATTTTAAAAGCAGTTATAATAACAACTAGAATACAGTGCATCCTCGATTATCCGGCCATGTTGGGCAACCTTTTTCCAAAATCTTGGCCGGATAAGAAAAGTATCTATCGTAGGGTGCACACCGTCCACCACCTACACCACACTTAAAAGAACCTAAAGAAAAAAGAATGAAAAAACAAAACTAGTATGAGAACAAGCTTAGCCACAAAACAATTTAAATGCTAAACAAAACAGAAACTCGGGTGAAGTTTAGATTTTAGACTAAATAATTGAATGTACCTCCCTGTTGAACCTGGCCGGTTAATCAGGGGCCGGAAAATCGAGGATGCACTGTACATGAATATGGTGTATGATCTGCCTGGGTATTCAGTATCCTCTGCCTCTGTTATAGATAAGTTTGCAGGTATTGCAGGTAGTCTTGCTGGTTTTCCAACTGTTTGTCAAAACCATATTTTGAATTTGTTGCTCCATCTGACAATTTATAACCAAATAAACCCCACAAAGTTTCAAGACAACGGGCTTGAGGCCGAGATAAAACCTTAGACCAAGGGTTGGCAACCTTTCCTGAGTCGCGGGCCAAAAACTAACTCTGCAAGGTATGGCAGGCCGTACTAATTTTCCACCAACAATTCCGTTCTCTTTGCTGTTGCTAAGTCTTGGGAATTTATGGAATTTTCATCAGATTAACTCCTGATTTTCACAGTTCATAATGAAAGCCCAAAATGTGACATAGAGTAAATTTATAGCGCAGTGCTGAAGGAGGGCAGGTTCATAAAATATAATACCACTTGGCTGGCCATATACAGTTACTACAATTTGGTAAAGGGGCTACAGGCCAGATTATTTTGCTTGGCGGGCCATAGGTTGCTGACCCCTGCATTATGACTCACTAAAACAGGTCTTGAAACATATCTTGATACTGAGATCAAGTCTTGAGACTACATCACTGGGTGTTGCTACAAACCTTTGCTGAATTAATTAACACTTCTGGTACACCTATTTTGTAGAAATTGTATGGTTTTAACATGCACTGATTTTTACACACCTTCATGGATTGCTTGTTCAGCTTTTGTTGACTGCTCATCTTTTGCTGCATTTTCCTGTGCAAAAAAGTATCAATGATGGACAGCTGAATAGATCATGCAAGTTTCAATGAGATGTTTGCTAAGTTGTATTCATGCAGTTAAGTTTGAGACATATGAAACATGAGTGACTTGATCAATAAATACCAAAAAATATTCACAAATTGATGTAGTGAGTCATGTTTATCCAAATCAGATGCAAGAGAATGTCTACAACAGTGTGGTCCAACTACAGGCCCGCATGGCCTGCAGACAGAATTTTTAGGGCTGCAACCTTTCTCTGTACTGATTGTCGTGTGTGTGTGTGTGTGTTACAGAAGGTCATTCATAACATCTGTTAATAAAAATATACAAAATTAAACGGCGTTAGACTAGACTATAGAGAGTTTCTAGAAATTAGTCAGCACAATTGGGTTTCCAAACTGAAAGATTTCACACTGAAAATACGCCCAACGTTTAGAAGCACATGCATTTATGAGAGTACATTTTCTACAATGAAGCAAGCCAAAATTAAGAACAGAAATGGAATGGATAACAAAACACTGGAGTCTGGACCACTAACATAATGGTATTGTTGAAGAAGTGTTAGTGTCAGAGAAGCCTCAACCACAAGCATCGCACTGATAAAGGTTTGCAACAAACTGTTTATAAATGTTTATTGCTATTGTGTAACATTTTCAACTCACTTATTTTTCCTTTTCAATTTATTTTAAATCTTGTGAATCTGTTGTTTTACACACTATTTTATGAGAAATGGCCCACATGTTGTCACATTTTTGTACAATGGCCCATAAGTCAAAAGTAGTTAGACCATGCTGGTCTACAATAAACACATTTAGCTTGCAAAATCGAATGAAGTTTTAAAACACCACAATCACCTCCACCACAGTCTTCAAAACATCTTCAGATTTTCTGGAACGATTTGGTGTACTTGCTTTAATATTTCCAATGTCTATTTCAATTTCATTAGGATTTCCCCCCTCAGAAGCAAGAGCCTGCAAGATTTCAAATTAATGGAGTGTGCAAAACGCACATGACAAAACCCTAAAAGACGCTGTAATTTTAAGTACAGCATTATGAATGCCCACATTGTTCTACCTTTAAAAGATACAAAAGCTATTGACAAATTGTAGTAATCATGCCAAAAGTCAACTTACTTTTTGTAATCGCTGCAGCAATACTCCTTTCAAACCTTTACTATCCAGGTTTCTTTTTTCCAGTTCAATGCGCAAGTCAGCAACACGTAGCTCACTAATTTTACGTTTTGCTGGCATCTCTACGGCAAGTACACATCTAATGATACCTGGTATAACCAACAGAACCAAAAACATTTCCATTAAGGTTATCCTTGGTTTGTGGCAACTTGAAAAATCTAGCAACAATCAGTAAAACTGAAAACAAATTTTTAAAAAAGTTGAACATGCAGAATACAAGAATGAATTGGCTCCCAGTAGCAAAACCATGAACAATTTCCTTAATAAGTACAGATGAACTGTTTCAGAATGTAACTTTAATGGTAAAACCATCTATTTTATAATTATCAAACCCCTGAGCCATTTGAAGAATGACTTGAACAACTGCAAAGCAATAGTTACGTGTGGCTTGCATGTAGCATGACGTAAGGCAGTGGTGCTCAAACTGTGGCGCGGGCCACATGTGGCCCGCAAATCCCTCATGAGTGGCCCACGAACCAATTTTCATTGGAAAGAAAACTTAACACTTTAATCATTTAAGAGAATTTTTATTGAGATTATTAATTCTTGTGGCCCGCGAAGGGTTTCTGAAAGACAAATGTGGCCCACGAGCCAAAAAGTTTGAGCACCACTGCCGTAAGGGAATCAAAGTTTGGAATGGTGCATAAAAAGTTAAATACAAATGTTAGCAAGCAGGCACTTTTTTTTCTCATGAAACACCTGCAATGCACAACCACATCACTGCAGAAACTAACATCAGCCATGCTAAAATAACATCTACAAGCAAGCACTGTTTAACACTATTTTGTTTCTCAATGATGCAAACCAAAATCCTATTAGAAGAACATAGTTTGCATTTGACCGTCTAAAACTGAAGAGTGGACATCTTGGATTAGCTTAGTTCCTTATGTGTCGTTTAGGCACCTATGGAAAGCTTCTTCAAAAAAAGGTGCACCGCAAAGGCACTGGTGAGTTTGTACAATTCCTAAGTGGGAACACTGGTAGGGATGTACATGCAACATTTCAAAGAAATGTTGTTTGTTGCTCTCCTTAAACCCTGAACTGCTGGGTTAAATTTTCCCTGCTGAGACAATATCAAATACCTGAATGCTTCTATGTTAAAAACTGCTGTTTTGAGCTCGTGCAACATTTCAATCATGCTACAGAAATTGGTAATGTAGTCATTGCGGTCAACACTTGCGCTGATCAGCCTTAGCAGACAAAATAAAGACAATTGTTTCAGATATAGTGAACTGTTGTGGAGCACAATCTTAAACATGCGTAGTGGACGGAGTGTCTGCAAAAAGTGGTGATGAGGTTTTTGAATGCAGACAATATCCCAAATTCCCACCAAAACCTAATTATTACTTTTGGGTCCATTTACAGTGTTCCTTGAAATTTGCATGCAAATTTATTCCGTGGTGTTTGCATCAAGTCAAAAAATTAACAAGCAAAAAGTATGCAAAAACAATTAATCTCCTTTGTACAGGTAATAAAATTTTTGTAAAGTATCAAGCTTAAGGAGGGTTTTAACCCTAACCCCACCTTGTGTACGTCCTTGTGGGGTTCCATGACAAACGCGAAAGTATATCAGGGTTTCCATGACGACAAAAAGGTTGAAGAGCACTGATCTAATTAACTAATTAATGAAATATTTTTATTTCTTTAGATCATAACTTTCGAACCCGAAACCTCAGCAGGTCATCCAAAGTAAGAAACGACTCGGATTGTAGCCTAGTTTCCAATAAAAACTTCAGCGAACTACTACCATCTAACGGTTTGGGCCCAGGTGAAGTGGGCCAAGGCGGTGTAAAAGTACTCCACTTATGACATCATTCACAAGAAATCCAAAACCCCCAACCAAAAAATTTTTTTCAAGTGCAGACTATAAGATTTGCTGTCTTTTGAGCCTTGGACCGCTCTCTACCACTTTCGGCACCAGAGTTACACTCGTGCAAAGCCATGTGCAATCCGGTTATTTTGGTGCAAACCGCTTGATTTAGACCAAACGCGGAAGTGTTAACACTTTGATAGCCGGCGTACGAATATAACGTACCTGGATTTCGGCCTAAAACTAGCAGTTTTCGGTTGCCTTACCAATATCATAACTCCTCTGTCGATTGCGCTAGACAGCTGTTCAAACACTCGAAAGATTGGGCAAGTCTTCTTGTCTGCGCTCGAAAAAGAACTTTGTTGGTTGGGGGTTGTGGATTTTTTGTAAGTGACGTCATAAGTGAAGTAGTTCTTGGGCCATTTTGGCTCATGTTACCTCTCCTAGGGCTCAACTGCCAGGCCAAAGTATTTCGCTGAAGTTTTTGTTGGAACTAGGCTCGAGTCCGAGTCTTTTGAGCCTTTGATCGACTTTCTAGCATTTCTGGATCAAAAGTTATGATCTAAAATAAACAAATTAATTAATTATCCAATTAACTAATTAGTCAAATATTTTTATTAGTTTAGATCATAACTTTTGAACCCGAAACTCCAGCAGGTCATCCAAAGTATCAAAAGACTTGGATTGTAACCTAGTTTCCAATAAAAACTTCAGCAAAATACTACCATCTAATGGTTTGAGCCCAGGGCCAGGTGAAGTGGGCCAAGGTGGCCATAAAGTCCTCCACCTATGACATCACTCACAAAAAAATCTGTATCCCAACCAAAAAATTTTTTTCAAGTGCAGACTAGAAGACTTGCTGCGTCTTTTGAGCCTTTGAACAGCTCTCTACCACTTTCGGTGCCCGAGTTACACGCACAAAGCCACCTGCAATCCAGTTGTTTATTCACGAAAATCCCAAAAACCGCCCGGACGTCAAAGTGTTAAGTTTATCAAATCAATACACTTCTACTGAAGAAAATCAGATAAAAGCTACCACAATTCAGCTAGGTCAGTTTACATACACTTTTACCTTCACAGTAATTCTAACTCTGGATTGAGTAAAACCATAACTAGATGGGAATGTTTTATAACGTAAGATACGATTTTAGCTATACTGCCTTGAGATCAGTTTACTAAAAACATTATCAAAGTGCGTACGTTGTGACTGGAAATAGCTTATTGAATTGACCAAATACTTTTACAACAAAATAAAGAGCAATGATCAACTTCTCATACAAATGATTAAGGCTCTCCACTGCACAAAATAATTAAACCTTAAAGTCAGTGACATACATAATCTTACCAGAGCAGACTTATCAATTTTGACTAAATATTTATTTCCAGTAAACTAGGTCATTCCCATGCAGCTCATGGTGTTGTTGGAGCTGGATATCTTTGGCAGGGGGAAAATGTCTCTCAAACTCCTTGGCCCCAAAACATCAATCCTTTAATGTAAAACATTTCTTCATTTGCAGTTTAAAAGCAGAGTAAGAATAACCTTGTTTCTGCAGACACTGAACGATTACATGGCGCTGAGATTAAACGGCTTAGATTTGTGGGCTGATTTATGCTTATACATTTGCTGTGTATATTTTGTTTTATTTTATTCTTTATATAGGTATATATACATTTTTGTAATCTAGAATTATATGGCATGTTCAAACCGATTGTTTCTAAGAATTTCTTGTTGCTGCTGTAGCACTGTTGTTTTCCAGGCACAAAAAATCTAATGGCTTTCTCCAACACTCACAGAAGGCTAAATGCCTGCAACTAAAGACTGACACATGATTCTTGTCTCTCAGTGACAAACACCAGCAGCTGCATTATGGCTGCCCAAAGAGTAATGTGCTATATCAACTCAATGCTTTCTCTGACAAGAAGGTTGGCATTAGGAAAATAAATAGACAGTTATTTGTAGCATTACACTATAAGCTACTACAAAAAAAATTGATCTGTTTGGATTTGAAAAAGTTATTTTTGCTTTTCAACAAATGGGCAAAATTACATTTCCATAGGTTTCCACTTACTCTATCATCCCCAGGATGTAGCTCAGCACTCACTGCATAATAGGACTGATCATGAAGCAGACTTCATGTTTATTCAAATATGTCCATCATTCACTTAGTCATGATTTCCACATTAACACATTTGCTGCCAGGGTACGATAATTCGTGCTTTGAAAAGCTAAAACAAGCGGTTTTCGGTTGCCTTACCAACTGCATAGCTCCTCTGCCGATTGTGCTAGAGAGCTGTTCAAACTCTCAAGAGATTTGGCAAGTCTTCTAGTCTGCAATGAAAAGAAATCATAAGTGAGGTAGGTTTTCGGCCATTGTGCTCATGTTACCTGGCCTGTATTGCTCTACCTCATAACCCCTATTGTTTCTTTTTGAATAAAGACTGAGGATGCGTAATTTTATGTGAAATCAATTTACTATCAAAAATTTGCCGATCGATTCCTTGCTTACATCCATCGTGGAGAGTACATACTTGAACCCCTATTGTTTCTCACTTCATTCACCTACTTAACCTGCTCTATATGTGCATACTTAACCTGCTCATCTGTACATACAATCTTTCACCCATTGCTCCCCCATCATCATCTGTGTTACATTGATGTCTATTATGTATTTGATTCAACATTTGCGTTTTGGTAATACAGACGACTTTGACTAACTGCATACTGGGTAAATGTATAAACCCCTGTAGGCATAGGATTCCAGAATCCCGATTCAAAGCCATTCACACAAGAAGAGAATAGTCCGTTCAACACTTTGGCACCTGGGTGGTTTCGGGGATTTTCAGAAAAAAAACGCCTTAACGCACGTGGCTTTGCGCGGGAATTTCTCCAGTCCGGTATGCTTTACAGACCCAGTAAAAGTCTCAAAAGATACGGCAAGTCTTCTAGTCTGCACTCGAAAAAAATTTTTTGCTTGGGGGGTGCGGGTTTTCTGTGAGTGACGTCAGAAGTGGAGGACTTTTAGGCCACCTTGGCCCACTTTGCCTGGCCCTGGGCGCCAACCGTTAGGTGGTAGTATTTCGCTGAAGTTTTTACTGGAAGCTAAGCTACAATCCGAGTCTTTTGATACTTTGGATGACCTGCTGGGGTTTCAGGTTCAAAAGTTGCGATGTAAGTTAGTAAAAATATTTGACTAATTAGCTAATTAATTAATTTGTTTATTTTAGAATTAGATCATAACTTTTGAACCAGAAACGATAGAAAGTTGATCAAAGGCTCAAAAGACTCGGACTCGAGCTTAGTTTCCAATGAAAACTTCAGCGAAACACTTTCACCTAGCGGTTGGGCCCTAGGCCAGGCAACATGAGCCAAAATGGCCCCTAAACTACTTTACTTATAACGTCACTCACAAAAAATCCGCAACCCCCAACCAAAAAATGTTTTTGAGTGCAATCTACTAGACTGGCCGATCCGTTTTAGCCCTTGCACAGCTCTCTAGCGCAATCGGCAGAGGTGCTAGGGTGTTGGTAAGGCAACCGAAAACTGCTGTTTTTTAGGCCGAAATCGAAGTACGAATATATCGTAGGCCGTCTCTCAAAGTGTTAATCACATACCAAGCACCATTTATATGCATAAACCAGTTATTCACCTAAAATGTACCTTACCTTTGTAAACTTATAACGCTTAATAGCGCAGTTAACTTCAAAGGAGTGTAAAGCGCACTGCTCAGATGCTATGGTGTGAAAACCTGTGGTATCATTAATCTAATGAAGCAACTGTTGCCGAAACAACTCCCTTACCAGACGTGCCAAAATCAACACCATGTGTTCAACTTATACAGTCCCACTGAACTGACCTCTTTCAATGTTCATATTAACAACGTATTATTGCAGGGAATGACATGTGTGAAATATTTGGGCATGTTAATAGACAGTAGATTGGATTGGTCATCCCATGTTCAATTAATTAAAAGAAAACTTCTCTATGCCTATTAACATGTTTTTCAATATTCGTAAATTTTTACCACTGACATTGAGATTGTTATACTTTAGCTTCGTTCATTGTCATTTACAATATTGCGTTATTTCGTGGGGTACAGCCAATAACTCTGTTCTACAACCATTGTCAGTGTTACAAAACAACATATTACAGATAATGACTTTCAGCAAATATAGATGTCACATAACTCCTTTGTACAAGAACTTAAAAATATTGAAACTGAATGACATTACCAATTTGAACTAGCAAAATTTATGCACAAATTTCACCACGGAAAATTACCAGAAATATATAAGGAATATTTTCAACAAACCTCTTCTGTTCATTCTCATCAAACCAGATTTGCTAATATGGAAAATTACTTTATTCATCGAGTTTCAAGTAATGCCGGTAAAGATTCAATTTCGTATAGAGGAGCTTCTCTTTGGATTAAGGTAGAATAAAATTTAAAGGCTGTATCCTTAAGCACTTTCTGCAATCAATTACAAGAATTCGTATTCTCACAGTATTAAACTTGGGCGTCTGGCCGCTTTTGGGGATTTGCAAGAAAAAAAACACCGAAACGCATGACGTGGCTTTGCGCGGGAATTTCTCTGGTTCGGTCAGCATTACAGACCCGGTTAAAGGCTTAAAAGATATGGCAAGTCTTCTAGTCTTGCACTCAAAAAAAAATTTTTGCTTGGGGAATGCAGAGTTTTTGAGTGACGTCATAAGTGGAGGACTTTTAGGCCACCTTGGCCCACTTTACCAAAGTGTTAAGATCATAATCTAATAATAGATATTAATCTTTTACAAGGCATCAAAGGGAAAAAAGAAACTAGCCTGCTTTTTCAATTTAAGATGATGCATGCATGGTTACAGTTAACATTAAGTAAAGGAAGTGGCTATATGTCCACCGCACATGACGTGGTTCAAATAAAATGTTGAGTTTATCACTTTAACGGCATCATCATGGTAGTCTGGCGGACGGGTCTATGTCTGCTGTGCGAATGGCTTTCAATTAGCCCCCCCCTTAGAATTGCCACTGCCCATCCTGTAGTGCAGCCAGCCAGCCCGCTCTTCTGTGCATCTCGCCAGCCCATGGAAAATTCATGTTTTTCATTTGGCAACACGGCTCTTCAGCCTGCCCGGCCCTCCGTTTAGTGTTATCCTCCAAACACTGTCATGTGAAGTGGTTCCCTAGCCACTTCCGTTTAGATTTTAGGTTAAGGGTTAAAGGTTTAGCTTCAGAGTGTTACTGTTTAGGTTTAGTACGTTTCTCACAAGTGCATTGCAGTCTACTGCACACTCCTCGTGTGTTACTCAACTGTCACTTCATAGGTGACAGATGAATAACTTTTCAAAAATAATTATAAAGGTCCTTTGGCATATTTATTTATAGCCACTGCCTTTAAGTAAAATCTCAAAGTTGCTGTACATAACATTTAGATATGAAAACATTTAAAATAGAAATGACAACCAAGAACATAGCCTAGTCTGACACTGAGAGCCAAGATTAGATTGGAGACATACACATACAACATGCATAACCAAACACAAATGGCACATAAAACAAATGTACCAAAAATCAAATATACAATTAAAATAGACATCAACGTAACACAGATGATGGTGGCAAGCAATGGGTGAAGAGATGAGGTATACAGATGAGAAGGAGAGGTGAAACAAACATGATGATATAGGTAGGTCTAGGTGAAAGAAGCAAGCAACAAAGGGTTATATGAGGCAGACAGCAATGCATTAGACACATTGATTTCATAGCAGAAACAAATAGCAAAGGCAGAAAATCCTAGTTAGACTGTTTCAAAGACGATGAACCACCCAATTTCTGCAATCAATGCAGTGTGCAGTACATCATGTACATGGTTTGACTGACCTGCTGCAGTACTACCTCATGGATTGGATGCCTTGGATGGTCTGATTTAGGCCTAGAGGATTGTTTTTAAAAAATCAACAAAATTTTTTTTATGTACATTAAAACGAACCATAACATTCGAACAACATATGACGTTTTCACCACTAGTCTTCAAACACATTCTTATTCAAAAACAAAGTTATGAGTTACTGGGTACTGGTAGGACAAACCTCCACAATCGCCCTTTCGTGCTCCAGAAAACGAAGACCATTTCTACGAGAACTCGCGCGTGATCGATATAATTTTGACTTCACAGAATTGTGTCTTCCGCCTACAACTTTCGCAATTTCTTGTGAAAGAATATATTTGCCTTCCTAAACCAATGGGTGCATACTGCTTAACTCAAAGCTTTTTGTGGAGAGTCTCGCTCGAACTAAAATTCTCAATTGCATTCAGGGGCGGAGCCAGACATTTTCATTTAGGTGGGCCACTGGAGGGGCCAGTTTTGCAACAAGGGGAGCTGTCAATGGTCTGTGTAGGACTTCAATGCAGTGACATGACGTCACCCGGAAAATTTTGGGAGAGCCACTGGGGGGGCCAGGCAAAATTTGGGGGGGGAAGGCAAAATTTGGGGGGGAGTGACCCCCTGGCACGACCCTAGCTCCGCCCCTGATTGCATTATACCTGTAGCAGTGTTCAACTGATCCGGTTTCCGCTGTCAATCGAAATTTCTGACTTCATAACAGTGATAGCGTGACTCGAGTCAATGTCTCGATTCGACTCGAGTCAGGATTTTTGGTTCCCCCTTGCTTATTACGTCCCTGCTTGTTACGTCCCCCTTGTTACGTCCCTGCTGCACTGCTCTAGTTTAGGACAATCTTAGTGTTGCAATCGGAAAGTCCAAGCGGCAAATGCGCAAAGCTTCACACTGTGGCATAGCATTGCCAGATCACTTGAAATTTTTTCAAGAAGAGTTTGTCCTTGAAAAAATTTCAAAAACATACCATGAGCTACGTTCCTGGAGTCCACCGTGGGGGGGAAGGTCATTTTCTCCGCCCCGTGGACTTGAGAATAAGAAACAAAAATTTTAGAAAATCTGAACTCAGCATCTTTGTTCCGATTAATTGATTTGCAATAACACTGTATTTGCCGGTATGGGACTCAAACTACACATTCAGCATGTGACTGTTGACCTCAGACATCTATGGCAGTTGATGCAGTGAGACAGTGAATACAGATAACTAGGGCAACCAAAAGTCAATAAAGTCAATGTTTTTCTACCTTTATGAAAAGTTTATGAAATGCCCACAAACCAAATATCACGCTGATACCATGAGGCACTCCATAGTTATTAGGTCAAAAAAAAAGTCAAAAGTTATCATTAGGTCAAAATTTATTGTTAGATCAAAATGTTCTTGCAGCAGAGCTTTTTTCTCGTTATTGATATTCTATTAAAAAGTGTCAACAGATTTTTTATGTTTTTTGCAAATGAACTTTTTTTGTTTCATTTCATCAGAACAAAGCTGTCGGTTTATTTTCAAATACTTAATATGAATATGCTTTGCATTCTGCATTTCAACTCAAAACGCAGAAATTGATAGGTCAAAATAAAGTTAACATTTGTAAATTAAAAAGTGAAAATTTTAAGTCATAACTGTAAGACACGTTGTTTCATACTGTGTGAAAAGCTGCAGGGGTGAATCTGCAGCAAGGCTTCCGCAAGTTTGAAATATCCATTATAGTGTGAGATTGTGAGTGTGACCAGTGGCGTGCCTGAAGGGTGGCAGGGAGACAAATCGCCCCCTGGCAAGCTAAATCTAAAACTGGGCCCCCTTTAGCTGACATTTTGATATTTAATACTCTTTTGGTTTTCAGCAGGTTGTTGTTTCTTTGCGTTTTTCTGGATGTTTTCGTTTTTTTAGTGTTTTTGCTGATATAAAAATTAACGACATCCGAATTCACTATCACTTCTTAACGTTTTTTCTGACTTCTGAGTGTTAGCTAGTGGGCTACTTTCAGCAAAGTTTTGCTCCGCGTGGCTCAAACCTCTAGCTACGCCACTGAGTTTGACCAATGTTCCTGAGTGAAGAGCAAAGCTACGCTTATGCCGGCTTCTTTTCACACAGTATAAAACTACGTGGCTTGTTAGAAATATCTGTGAAAGGTTTGTGGGAATATGTCTTAATCGTTAAGGCTTAGTTATGACTACTCAGCAAGTACTAAGCGCAAAGCTATGCTGTGGCGAATTTCCATAATTCATCTGCTCAGTTTTTACGCCTGCATGTTATTTTAATTTTAGTAACTTCTAAAGTTGTCCGATAGTCGTGTTAAGATACAGGCATATTTCTCATTGTTTGAAACAGTTTTGCAAGAAAGCCTAACTTTCTTGCTTTTTCACCGCGATGTTGATTATTGTTGTTGATTGGTCCTAAACCATTAATTATATGTAGAAACTAGAAAGTGCTCAAAAAATGGATATTAGCCAGTTTATGAAAAGAAAAAGCATTTCTGATAGCCGAAGTGAGTTTCAGAAGTGACTTCTGTTCAACCAGCATAGACCAAAGAGAGAACCGCAAACGTAGTTGTTGAAAGTTCAAGTCCATTTCAGACTCAGTCGTGTGGAGTTCATTGGCGTCGGAAGGATTTTTTCCAAGGAGGGGGGCACAGGGTACTTTTCCAATACTTTTGTAGGGGAGGCCAAATGTTGTGAAATTTTTTTTCCCACTTGAAACTAGGAAAACAACCTTTTTTGCTGAAATTTTCAAAATCCAGGGGGACTTGGCTCCCCCTTCCGACGCCCATGGTGGAGTTTACAATGATAACGAGATTTATGCACCAATTCAGCAAACGCTGCAACGGATGACAGAAAATACAATTTTCTTGCAAACTCGCATGCAGCTCAACCTGAAAAAGATTTCAAAATAGATGCGATTGGAGCACGTGCTTTCATACGAGCATTTACTTTGTACTTTGTGGTGTAGAAACAGTAAAACGTTTTGTGAACGTCAATTAGCATTGCAACGTCAGTAACCAGAAAAAGATAAGCAATATGTTGAAGTTGCCCCCTTACCTGGAAAAAAGTCTGCAGACGCCTATGGCTATTTTCTACCTTTCAGCAAGCTTTGACTTGTGGGCAAGTCAGGCTGCAGCTAACCTTGTACGAATTGAAAACCAAACATAACGTCAGTGGTGGGTTTAGGGTTGGGGGGCCCGAGGCAAGACTAAAAAGGGGCCCTCTGATGACGTCATCATAATCAGCCAACCGTGATAATCACGTTTGATTTGCCTAAGATACAGTCACCCAAGGATATGTTCCTCAGTCTATGGCAAAACTGAAATAGCAGGAGAAAATGCAAAATGGTGTTCATGACACACAACTTTGAAAGCACTGAAAGTT
>Ga0210059_1010410_pt1 | contig 14368 bp, 11 predicted proteins | sample Ectturendosymbi2_FD_188042 | JGI IMG/M metagenome (GOLD analysis project Ga0210059, IMG submission 188042) | Ecteinascidia turbinata endosymbiont from Florida, USA - Sample 2 (SPAdes) (version 2) | ecosystem: Host-associated > Tunicates > Ascidians > Unclassified | place: Key West, Florida... | reverse complement strand
AGAGCCTCCTGAAGAGCATCTGTCCCTGTCCATTCTCTCATTTCAAAATTTCTACGGCGGCATCTGTCTGTACCTTGCTCAATTATCTGTAAAGTTAGTGATATGTCGGCTAAGCTTTGTTTGCTACCACTGCCTCGAATATGTTAGATGATACACTAGCAATTCGCAAACGCTTGTGTTGCCTTTTACAAGTATGTGTAGAAACTGTTGCTTCAATTCTGTTTTGGTGATTTAACAAAGGTAGTTTGCTTTTGGTATCGACCAACAACCATGTAGCGTGGCTGTGAGATAATTCTACGATCTGTAGTGGCAGGACCGGTCTTGAGCTGATTGGACTGATTGCTTCCAATCGGGCCCTGCGCCTGAGGGGGCCCCACGCTACGCCTACTAACCTAAACAAGCTGACACTCTCCATGAAAGCTGCTTGTGTAGCGCTGGAGCAGAGCCCACAGTTTTTTTAAGCGTAGGGCCAAGGAAGGAAAATCAAAGTGAACTGCGCGTTATTTAACATTTTCATCAATCGCAATTTGTTCTGAAATCATAGCAGCGGTCATTGTCTTCAATATGTGGTCCAGTTTCAATAGCAGCTAGTTAGTGCAGAGAGGGCTTAAGTTTTGAAGCTGTTTTCCGTTTCAGTTGCAAGAGTTTTGTAGCCTAGTTGAAGCAGAAGGATATTGCTGTTTGAACAGTAACTGCCACTTGTCTTCTGAACGCAAAGTTTAGGTAGTAGTTGCAAATGTTTGCTACTTATTCGGTCTTTTAAAGCGTTATGCATTTTCCTTCGTAGCGATCTGATGAGGCAGCCTCTTTTCATATTTGTTCATTGCCCTCAGAATTTGCAATTGACCATCCCAATGACGGTGGCATCCAGAGAAAGGAGTTTTCTAAGCTGACACTAATTAAAACCATCGTATGTGAGATCATCAATCCAGCAAAATCGCCTAAATAGTTTGACGATTATGTCCATTGAATCCAAAATTAGTAGATCCTTAAACTTGGACAAAGTTCTGAAGGGCACTGCTAATTCTAAATCCCGAAAAATACGTTTCTCCTAGAAAATACATTTTTTGTATTGTGGGCTACAATAGCCTAAAGTAGGGTTGTGGAGCCAGAGCTAAATTTAAACCTCCAGTTCCAGGCATCTAAAGTTTTTGGCTTGAGTTCCGGCTCCAAAATGATTTGGTACATTGAAAACTGAAAATAAATATCTTAATTGTACAATTGCATCATTACACCAGGATAGATACAACGCGTCGCAAAATGATGTATATTTGATGGATTGTGGAACGTGCGCAAAAACGTTTGAGAACCTCTGGTCTAGACACAAAAGAAACTTGGGCGTAGGGAGGATTTATTCCAAGGGGGACAAAAGTGGATTTTTACAAGTGGTGGCAAAAGCATTTTTCAAGGGACAAACAACGGCGAAATTTTCCTTTTACAAACTCGAAACTAAGAAAAAAATATTTTCAAATTTCAAAATTCGGGGGTCCAGTCCAAGGCGCACAGGCACCACCTTCGAACAACCATGAAAACGTGGATATATGTACACCTACAACAAACCACGCTCGTCACGCAATAAGATAACTCGCTTGCCTGCCAAGGACAGCGTAATGTAACCGGAACCCAAATTTCAGGCTTCACCATGTAAAAGCTTTTGGCTTCGACTCCGGCTGCAACCACTCAAAGTTGCTTGAGCTCGGGCTCCAATTCCACAGCCCAATTATCTATTTCATTTGGCTTTGCCATTGTTGTGCAGCATTATAATACAATGTTGCATAACCTTTGTAGTTTTTGTGTGATGTCCTGTTGCCACAATTTTTCGTTTGTTGATCAGGTGTTATATCTTATCTTGGCTGGCTGACTATCAGAGATGAGCGGAGTCACCTTTTTCAGACTCCGACTCCGCTCCTGCCCCACGCTTTAAGACTCCTGCTCTGACTCCGAAAAATTTTGAAACATCAACTCCGACTCCTGTTAACACTCTGAAAACTTCCAAGTAACTCATATTAGAAAGATATTGTCTATTTTGCCTCATGAGGCAAAATACACGTCGTGGCTATTTTGCCTTCAATAGAACATAAATGGTTGGAATGGTCACATGACTAGCACAATACAGAGAGACACAACATGTTGAGGTTATTTGTCGTAGGCAATAGCGATGCAAAGCAATATAGGTTATCTTTAAAGCTGCAACTATCAGGGCAAACATCCAACTTTGTTCAGCATTCCATTTGAATAAGACAGGGGATAGTGTTGTAATAGTGTGTTTAATAACCTAACTTAATACTGTATCTAACAATTTGCAACTTGCTGCTGATTACTGATCTATTGATAATAAAAGATATAAAGAGATCAAGCATAATAAATGAGGCTACATTGGCAAAATCAAATTCAAATAATGAAAAATTGAATCAACTCTGGCAAGGCATGAAGGAATTGAAAGAAACAATGCTCAAGTTAACTAACGTTCAGAAGGACAAACTGGACAAGTTAACTAACATCACACAAAATCTTGAGAACAAGCTAAATGGAATACAACAAAGGATGGTTGAATATGAAAATAAGTTGGATCAGCTTCAAGAAGAAAAAGAACAACGACAAGATGGTTCAGAAAACAAATCTGCTTGTCTTTCAACTTGACAGATGTTGCAGTTGACTGCATCGCCTTGAACTACTAAGGCAAGCACAAGAGAAAGGTGGCAATTCGGGGCATTAACTAACAGGAAAGCAACCAGCAGCAATAGAGATCCATCACTGACTTCACTCTACTACTACTAGTTTGCACTATCATTATATAGGGGTAAGTGAACTACGATAATTCACTTGTGGTGACTATCACAGGGACTTGTTATTCATGGGCACCATCTCGCGGTGACCATTTATTTACGTGTGGCGCCGTCTACCGACCGCCTCATCACTTTCCTCTCCATTAACTTGAAGTTCTATCACTTTTATCCATACTTTAACTCTCAGTTTACAAGTTCGACCCTTACCCTTTGGTTCAAGACGATCTTCAACGGAGGATGTTACTGAGAGGGGCTTATGGCCTTTCTCCCAGGTCCCTTATCAGGCGCCATTTGTTGCAGTTGACTCCATCGCCTTGAACCACTAAGGCAAGCACAAGAGAAAGGTGGCAATTCGGGGCATTAACTAACAGGAAAGCACCCAGCAGCAATAGAGATCCATCACTGACTTCACTCTACTACTACTAGTTTGCGTAGCACATCGACTAGGACAAAAAAGAAGAAACAATGAGAATCCACGCCCAATCATGGCAAGATTTGTGTCGTACAAAAGAAAAAACGAGTTTCTTACTAAAGATGGGAACTCAAAAATATCGATGGAAGACAGCACGTCTTTGTTTGTGAAGATCTCACACCTCTATGGTACAAGCTACTGAAGTACAAAAATCCTGTTCTGATACGTTTACCTCTTGCTACACTCGAAATGGCAATACAAAAGCTAAGCTCAAGACATCTGAAAAATGGGTCACCGTCACTTCACCTGATGATCTCTTCAAACACGGAATTGATGTTGATTATAAACAGATGGGCTGTGGCAAAATACTTAACAACTAACTCTACCGCAAAGGCATTAAGTTGCCGTGAATCCTGAAACAAAACGTCCAATGCAAGCGACTACTTATACTTGAACAACAAACTGCCAGAAGCAAAATACATACGTAAGAGTGTTAATTTTATATGTTGGAATGCTTTTTCTGTTCTGACTATATGGCTGCTGGCGCAGCAGTGGAAAGTGAGCTTCCCACTTAAACCTAGATGAATGGACTGTAAACATTGCAATGCTCAATTGCTTGCTGATTGTAAATGTTTAACAAGTAACAACAACCGCTCTGACAGCGATCTAACGTTGTTACAGTGGAAATTGTCAAATAATGAAGTATCTCCGTACATTACATCGTTTGGTTGTTCACAAAGTTGGTCGCATCAAACCAGTGTATGAAGTAGTGGGATGCTGTAGTCAGTAGACACAAAGCGAATTTCCGTTCTCGGTATGTATTGACAGCAATTTCTTTTTCGCAAAGCATGATTGCGCGACTGGTTCTCAACCTGCTTAAGTTTCGTGACACCGTTGCGGTGCTGCAGCGATCTATAGCTCTTGATGCATTTCCTCTCTAGCATACACGAATATTTTTGAATGTGTGAAAACAGTAAATGTTTAATTTGATAACTTTAAACCATTTTCTTCTGGCGGCTTAGCTTTGCTTGCAATACATTTTACTTCAATTTACCATATAACCGCATTACCTATATTACATTTTATACCCAGAGCAAAAGACTTTACTAACACAACTATTATGCACTGTTCCCTTTGCAAAAAAAGCAGTTTCGCCCTTGGGAGGTCTGCAGCCTAGATGACCCTTGGTGCTTCGCAGCCTCCCACTCCCTCATGCATTTTTTAAATCGATGTACAGTACTTGGAAGTCATCGCAGTACAACATTATAATAAGCATGATGACGTCATTCATACGTATGTCTAAAAAGCTTGTGTTTCATCAAAGTAAATGCATTTGCGCCATCAAGCGTATACTCTCTACAACCGCCATGTGCGTATCCTCGTCTTCCTTCATGTATTTGCGTATTCCATGTTAAAGCGATGCATGCTTGAATTCAAGCGCCTTGCGTGTGGGAGTGAAGATGTTACTCAATACAATACGATTAGTGCCTCCGAAATGTGAGCCAAAGTTGGCCTATGCAAGCGGTGGCTAGACTATAAATCTGCACAGTGCGAATAAGCCTAAACATTATTGTACTACTGCACATTACTTACTGTTCTGACATCATCGTCAACTCCTGTCACTAGCTAGGCCTACACTACAGTGTACAGGTCATTTCGGCACACTTTTACTTCTCTATAAACTGTTTTGTTAACCATTGCTTTTTGTCATGTGTCTTGTATTATTGCCCACATCATTAGCCAACATTCTCATAGTTAAGTTACGGCATGGATTCCAAATTCCCGAACTGCATTGTCACTTACTACACACTGTATTTTGCATAGGCCATAACTTTAAAACCATCACTAATGGTGAAATACTCGGTACTCCCACACAGTGTCACACTTTTGTGTTATATGACGACATTGGTCAGAAAACACGTCTCAATTAATTCCATTCGGTTTGACAACAACAAGCATCATTACAGAAATTAGGTCTCTTAAAAATTTTGATTGGCTCCTGCACAGACCTTAATGTTGACTCCGGCTCCTGCTCCGGCTCGAACTTAAAATATTGACTCCGGCTCCTGCTCCAGCCCAAAATGCAAACTCCGGCCGGAGTCCACTCCTGCTCCGTGATCATCTCTGCTGACTATATCAAGCATTGTTGCTAATTTCATTTAACACATGGGCAATTAGCCCGACGTACACCGCGTTTGGTCCTGATGAGACAGAAGGTATTGAGTATAGCAACTCATGGATTCATTGAGTGTTACGCAAATGTTCGTGGAACGGACATGGAAAGTCTCCGTTGCAGAAGTGTACCTGGGGTTATGCCCCAGACACTTCTAGCTTGGCATTGCCGTTTTCGTACCTCACTCTTTCACCATAACTCATGATTTCTATGATTAGCCTATGACTTGATGCCCTCTTAAAAAGTTTCCCGCGCAAGCCATTGAGTGGGGCCCCGCAAAAATGCTTCCAATCGGGTCCCGCACTTGCTAAGGCCGGCCCTGTGTAGTGGTACTGCAGTGCATTTTGCTTGTCTGCGATGTTGAGAAAAGTGCTGTTGATAATATTTCGTGACAAATAATAGCCGACTGAGATACCAGAATTTGCTAGAAGTGGTATGAAGTAATGCTACTATTTAACATAAGAGTGCTTTTAAAAACAATATCTCGGGATACTGAGCATGTTACAAACTTCCATAAACAATGTCAAAATTTTGCAGAGAAGTGCCACACTACATCGCATCGTACTTTAACAAATTAACAAAATCACGGTAACGGGGGAAAACAGGCAAAGAAAAAGAGACCTCGCGGCTGGATCTGGTCACGAAAAGTGTTGATGTGTTAAAATTGAAATAGCATATGTGACATAAATCTTATAGTAAATAAGGTAGCCTGTACTTTAGTGAGAGCAAAATATTTTTCTCAAAATTGTAGCCCCCCCCCCCTTAAAAATTCCTGTGTGCGCCCCTGTACACAGAGGTGGGCAGTAGCGAGCTAATTTTCCAGGAGCGTTAGCGGTAGCGCCGCTCTTTTTTGAAAAGAATAACGCATGTGGTAGCGAGCTATCGCACTTCACTGTTACCGCTGTTCGCTACTTTGGCGTTAGTGGTGGCCAAAGGAAAAAGTTCGCTTGAGCTTTTCCGTCCGCACACATTGGTAGAAACTGCTATTCTCACTGTTTTGTGTTGACTTTGGATGATTTTTTGCGGTAATCTAGTAGCATTAGGAAAGATTTAGCTCAGGTTGCTTTTGACCTGAACGATAGGTTCCATTTTAGTTCGGAAAAATCAACATCATCAACAAGCTTAAAGCAGCTCGGGCTTGGAAATATAGGCTACTGCTGCTAGCAAAGCTGCGTAAAAGGGAGTTGAATGCTTGGAATAAATTCTGCACTGGATTCAGCCAGTACTTCAGTGCAATGTGTAGCTCCAGTTTTTTGTTTTTACGTATATGTCAAGATCACATTTTTTAGTTTGGTTCTACTTCAGCGCATTTGGCTGTGTGCGCAACCCATTGCAAGTTTTTGTTAAAGTTACAGAACAAGATTCGGGTTTGACTCTCGGAAAAAATAGCACGTGATAATAAAAGTGGATCTACCTTTTTGTGTATATCTACTTTTATTCTGTAACTCTGTTTTATTTTTTGTGTGTCTCTACTTTTTTGTATTTTCTGTGTGCACATTCTGTGCTTTTCGGCATGAAGTACACTTTTTGTTTTTTTACACTTTTTTTTCTGTTTTGCTTTGTTTTTTCTGTACCTCATTAATTAGTTTTTGTAACTTTTTTACTCTTTTTATTACTATTTTTTAATTTCTTTGTATTGCTAAAAATATTCTAACAACACCAAATTCCTTCACTTGAATTCGATCCACTCATCTATGTACATAGGCATGCGCTTTCACCTGTACATTTTCTTCACCATGTTCTGCGTTCATTCGTTTTTTTGTTTTTCTTTTCATTATGCTTATTTGATCTCCAACTGTTGTTTCTCAACACTTGTCAAAAAGTGATAAACGGGCTTGGTTCACCAGATGACTGCCACGGTCTTTCGCCAATCCTATATGACACAGCGCCCGTCTTTGTTTGCACTGATCAGCTATTATGCCATTGTGTTTTCATTTGTTCTAATTTTCGCTAATGGTTGGTTTACTTCATGCAGTGGCTTTTATGGTGCTTCTGCTTGTTGGCTGAGTCATATGCAACAAATAAACCATTGCCATTACCATATTATCACCACATTCCAGTTGTTCAATTAAAGCAAAAAAAGATTGCGGCAATGACCAATTTTCAGTTTGTGAACGCCAACCAATTGAGAGTTAACGTCGTGAATACGTTGGCGTGATACAATATTGCAGTTCTGAGTAGACTGAACCAAGTTCTTCAACACACACGTCAAATTTATCGGGAACGCAATTAAACAATTTTGATTTTTATTGTGAAACTGTTCCGTGTAACGTGAACTTTCTCGTAGATCAAAGTTATGCAAATTATTTCCAATCTTGCAAATGTTCTGGTAGCATAATAGAATATCGACGTTGGTAAAAGCAAGTCAAACGTTTACGTAAAATCCGGCTTACAAGTTTTGCAAGTATTTTTCCAACATGTCCGATTGGGTAAAACAGCATTTGCAAAACGGACCAGAATTATTTTGACAGATTTGAAAATAAGTATGAGCTTTCAACATTTTAATCCTGTAGTATAAAGCAACACGCAAATTCAATCACCAATGTGCTTTGATCACTCGCTCCTTTTTGGTGTTTAGGTATATGATGAAAGCCGTGACGGCAGCTCTTACCAAAAAGCCGTCTCAAATGCTAATGGTCGTTCATTCAGAAGGACGATTTTAGGTTTTGCAGCTGAAACAAAGTTTTCCTTGCAAGTATCCGTGCATCAGGTGGTGCAGTATAAAATCAGTCAGTCAGGACCGGAAAAATTACTGCAAAATCAAAGATGCTACATTCGCTCACTTGCAATAAAACCACAGGAGTGCTGAGTGTTGCAGCTAGCATTTACTTATGTGTAATTCAATTTTCATTCGTTTGTCGTGCTTTCACATAATTTTCAAGAACTTATTGAAAACATGTCGCGTTTGCCAATGTAAGTTTACAAAAAATTTTTCTGACGAGTTTTCGAAAAATAATATGCTGTTTCGTATCAGGGCAAACATTGTTTTAAAATAATCTCTCACGGCGTTTTCAAAACATTTTGCGAAAATTTCTTATCCTAGGGTAGAAACAACGTAGTAAATATCATTCCAGCGTGTAGTTGACGTGTTGATATTCTAAGACGTGCAAAAATCAATAAACTGTGCGGCTAAACCTCTCGTATGCCGTTGCGTTTTCTTCTGCATTTTCATGATGGCTTTTTCAACAAATGAATCAAGACAACCCTCTCCTTTCTGCAAAGTAATATTGGGCATGCTGACAAAAACTCCATATCTCTGTAGCCACCAATTCTGTCGCATGGCGAAAAGCATCTGTCGAATGAACTGACATTGTGCATCGTCTAAATCGGTTGCTATTTTTGTCGTTAGACGGTGATTTTGCTCTAAGACCGAAAGAATTTTACACTGATTTAAAAAATACTGCATTTCTCAAGCAGTTTTATGCCTGATAGTCATCTTTCACAAGGCACTTCACTTAGGAGACAACATTCGCGGTAGTTTCAACGCTGTTTCAATCAATATCTCTTACAAGACATGCTGTACAATAGCACAAAATCACCGATTATTTTGCAGAACCATCTTTCGAATGTGCAAAAAAATCAAATGCCTCTCAGCAACGGCATAATGCGGCTCATAACTCGCATTAGCAAATTTTCTTCATGTCTGCATTCTGTGAAAATAGATTTTCTATCAGAAGCGATTCTGTCCTCAGGAGTCGTTTGTTTTTTGCAAAGTGCTGTCACTTCTGTCGCTGCAACACGTTTAAACAAAAGACCGCTGTTTGAAATCTGCGTAGTCGTAGCCTATTTCACTTCGTTCAAACCAGAACGGAAAAGTTCTTGCAACTTACCTTGGTAATGAAATGTCGCTTTTTTGCTACATCACGCGTTCTTTTTCATATAGACGTAATGACGTTTCTTTCATATTGCAATTGATTTGGGGAGACGCTATCGTTGTAAAAGTAACGGCAGTAAGTTTTAGTTTGAGCTTCGTGGCACGGCTTGTACTAACTAAACTGAAAACAACTGCATAATTCGCTTTTCGCAATCGAACCAACTTAGTCTTATGAAAAAATTTCGTGATTGAGAACCGTCAAATACAATGTTATTACTCCAGTTAACAGTAGCGTTGTTTGTTTTCATGACCATTTGTATTTTTCGTAGGTACTTGCACGGTCACCAACAAAAACTTTGCACCGGTGAAAAATTAAGGTTTTCGCTGAACAAATAGTGATGTGCACAGGCTTACAGCAACGTTGAATAAAAAACGTAAGTTTGACTAAGCTAGGGGTTCTCAAACTTTCTCTGGCAATCTACTCCTTCAGCATTTCGATAGATGAGCCAGAACCGTCGCCAGAAAGTTTTCAATAGGGGGGCTTTGCAGTTCTGCGGGGGGGCTTGACATATAAAATTACCAAAATTCTAATTATTTAAAGCGTTTCACGTTTCAATTTGGGGGGCTTGGAGCTTTGTTTGGGGGGATAAGACCACCAAAGCCCCCCGTGGCGACGGGACTGAGATGAGCCTGTACCTCTAAAACAGTGTTTCTCAAACTTTTTATTCCATCGCCCCCCTTACACTATCGACATGTCGTTTGCGCCCCCCAAGCCTGATAAAGCACACACAAGGTAGTAAATTTAAAGAATTTTAAGTATTAAATAGCTGAACCATGCTACTAAATAGCTTAACTACGCAATTGTATTAAAACGCTAATATTACGTTCAGAATTCTTGTGAAAATAATCCACACTGTAGCCGGACAAACAGACGATCCAGAGTAAAAATTTAACGGATAAATTGTTTTAACAACAAGCTCCAACGAACATCATAGTAAATTGAAATGTGCAGGAAACTAACATGTCATAACAGTAGGCTATTGAAGTTAACTCAACGATTGATTAGTGGTTGAGCGTTTTCTCCCCCTTGTGTTGTTTCCCCCTTATCTCCACCTTTGGTTTTATCGCCCCCTTGTCCCTCAAAATCGCCCCCAAGTGGGCGGTTCAGAACCACTGATCTAAAATTTCTTATGACAAAAAGGCTGAGGAAGATGATAAAAATATGTTTACCGATAAACATATACGACAATTAATTACAAGCTCTAGCTTTGCAGTAGGCTGTTTGAGGAATCTCCTGCCTGGTTCTGCTCCCATCTTCTTGCAATGATTCAAGCTTGCACTCATCATTCAGCAATAATAGTTAAGTCACAACAGTGACCCACACCAACTGAATCAATCGCAATTTATTGTGTTAAGGAAACTAGTTTCGTGTGTGACACATCGTACACGGATTATTTTTACAGCTGGTGCAGGATTACGTACGTCTGCAGCCAATCCATTCAAATATTTTATTGCACTTCCAAAAGCTAGAATGTTAACAAGACGGTGGTTGGCCAATTTGCTCTCGATACCTAAATAGGCTATCTTTACACGCAGGCTATATAAACTACATCCTATTCAAAGCTGTCGTTGTGAATAAGCCGAAACATGGGGAAACAAGGAGCTCAGTTTGCAATACATGTAGTCAACAGTTTGTTCAGGGGCTTTCACTAAAACCAAAGATCAATATCACCATTTTTATAAAATCTAAAATGATGCCTGAAAACTTCGGGGCGGATGCAAATGCCCGGTTTTCCCCCACCCTGGTTGTGGGCCTGATTCAACTTACACGCCGTGAAACCTTGTTAGAAAGAATTTTTGACCTTTTTATTGCTTGATTATTATCTTGAGTTCTACATTCGACTCCAGCGAGAAAACAGCAATAAAGGCGATTGATAAGCCTACAGCAATCCATTTACAAAAGTAAATGCACTCTATGCGTGTCTGCAGTCTAAGTTTGATTGATATGCGCATTTGTTGTAAAATGAAAAAACCCTAATCATAAATGCTCAATGACTATTATTTTCAGATAATGGTTATTCAAAAAAGGGGTACCCAACAAAATTGATAGCTTAAAAAACATTTCAAGGTGAGACTGTAAAATAAACCCTACTTCTGCAAAACAACACAAAGTTTAAAAGTTCACCAAAAGTAGCAGTAGCGAATAGCGGTAGCGATAGCTCGCTACTATTTTTGTTCAGTAACGGGAAGGGTAGCGCCGCTATTACTTTCAGCAAATAGCGATAGGGGTAACGGCGCTATTGGCAAAGTAGCGGTTGCCCACCTCTGCCTGTGCATGACCATATAATTTTGTTGTTTCAAAGTGTTTGTCTGAATAATGTCAGTTCAATAGGTCTTTGAAAATTTCCTTTGGCCATGCGAGCACAAAACTGACGGTTTGGGCAATGTAAAAATTTTGAGTTGTAGGCCTACACTATGCACTATTTCAAGGCAAGCCGTTTCAAGTGAAAGCAGACGTTGTGTCGTTTCAATGGATCTTTCCCATGTCACTCAGTCAAGTTAGACTTCGGGTCATGCATTAAGTAGCCAAAGTTCATGGCTTCATCATATAAAACCACCAGATCATATACCCTGGCGGATTTATATGAGCAGGGGCGTGCAGACGGGGATTGACTGCCCCGGGCATCCAATGCAGGGGCATCCAGTGGAACTACAAAAATTACATTTTATTAAATGTATTAACCGGATCAAGTGTGGGGAACCTGTGGTCCACAGTCAAATTGTGGCCCGCGTAAACATTTGATGTGGCCCGACTCCATGGGCGTCCGCAGGGGGGGGGGCAAAACGGGCATTTGCCTCCCTGGAAATTGGGACTAAGAAGCAAATATTATTAGAAAACCTGAAAGTAGTAGTTTAATTCTGATTAATTCCGTTAATCCTTGCAATGACAGTTTATTTGCTGGTATGCCAGTCACACTGCACAAGAGTCAGGTTCACACTTCTGCGTGCAGTGATGAGCTTGCAGTTCACTACTTCCGTTTCTTTATCTGCAAATGCAGGTTGCGAACACGGTTCCCACAATTATTTTCTATAAATTCCTAAGGTTGTGGTTGAAATTACCCAAAATTTCATAAAAATTCCCTAGATTCTGAGGACAGATATGTCTACACTCTCTCGCAGATCAGAACGTACACCGTTTAGAAAAAATGTTCTCAACGAAATATCACGCAAACGCAACTTGAACCGTAATACTTCAGTTCAAGATCGCACAAAATTTCCTAGTTTAAAAGCAAATGCACTCACTCCTGCAAATAGTGAGAGATCTCATCAACGGAGTATGTTACCAGCGTTATGAAAAACGTCTTGAGCAACAAAAACGTCGTGCAAATGTTAATGTTTGCTAAGCAGAAGAAAGTATGGAGGAGGAACTATAATGAAATCAGTATTCCATTATCGTTTTAATTCAAACAAGAACACACGTATGTTCAGGGCCGGCCCTGGCAGGTGCGGGGCCCAATGCAAGACCCAGGCGCGGGGCCCTTCTGAGCAGTGGTTTTATGACGTCATCGTGTTCAGTCAACCGTGCTATACGACCATGGTAGGGCGCACATATAAAACTTTAGCACAAGAATTGAGCACGTTTGCTAACGTTTGATAATAGAGAAAAGTCATCGCTAGTTCTAACGAGAGCGTGTTTTGTTAACAATGAGATTTATAAACCGTTTCTACTGAATTCTCGAACGCAAGTGGTATCTGGAAAAAATGAACAATTTCTCTAAACACTATGGCGCAGGGCCCAATGCAGCTGCATCGCCTTTTACTCTTTCTTTAAACCCTGGTTCCCAAACTGTGGTACGTACCACTGGTGGTATGCGAAGGCCTTCAAGGTGGTACACAAATTAGAGCTGGCCGAAGTCCTTTATCAGACTCCAACTCTGCTCCTGTTCCAAAATTTTTGAATCTGAATCTGGATCCGGCAATTTTTCAAATTTGAGAATCCGACTCCTGTTATTAGTCCGGCTACAATCGAGGCAACCGAAAATTACCAATGGTTTTACTTCAGAAATGACCACGCAGAGTCCTGCTATTGCCGAAGTTCAAAAGTGACACCGGATTCCGGGTCCGGTTTGTCAAAAATATTTTACTCCGGGTCCGAAAGAAAAACATCGAATCCTACCATAGTCGACTCCGGCACTCCGGATCCGTGGCCACCTCTGACTCAAATAAGCCTACTTTCTGTTTTTCTTCACAAAAAATGCATATTCACGGCAATAGTTTTTACCTGCAGGGTTCTGTTACTAAATTCCTGAACTTTTGTTTAGCATACTTCCCTTATTGATTTCTAAAAATGGCCATTGTAATTTCTCACAGCCATTTTGTTCATGTTGCATTAGTGTCAATTCTAATTTTCCAAGGTTTTGAATAAACGATATTTGGCAGATTGAGTTTTCCTGAAACAAGGTGGTATGTGCCAGCAGTAGCGTACACAGAAAATTTTCATGGGTGGGGTTTCATTCAGTTGCATATGGTGGTCATTTCTGTTTGATGTGTGGTGTTTGTGACGTCACAATTTGACGTCATATTCATATTTCCAAACCAACGTTTTGGCAAAGTTTGTTGGCATAATATACATATTTGTCTACACGCACTCGTATTTTATGTGTCATTGCACTGAATGCAGACTATTAGAGCTCCAGGTTAGGTCGAAGGAAAATACACTCAACAATACGAAACAGCAGTTCATAACTGCAAAAATATCAGGCTGCGCGTTAAAACAGTGGAGTAAAACACATTCATCACTGTGTTAGTGCAGTTGCCAAGTGTTAAATATAAAGAATGTAGTGAAACAAGAATAAAGCAGTAAACTTTAAAAGTTTGTTACTTCCTTAGCAAATGATATAAACGACGATACACCTTGGCAAAAAATTGAATGATGGAAAGTATTGTATTGCATTGAGTAACGTCGTCACTCCCACACGCAAGTCGCTTGAATTTAAGCATGCATCGCAGTAACATGAAATACGCAAATACATGAAGGAAGACAAGCAGGGGTGGAGCCAGACATTTTCACTTGGGGGGTCCACTGGAGGGGCCAGTTTTGCAACAAGGGGAGCTGTCAATGGTCTGTGTATGACATTCAAAAAGAGACCTGCAGAAAGAGACTTAATTTTGGGGGAGGCACT
>Ga0210059_1010409_pt1 | contig 14370 bp, 6 predicted proteins | sample Ectturendosymbi2_FD_188042 | JGI IMG/M metagenome (GOLD analysis project Ga0210059, IMG submission 188042) | Ecteinascidia turbinata endosymbiont from Florida, USA - Sample 2 (SPAdes) (version 2) | ecosystem: Host-associated > Tunicates > Ascidians > Unclassified | place: Key West, Florida... | reverse complement strand
GTGTTAGCTAACAATAGTGTTAAGAATGTGTCTGTAACCCTATGGTTCTGTCTTCAATGCAGTTGCAAAAAGTGTCTGTAACCCTGTGATTTCGCCGGCTTCAATGTCTTGTACTACGTTCTGTATAGTCTGTTTTTATCAACCTGCGTTCTGCAGAGTGGGTGTGTTCATACTATGGACTTCGTGTCTGCTCACAAACAAATAAATTAAATTAAATTAAACATGGCGTCACAAGATTAAGGAAACTCATTGCTTTCAAGTCTCTATTTCTTGCTGGACACTTGAAACCATATCGGTAAATGTTCACAAAACACCGGTGGGATGTTTTGAATATACAGTGGCACCCCATGGACGACCACCCTGCTATCACGACAGCTTTAACTGCCTGAACTGGCGATTATTGATGAAGCTCGAAACGATAGATATATTTCATTCACAAGAATGCGACTGCATTAGCACAAGAAACAAAACGGGAAACTAGTGCTGCATTATAAAATCAGCTAAATCAAGCATGTTGAAATAGTAGGCTACAGTTTCGAAATTTGGCTCAGATCAATTAAACATCCGTAACTATCTTCAGTTTTTATGTAATTGGACCCAACCGAAAAAAACACCCGTTTTTTTAAAAGCCATGAAAAAAACAACAAAACCCGCCAAAAAACAGTGATAGCGGGAATCGAGTCAATGACTCGACTCGAGTCACGATTTTCGGTGACTCTGACTCGACTCGAATCACGTTGATAAAAATAGTGACTCGATTCGACTCGAGTCACGTTTTTCACAGAATGACTCGACTCGACTCTAGTCACAATCAGTGACTCGCGACTCGAGTCAGAGTAATCTTTACAATATCTCTGAGTTCCTGATGGACAAACCCAGTTCGTTTGCACACACAGAAATGAGCATTTAATACTTCAGTTTTGATCAAGTTTGGCCGAAATTTTGTGTTTTGACTGTCTGGTCGCGCTATGCTGCATTTTAAGGATCAAGTTTCCCCAACTTTCATAGAGGTAGACCTGAGAACTCACTTTCACTGACGGGTCATCAGGGCACAATACACTGACACCTTATCGTGGTTTAATGTCGTATTTGCGTATCGTGATCATGGCAGTGGGCCTCATACTGTGACGTTAAGCCTTTTCCCGATACCAGTAAAGTGATTCAAGTTTTTCAGATTCAAATCCAAACCAAAAACTATATTGCAAAATATAATGCAAATGCAAACATCGAATCTTGTTTAAATGCAAATTCCTGCCACTGTTATTAGCTTAAGCCCATGTGGGAACGCGATTACGCCACATCTAATGTAGAATTCGTAACAGCAATATAAGAGCGAACCTGGTCAAATGTCTAATCTCAATCGTTATTATACTGAGGATTGTCGGTTTGACTCTTTCTTGATCGGCTCAGGGCGATGCAACATAGTGCCTACAACAAATGGCTCCCAACGTGTCGGTGGCTGCAATCAAGTGTTAACTTCCAGTCATATAGTAACCTGTATTCCTAAAATTAAACCGAAAGTTACAGTAATCTGCAGTCCCAAAACTGAAGCGAAAGTTGCCAAGATGTTCAAAAGAAAATATTCAATTCCAATCCAGATCTGTTCAAAAAAAAATGACAACATCCAAATCCATCAATATATCGAAATGTCGCAAGATTTCAATCCAAGTGCATGTTCATTTCTGGCCATTTTCATGTATTAGGCATGCAAAAAACACACTTTTAATGCAACGCCAACCGAGAAGTGCAAGAATATCCCCTCGTTTTTGCAATGAACCGCACCTATTGTACATTCTTTTTGTAAAGGTTGTACTTGGCACCACCTTCACATCCTTGTCAAAGCACTACTTTGTTGTGATTGGAAAGGCCAAGCAGCAAGTGAACAAAGTTTCACGCTGTGGCACCAAGCAACAATAAAATCCCACGTTGTCCTCATCTCATTTCTGCTTGTTCGCGCCACATGGGTGTTGTTCATGACGTACATCTCATTCGTGGTGATTTTCACATTCAACACAATGCTAACTGAGAGGCTGCAACACTTGCAGCACTGTTGGGCTAGACTTTTTGAAATGACTGAGAGTGAAAGAGACAAGTACAATGCAAACTGAAAAAACTTAGATATAAATAACCTGCAATCAAACTTGTTAAAACAACATCGGGCACCGTTGTCTAACTTATCAGGTGCCATTTCCTATCATGTTGGGCACCATTTTCTAACTTATTAGGCGCCATTTTATGGCATGTTGGGCGCCATTTCATGGCAAAATAGTCATAGAAAAAAACGTGAAATTTTGTGTGACTCGACATTCACTAGAGCTTGCACACCAATGACTCGAAGCGACTCCACAGTTCTTGTGACTCGACTCTGACTCGACCAACTCATGACTCTGACTCGACTCGAAAAATTTTTAGATGACTCTGACTGGAAGACGTTGTGACTCTGACTCGACTCTGACTCGACAAAAATAGCTCGGACACATCACTGCAAAAAAACAGACTTCACTTTTCCTTTGCAAAATGTACCATGGAGTAAAAATTAAAATAAGCAGCACACTTGCACAGTAAAGTGAACATTTTTAATGAAACAAAACGAACGGCAACAAAATTTGAAGGACTTGAAAAAAAGAGAAGAATAGTTTGAACAGTTTGAGTAAATTCTATTGGTTACCTTCTTCAGCTGAAATCGGTATAATTTCATCAATTTTTCTGTCTTCTCTGGATCCAAGCTGTTTCTGATGTTGGACCATACCAAACCATATTTTGAAAAAATACACTAGGCCCATAGGCTATAGATGCTGAACTAGCAAAACATGTACATAAACTTGACGTGCGTTGCAGGCATCTGCATCGCCTTGAACTATTGAGGCAAGCACAAGAGAATGATGGTAATTCGGGGCATTAGACTAACAGGAAAGCAACCAGCAGCAATAGAATTCCCTCGACGAGTTCACTCTACTATTGCTAGGTTGCACTATCATTATATACGGATAAGTGAATTACGATAATTCGCTTGTGGTGACTATCACAGTGACTTGTTACTTATGGGCACCATGTAGTGGTGACCATTTATTTGCATGTGACGCCATCTCCATGCCGCCACACAGGCTCCTACTCCGCTCCTGTTTAAAAAATTTTGAATCCCGTGTCAAGCGAAATTTCTGACTTGCGAAACTTCTGACTTCACACCATGTACGCATGCACTGAGTAATATTCTACATACCAAATACACTGATAAAACTGATTTTCTGGCCTGAAACATTTGTGTTTAGGTAAGTGTGTCGGGTTCGGGTTTGGGTTAAATTGAGAAAAAGCAAAATAATTCAGGTCAAAGACTAAGTCCGAAAATTTTCAAAGGTTGAAGTTCTTCCAGTGCTATAGCTTGATGCGGGTACCTGGCATCTAACCAATATGTTTCAATTTACACAACACACATCAAAAAAGTAATTCCCAGACTTTAATTATTCATTCTGAGAAGCGAAATAACTGAAAAACAATAGCAGGTCAGAAATTTCGCAGAAGTCAGAAATTTCGCTTGACACAGTGTCCGGAAATTGTTTAAATTTGAGAATCCGACTCCTGTTCAGACTCCGGCTGCAATTGAGGCAACTGAAAATTACCAATGTTTTTACTTCACAAATGACCACACAGACTCCTGCTACTATTCCCAAATTGAAAAGTGACTCCGGTTCCGGGTCCAATTTTTCAAAAATTTTCCACTCTAGGACCTGATACGGGTCCGACAGGAAAACGCAGCATCCTTCCGGAGTCGAATCTGGCACTCCTGGTCCATGGCCACCTTTGCTGTGTTGCTTAAGGCGGGCTTAGACTAATGAAAAGTCGTAGGAACTCCTACGAAGTTGAGCTACAGTGTGGTTTACACGCTTAGGAAGTCAGGGGAAGTTCAGGGACGACTTCGGGTGATTTCCCAACCTGGGGAAAGAATCTAAGCTGGGAATTAGAGATGGCACGGGCCAGCATTTTGCAGACCGGCCTTCCCGGAGGTAACAAGAAACCGCCCTGCCCGGACTGTTTATGCTAAACCGGAAATTATTTTCCGGCCCGGCCCGTAATATAACGTAACTTCAAACGCCAAGTAACAAGACAGTGGCTACAGAACCATTGATGGATCTTTAAATTTGAAACCTTATTCAACGACCTCCTGTAACGTGACACTGACAGTAACGCAGGAGGAGAATGCAGTAGGCTTTGTAGTAACATAGTAAACACAAAAGGTAAACCTAACCCTAACGTAGGCCTAACCTAATGCTAAGCTAATCCTAACCTAACCCTATGCTAACACTAACCTAGCCTAAGGTAACGCTGACCTAACCTTAACCTAAAGCTAACACTAAGGTAACGCTAAGCTAACGCGCTAACGCTAACCTAACACTAACCTAATGCTAACTCCTAAACCTAACCCCTAAAGGAAAGGTTTGGAAAGTTTTGAAAAAAAGTAAATAAAAACTGGTCCCACGAATTGAAACGTGCAAGCATTCACTTACGAAAACGTAAGGCTTCAAGTCAAGAAAACCCTCAACCACTGGCATGGCAGACATGAAACCTATCCGTTAGGCTACCACATCAATGCCAGTTGAGTGACAAAGTGACCGTTTTATTCGAACCGCGTCATGCGAGGCGGTATGGTCGAATAAGTTTTGAAATTGGAAGATCCATGGGTGGTTCCACAGTCACTTCCAAGTAACAACACGTAAGTTTTCAGTTCACTGTCCTTTGGACACTAAAACCATGTAGTCTTAAGGCAATGGCTATACGTCAGCCATGGAACCTTCACTTTTGAAAACGTATTTGTCTGCCGACTGTAACGTGTCACACGACAAGTATGCCCAAGAATTGCTAATAGTAACATACTAAACCTAAACCTTAAATCGAAACCTTAAACCCTAACCTAAACTTAGCCTCTTAAAACTAGGGGTTCCCAAACTGGGATACATGTACTCTTAGGGCTACCTTTTCTATCTGAAGGGGTACATTTAAGGTTAGGAATTCAAGGGAAAAATATGTTCACATATAGGCTATGTCATTTCAAAATATTTATGCATTCATCTGTGAATATTATTTTCAAAGGAAGTGACTACGGATACACCTGTCCTGACAAAAGGGTCAGTTTGTCGTTCAAACTATGTGGATAGTATAGTGTAATGGTTATGCGCTATACCTCTGGTTTTTGGTTTGAATCTCACTTTGCCGACTTTCGTTTTGTTTTTTTTCATTACTTTTTATCAGGCTTAGGTTTTATGTTTACGGGTTAGTGTTAGGTTAGGGATAACGTTAGGTTAGGGTTAGGTTAACTTAGCTTAGGGTTAGGTTATGGTTAGTGTTAGGTTAGCATTGGGTTAGGGTTAAGTTAGCTTAGGGTTGGCTTAGCTTAGGGTTAGCGTTAGGTTAGCATTAGGTTAGGATTAGGGTTAGGGCTACGGTTAGGATTAAGTTTAGGGTTCGGGTTATCTTTTACATTTAGTTCGTTTCTACCAAGCCTACTGCACTCTCGTCGTGCGTAACTGTTACGTCACAGGTATCGTATTAAGTTTCCTAATTTCAAGATCCACAGGCGTATCTATAGCCACAGCCATTTTCAAAATCATGCTTATTGGTAAATATATTTTTGTTATTTTCCTCAACCTTCTTGTCATCAGAACTTTTAGGGGTACATGCCCATCTATCGAAATGCTGAAGGAGTACATGGCCAGAGAAAGTTTGGGAACACCTGCCCTAAACCTAAATCTGGGTAACAGCGACAGACTATAAATGAAAGTGTTTGTTGCTTTGATTGATTCTTAACATGGTTCACTGATTTGCATGGAATCAAGTGAAACGGAATATGAGCAGAACAGTGAAAAGGAAAGAACATCAGCAAACAATTTCACTGTTAGATTTTGAAACTTTGCAAAAAACAAAAACTTCGCCTTGTTGGCGAGCAGACCGCAGCGGCCTGGAATGACATCACCACTAAAAAGGTTGTTAGCAGACTGTTTCAAAATCTTTGGCGGACAGCCTGAAGACTGGACTGTTAGCGGTTTATGCCATCTCTAATGGGAATAGTGACGCTTGCCCTTGCCACTTGCAGCTTATGCCAAACCAAGGCTTCTTACCACAGTACATCTATGGAGCTAGCCTAATCTTGCTGAATAGCATATTTCACTTTTTCTCATTCGTCAGTGTCTTGCTGAGGTGTACGGAGTCTGAAATTTTTGACTCCAACTCCGTTCCTGCTTCGCTAAATATACTCCGACTTCGCTCCGACACATTTCAAAGTTTTGGACTCCGACTCCTGCTCAAACTCCAAAGTCAATTATCTAAACTTTTGGCAGTGTCTAAACGACTGCATCCGGTTTTCGCATTAAAAAGTCTAAAAAACGTATCAAATTAATTTGCTGATCACCGCAATACATGTCAGTTGCTTCTCAGATAAAGGATTAAGGTGGCCATAATTTTTTTACCTTATATCTTAACCATTTACCTTAACTGCAAGCACTAACCATCAACATTAAACGCTAATCCTAAACCCTAACCGCAGACATTAACACTGAACTCTAAATGTTTTCTATAAACCCTGATTTGAAAAGCTAACAGTAACACAAAACCCAAATCCAAAATGCTAGACTTAACGGTTACCCTAGTCCAAAAGCTTAATTTAATTATAAAAACTTGTCTGCTTTTCGAAATGTACATCACAAGGGGTCCAAAAATTTTGACTTACAATATTGTGTAAGCACATCACAAGAAAAACCAAATACAACAAAGGAGTCACTCCAACTGAGGATTGTCTAGTGACTAGACACTAGACTCTAGTCACTTCCCATTCGACCATGTTGATAGTAGTGAGATGTTCTCCAACTCAGTTTTATATCTGGCAGATAACTGGATGCGGGATAAGGTACTTTTTGTCCTTCGAAACAGAGAACTGGAAATGCTCGTTGTTGACACGCTGCCTAAACTTTTTTAGCTCAATTTTATTGGCCAACATATTTTTAACGTATCACCATAAACAAGAAATTGTCCAAATCTTTACACACGTGAAACACCAACCTAACCTTACTTACATCCACGTTGTATTAAAATTTAAAGACTTCCTGTGAAGTATTATTGCACATTTGAAGGTTATGTTATGACATGCTTTGTAAAAACAATCTGCAATAATAATAATCAACAATAAACAAAGTAACCTCTTATTAAAAAAATCAACTCCGGCTCCACTCCTATTTTCGAAAATCGTCAAGACTCCGGCCGGAGTCCACTCCGACACCCTGGCTCCTGTCCGCCTCTGGTGTCTTGGTCTTGAGGCGCTCAGTGGTTAACTCCTCAGGCAACAAGTACTGTTCTAACATTCGCTTTATGTGTGACATATATCTTTCAAGGGCCCTCTTGTTTTCTCATCAGTATGGAATACAAATACTGTAATACCTTTATCTGAACTGTTTTTAATATGTACTCTTATTTGTTTGCCTTAACGAATTATGATCACCTAGCACAGGTTAATATGATTCAAACTTTCAAACTTTGTTGGACAAGCAAAAGAAATACGCTGGAACTGTAGTCTGGAAACTTTATTGACACTACCTGCTGAAACACACCAAGCTGTAAGTCTTTGAAGTTGGACAGATGCAAAAATCAATAAATGTCAAGTTGGTTCACAAAAGCATTTCCAACTATACACATATATTTGCTGTGGATGACCTCTACCTCAAATGCAGTTAGATATTTTATTGATGTAGGCCTAATCTACAAAATGACATGCGCTCAGAAAAATTATCAACATTATCAATACCCAATGATATGTTGTGATCTGTCACAATGGACATTAGTAGAAAAGAACAATGATTGAGCCTGTTTTTTTTCTGTCATACACTGGAATGTCCTTGAAATGAACAAAAAAAATTAAGTCATTTCAGTCAGAATGTCTGAAAATATAGGCTAATGAACACTGTTACAGTGAGTTTTAATAAAGCTGTGAGACAAATGACGAAAACGTCTCAGCAAAAAAAGATGTTTGAGCTAAGGTAGGGGTTCTCAACCTTTTTTCTCCCCTTCCCTTGCCAGCTTCCTAACATAAAATTTACCCCCTGTTTTTTGTTTACTCACTAGAGCTGTAGAAAACTGTACAACAGCATCATTAAATTTACCCCAGTATAAGTAAAACTTACCCGCAAGGGATGAATTTACCCTCGGCTGAGAACCCCTGAGCTAAGGGATTTATACTCAAGGCTTCATTACACATTTGAAAATATTATTTTCTGGTTGCTGACAATTTCCACATGAAGATTAATTTCTTACTTGGTTAAAACCATCAAGAGCCACTAGTTTAGTCTTGTATCAAGATGTTTGTGCTTTCACGAGCAGGTCTACGTCTTAAATGTTATCTGACAAACAATTCCTGCATTTACATTTAAAATTGCAGTGCGAATGAAAGAAAGAAATAGGTACTGTTGAAACACAAACATGCTAATTGCTTAATTTATCACATTATGTGCTTCTTGTTCAAGCCTGCTTTAATATTTTGTGCTTGTTTTAGTTACAAACCTTACAAGTTTTTGAAACCATCTTTCTGCTGCATAAGGTCATACTTAAAGTGATGAATTAAAATATTTTATAGCCTCTGAAAGTTAAATTGAAAACATAATGCATTAGAGATTTACAGTGCAGAATAGGCCTCATCCAAACCAGCATTGTGAAATGCACGTGGTTTTGTATGATCAAATAAACATTAACTGCATCAGTTTATCCCAAAAATTTGGTTCTATCATTTTATGCATGTTGGCAACACCAGCTAACCAAATAATTTTGTAGAAGTAAGGTTTATATTTTTCGTTGACTGATTACTAAACCAACATGGTTTTACATTGGAATATTTGAAATGTTTATCAACATAGGTAACTGTATGATTTTAGGGCTTACCAGTTTGTTTAAAAGAGCAGGTCAATGCTATACACATATGCTAGCAACAGACTGAGTGATCAAGCTCAGGTCAACTCTACAGAATTCTTGATTTCAACTCCTGTTATCAAGATACCCAACTCTTCATCACTGAACAATTCTTCACATGCCATGCTTGCTGAATACATCCAATAAGAAACTGCTGTCTATTTGTATAACTAGCTTTGTGCCAAATAATATCCTGCAAGGTAAGCAGTAGCACTTTGAATGATCAATATTGAAGTATTAGAAATATTTTGAGGAGAGAGGTGCAACACTATTCAGTATTAAACATATATGTAGAAACACAAACAGTGTTTGTTAACTTGATCAGTAAGCTATCACAATATCAAGTTTGTGGGAAGTATGTACATACTGCATTTTTATTTATTACAAGGCTTTAAATGTGATCACTTGAAATAACCAGCAAATCTATACTTCACCAAACAAAACCAGGCAAGATTTAGTCTACATGTATTGAATATTTATAAATTTATATCTTTGATTCGATGGTATGTCCAGTGGAGTTATTGCAGGCATGAAAAACTATTCAAGTTGTTGTTAATGTGGAATACACAAAAGCCAACCTGCAATCACATCTTGGAGTCAGCAGAGGAAAAATTTCCTCTTCAACGAATCTATATTTCCATCAGGCCTAGGCCTACATGTTTGAAGCAAATGTTTATAAGCTTTTTTCTGTGATCTGGTGCTAGTTAACAACTTTTTTCTGAGCTCTCAAGTAGTTTAAACCACAAGAAGACAATTCAAAGTTAGGCTAGCTTATTGTGGGCTTAGTAGTCTAAACGAAAATGTGCAGTAAACTTCTCTCTGGCTGAGCTGACAACCTGCAAAACAGAAAATTAACTGCAAAACAATTTTTGATCATTTCCACGTGGAAGATCATATCTAGTTTACCTTCACAGAGTTTGTGTATAGCCTAGCCTAAATAAAAATTATTAGACTACAGTGAATATAATAGGGACACTGTGATACAGTTCAAGTGTGTCACAGCAATACAAGCCGATTAGGAAAAAACACTGAGTATGGAGCCTACTGCAGAAAAACGTTGATAGCCACTTCAAACAAGCAGGGTACTACACAAAATAACATCCTGGACACAGAAAGCTGAGACCTAGTTTACAGCGAAAACCACAAGCAAAGTTGAAGGAAGTCCACGATTTTATCGCTCCAGAAGCGAAACTAAAGGAAGCACACGAAACGAAGCCGAAGGAAGTTGAGAGAAGTTCGTGGCTTTCGCAAGCCTTCCTAGCCGACAATAGAATAAACAAAGATTTTTCCGAAACCTCGCAAGACTTCTCGAAAGCCTAAACCCGCTTTTACTGTTGTTGCAGTTGACTACATCACCTTGAACTACTGAGGCAAGCACAAGAGAAAGATGGTAATTCGGCGCATTAAACTAACAGGAATGCAACCAGAAGCAATAGAGCTCCGTCGCAGAGGTGTGTGGAGTCTGAAATTTTTGACTCCGACTCTGCTTCTGCTTCGGCTGAATATACTCTGCTCTGACACATTTCAATGTTTTCGACTCCGACTCCTGCTCAAACTCCAAAGTGAATTATCTAAACTTTTGGCAATGTCTAAACGACCGTATCCGGTTTTCTCATTAAAAAGACTATAAAACCGTATCAAACGAATTTGCTGATCACTGCGATACATGTCAGTTGCTTCTCAGATAAAGGATTAAGGTGGCCATAATATTTTTACCCTATACCAGGGGTGGGCAACCTTTTTCGGGAGAAGTGCTGAAATCGGCTAAATCAGTGACAAATTTCTTCCGCGTGCCAACCAAAATTTGTGGTGAGGGGTCTGAATTTTGGGCCCCTGTGGCACTTGGCCCCTCCCAATTTGGGAGGTATGGAGTGCGGCTGATACGACTCTGTTTGTAGCCATATGGCATCAAAAGCACATAAGGGATTAATTCAAATAACGGATTTTTAACAAACGAAAATGAAGGAACAGACACCGAGTTTCATCAGATAATACTGTGACTTGTAAGTTAGTAACTTTTTCATTTGGTGGGGGGAGAATCTCGTTTCTGAGGCCTCGCTCATGTGCCGGATAGATGTGCTCGCGTGCCAAGTTCGGCACGCATGCTAGGGGTTGCCGACCCCTGCCCTATACTCTAACCATTTACCTCAACTGCAAGCCCTAACCATCAACACTAAACGCTAATCATAAACCCTCACCTTAAACACTAGCACTGAACCCTAACCCTAAACGCTAACTATAAACCCTAATTTTAAACACTAACACAAAACCCTGATCCTAAATGCTAAACCTAAAGGTTACCCTAGTCCAGTGTTTCTCAACCCCGATTCCCGAACTCATTTGAGTCCGCGAAAGGCTCTGGCTGAGTCCACAAGCACCAGGGGCAAGCAAGTTTTCTGTAATGCTCTCAGACAATAATGACTTTGCTGTTTCACATGACATTTATACTTTTGAGGTAGTGTGGTCAATAGCTTAAGCTTAAAATTTTTATCTAAATTGCAGTTTGTTTTTGCCGTCTTTGTTTATAATTGCTAAACGAAAGCAGGCGTTTGCGTTTAATGACAACTACTTGAATCCTGGATTTACTTCAGTCGTGGTAAACGGTGAAATCCCGCCACAGTTCGTGTTGTGCTTAGAAGTCCTTGCTCACGGATCTCTCAAAGAAGCATGACCATCGAGTAAAAACATGTAAAATACGTTAGTGACATCTTTGAGCTTTTTAAAGAGAAAAAACACCAGGCAACACGAAGTCTTTATCGTCTATCTACTTCAGGAGTAAAAACGTACTCTCATAGTAAAACAGCGTGTGCTTCTTTTCCTGTAGCTTGGAAAAATGCAAGAGCAAAAGCGCCTCGTACAGCAGGAGAGAGCTTGGTCAAACCAGCAGCAGTGAATATAGCCAGGATAATGTGCAGTGAGGCCGTATCTCAGGGGTGTGCAACCAAGCAGCACTGCCGGGCCAAATGAACATATAACCAGATTGGTCCACGGGCCGCAGTTGCTTGTGTCAAGCTCTGCGGGATAGACAAATCGCGCCTACTGAATATTGGCAATACTCTTAACCTGCGTTCTCTGTGTGTTTGTTTGAGTAAATCACTATCGTTTCAAGAGGTGTGGACAGCACTGCGGTTCAGGTTCAGAGTTGCGGTTGGGTGCTGAGCCTGATAAGAGTTATGTCGATCTTTCGCTAGTTAAAACTAGCTGGGCTTTTCTAACGTAACCAGGCACCAGTGAAGCCTCGCGGAGGGCCGCGATCTGCGAATCCGATAACAAGCCCGATACTTCCTTCAGGTCAGTGGTCAGACATTAAGATTTACAACCGTAATGCTTGCTTGTGGAGCAGTGGGGTCTGTACAAAGTGAATACCAGGTGCGGGTGAACTGGTGTGGTCATAAGGGTAAGTAAACAGCCCACTATTTTTTTAAAATAAAATTTAAGTTTGGACGCTCCCACGGGCCACTTTTGGCCCGCGGGTTAAGGGTTGCACACTCCTGTCGTATCTAACAAGTTAACTATGGTTTTTCTTCAAACAACACCATCAAGTGGCGCATCCAAGAACTCCCAGTCGACATCTGAAACAAACCATTGCTGCTGCAAGCGAAGTGGAAATCTTAATGCACAGTTAGGCGAGACTACAGGTATAGGAAACGATACGCAGTTCATGGTGTTCGTGCGATACCGTGCGACTGAGGACTACGTGGAACAATTTTTCTTTTGCTGTCCACTTGCCATACATACTACAAGAAAAGAAATGTTTAAGAAAGTAGATTCCTTCACTAAGTAACATCAACTATCACGAATTCACTGCGTGTTTGTTTGTGCCGATGATGCTTCGGCCATAATAAGAATCAAAAAGATTTATTATTTTATGAAAAAGAAAAAAAAAATTTAGGTAGCTATTATCTTCTTCGCCGATAAAAATCAGACAGCGAAGAAATTTATGAAGATCTGACCGTTTTTGAATGATGTGGAAAGGAACACACTGGAGATTGGTGAGAAAGAAAACACTGGCGAGACGGGTGAAGAACACACTGGACGTTTGTTTCATTTCAACATTCGTTGGTTCATGACGAAAGGTTCTGGAGAGAGTTGCCCACACAATCCCACCGGTGCGTTATTGAATGGTTAATGGTTTATTGTTTCATATGACTCAGCCAACAAGCAGAAGCATCATAAAAGCCATCGCATGCAGTAAACCAACTATTAGCGAACATTAGAGTAACTGAAAACACAATGGCACAATAGTTGATCAGTGTAAACAAAGAGGGGCGCTGTGTCATATAGGATTGGCGAAAGACCGTGGCGGTCATCAAGTCAACCAACCCGTTCATCATTTTTTGACAAGTGTTGAGAAACAACAGTTGGACATCAAATAAGCATAATGAAAAGAAAAACAAAAACAAAAAAATGAATGAACGCAGAGCAAGGTGAAGAAAATGTACAAGTGAAACCGCATGCCTGTGTACACAGATGAGTGGATTGAATTTAAGTGAAAGATTTTGGTGTGGTTAGAATATTTTTAGTAATATAAAAAATTAAAAAATAGCACTAATAAAAAAGTAAAAAAGTTACAAAACCTAATTGAAGAGGTACGGAAGAAAAAAAGCAAAACAGAAAAAAACAAAGGTGTACTTATATGCCGAGAAGCATAGAATGTGCACACAGAAAATACGAAAAAGTAAATGGTCACAAAAAATAAGCAGAGTTACAGAATACTAGAATACACAGTATTTTGTTCTGAACAAGTGAAATGCTGCTAAAGTTCATAATTGGGAATTTTTTTCATGTAGGAGGTGTTTCTTAAGTTTCCATTTAAAGGTGAAGGTGGTTGAAAATTTAATATCGTCTCGTATTGAAGACCATACTTTTGGGCCTATGAATTTAAGAGAACATTTTCCTGAGGAAGAGTTAACTCTAGGTAAAAACAGGTTTTTAGAGGTTGCTAGTCTTGTGGAATGATACTGGGCAACAAATTTTTGGTCTTGTTTTTTTATTTTGATTTTTTGGCGTTTCTTGATGATTTTTGGTGCGCTGAGTCCGAAAATGACGTTAGTTTTTTCGTAGTGTCAGCCGTTTTTCTGTAATTTGAAAATTCCTGAACTTTGGAAATGACATAATTTTCCTGGGATGCAATATGGTTTAGATAAACTTCAACAAGTTTTTATGAAAACGCAACTTGGCATGTCAGTTTGTTTAATCAAAATCCTAACAGACACCAAAGAATCACTTAGTACTGTTATCTAATCCTCCCTCGCCCCTACTGGCACGTGAGCCAGCTGGTGGCGAGATCTGGGAGGTAGATTTCGAACGTGTTATAACCATGATACTCAATACTTCTTACTTAACTTTCTTGGTTTTACTCTATTCTTCAACTAGTCGCTACCCCCACCCCGCTATCCGCTCTACCCCTTGTGAGGTCCATCCCGGCGC
>Ga0210059_1010408_pt1 | contig 14373 bp, 6 predicted proteins | sample Ectturendosymbi2_FD_188042 | JGI IMG/M metagenome (GOLD analysis project Ga0210059, IMG submission 188042) | Ecteinascidia turbinata endosymbiont from Florida, USA - Sample 2 (SPAdes) (version 2) | ecosystem: Host-associated > Tunicates > Ascidians > Unclassified | place: Key West, Florida... | reverse complement strand
CCGACCATAAAACTGAACAGGAGTCGGATTTTGAAATTTGAAAAATTTCCGGACCCGGATTCAAAAATTTTGGAACAGGAGCGGAGTCGGAGTAAGTGACTCCGGCCACCTCTTGCTCTGTTAGCTCCCAGTCGATACCAAAGGATAAAAAGTGCAAAGTCACTTGGAACAAATTAAATAGAGTGTGACGATTGCAGCTGTAGAATGCAGCGTGCAGACCACGCCCCAGGCATGGGGCACACTCGACATGAGCATGGGGCACACCTGACCGGTCAATAAAAAGTTGGGTTGCATGCATTGCATAATGTTCACATGATATCCCATGTCAAATAGGCACTTGCTGACAGCCTCTCCACTTTTTTCACATTCTAATTACCCACTGTCACTGCATGGCAAAACAAATTTGTATGATTACCAAATATTAAATGAAACCAATGCAGTATGCTGAAATCCATGCTTTACCATACAAATATAATGTGCCTCTAAGCACATAATAAACCGAAAATGCTCATAGATTAGAATTATTCTGTACTGCATTCCAGTGTAACCACTCAAGCTTTACCTTGTTTAGACTGACCTAGTGGTATGCTGTTGATTGTGCCCCATTTTTTTGTCAGATGTGCCCCATGCATATCTAAAAAATGAAATGAAGAAGTATCAACTCAACTTAAAAAGAATTTAAAATCTGGCGTTAACAAATACTGTTGCACTGCCCTGACCATAACGTCACAAAAACTCAGAACAGAAGATGTTGATTAACGTGGGCTAAACCCAAATCTAAATCCGATTTTATAAATTACTTTTGAGTATCAAAAATACAACTTTCTCTGTTACTCGTAACAACGGCGGCCTATCAAGGAAAAATTCACTGTAGTACTACGGCTGGAATGAGACTTAATCAACATGGAAACTTTAAAGTTCAATGTTTTCAATTTTTTAAATAAATAAAAAAAGACGACTGTTCCCCTAGTCCCACTGTCAGTTGCGTAGCTAGAGTGTGGGCTGCCCGGGACGGCCCTTGAGTTTGGTGCCCTCAAAGCCCATAAAAACATACACTGCACAGTGACTGGCTCTTAAAGCTTTGTATATGTATTAACTCGTTTGTGCACCATTATAATATTACAGTACTCTCACATGCTCAAATATGGTATACTTTAAATACACACAAAAAAAACTCAAACATTGTAACAGCTAAACAAAAAGCAAAAATGACATACATATAGGGAAAAATAGTAAAAAAAGAGTAAAAAATTAGGACCGTCTTTATGTCTGAAATGAAAACTATAATTTTTTACTCAGTATCTTTTCTTACCTTTTTGCATGCAAATTCTTCAATGACAATGTCCAAATTTGTATTCTCTGTCAATTGTTGCTCTACAAACAGTGTGACACATTGTTGGTAAGATTTTTCTTAACAAGTTTCTCATCATGTTTCAGTCGGTCCTGCCATGAGTCAGTGTTTGCGCTCAGGTGTTCCTCCTCTTTCGTTGATATATGTGAACTTAACGATGGTTTTGAGCATGTGATGAAATGATTAATGCATTTCATGACTTTAATCTTTTGTTCATATATTTGGAGCACAAGATCAAGGGAAATGTAGCAATGTCATTGAATTGAAAATTTAATTTCAAACTGTTTAACGCAGAAACGGGGCAGAATTGAAGCATGTATCTAAAAAGTGTTTCATATATGGTTCTAAGTTTTATTAAGGTAAATAAAAACAAGTTGTAACACGTGATTTTAAGCTCATGGCAGAAATTGCTGTTTTAGTGTTAAAACTTGCTTCATTGGCAGAACCAAAATTTTCGGCAAAAAATATACTGTCTTCCGAAAAATTTGAGAACCCCATGAAAATTGAAATTAACATAGTTGAAACAATTTGTAATTTTGGCCATAACGTTTTCAAAAAACGGCCAGTTTGGTCATTTTTTATCAGAATTTTTGCCATAAGCTACGGAAAATATCTGGCAACCCTGTCCCGTGCAACTAACTGGCCTATTTGGAATCTAAATGCAGCACGGTGATCTAACGATTTTCATGACGCATCAACATACTGAAGCAAGAAATCATTTTCCATACAAAAACGAGGAACCGTCACGGAACCCTTAGAACTCACGTAACCCCACTACATGTTTTGCGCAACACTAGGGTACCACGGAACCCCTTTTGAAGAATACTGAGCTAGATTATATTTCTCCACACACATGGAAATCCATTTTGACGAGCACAAATCCAACTGCACATTTATTAGATTTACACAGAAATGTTTTTTAGACCCAACAATACGCTTTTACTCGCAGATACAAAACTTGAGAGCACTTACAAAAGTTTGGAGCTCACCACAGCCACACGTTTGTCCACCATACTCCTAAGTTCTATGAGGTCATATAAGGACTACGATCAAACGTCAGTAACGACCCAACACTCGATCAATCAATCGTGTAGTGAATCAGTAAAATTTGACATCGAGTTGATAAGCGTGTTCAGGACCGAGTTGCAGCTTCATGTAAAAAAAAAACTATTGATACAACAATCCTGATACACGATTGTTTATTTTTTGGCTAAGATAACAATCCCTTAAATATACAAAGGCTTAGCCCACCAAAGTCCCCCATGACGATGGGACTGCTGATCTGAAGAAAAGAAACATCAATACCTCTAGTCCACATTATGAAAAAAGTTGTGATAGTGTTTAAAAGAAGTAGGAGCAGGCGGGCTGAGGCTCCCTAAATTCACACTCAATACCTGCAAACTCAAGCTCTAGTCTCTTCATTGTAAACTACTAAGAAGCCCCCCCCCCCAAACAAGCTTAGTCACTCGCAGTGCTGTTGACCTGGCGACGGATTTGCTTCTATCCAGGCCAGCAAACACAGGTGAAGATCAGCCTATTACCAATTTAAAATCACGAGTCTCCGTCAACACCAGCAAAGTAAAAATGTGCACCACAAGATTGTTTTTCTGCTCAAATTTATGTGATGTTAGCGTATTGATCTAACCTAACCAATAAGCTACGCATTTTGGTGTCGGTTGCAAATTAGGCAAACCATGCCACATGCCTTTTCGTGGTCGGCTTGAGTTGTCTACGGGTTTGCAATTGCAACAAAAGGATCAAAACCAAATAGCCATCAGTCACTGTTGCTAGCCAGGTGGGGGCGAAAGGCGCCGTTGTCCTCCGAAATTTTGGACTGCAAATATTGAACCATTGAGCAAAAAATTTCATGAGCGAGTAAAGCCAATTGTAGATAGCTGGTATTTTTCCAAAGTTTCTGCGTTAGAGCTGAGTATCATGGTTGTTGAGGCGCGTCGTGCTACTACGTAGTAATTCAATGCTACGCTGCGTTGTTGGCGTGAGATGTTGCACATTGCACAACTGTATTGTTAGGTCACAATTCCTTGAGCTAGTGGAGCAAGCTTAATGCATTATTGCTAGACAGCGGCAAATCGTTTGCCAACGTAGATCCACCAGGGCCGGATTTAGACATCTGGAGGCCCGAGGGCAGCTTTTATCTGGAAGTCCTCAGTACCTTAAGGCAGGGGTGGGGAACCTGCGGCCCGCGTGAACATTTGATATGGCCCGCATCAGAAATTTCCTTACCCAACTGAGAGTGCAAGGTCGCGTCAAACCGAAGCTCCATGATAAGCAGATCCAGATAGTATGTCACAAAAAGTCTCTATCCCTCTTAGTAAGATAAAGACAGAATTTTAGGATAAAATCAATTATTATTTGCTACCCGCCAGTGATAATGCACAATTTGTGCGGCGCGACATAGTAAATAGCTTCGGCTCCCCACCCCTGATTTAATGTGAATAATCATAAAAAGAGTTAACAACAACAGTATTAGGAAACAAAAGTTTATATTTATTGAAGTTATTGCATTTTTTCGTTTTTCACTGACGGAAAACTACCTGCACAACCAACAGAACAAAAGCATTATTTGGGCGAAAGTGAAATATACGGGTCTCTAATGAAAAACATATAAAACAAATTTAGAGATGTCGGTATTTCAATATATATTGTAAGGCAGGGGTGGGGAACCTATTTACTATCACGAGCCGAATAAATTAAGCATTATCGCTGGCGAGTCGCAAAACCAGTTAATTTTATCCTAAAATGCTACCATTACCTAATAATGAGGCAGAGTGACTTCTGACCTACTAATTAAGTACCTGCTTATGATGGAGCTTCGTTTTGACGCGATGTTGTACTCAAACTTGAGTAACGAAAATTCTGATGCGGGCCGCAGGTCCCCAACCCCTGTTGTGAACAATTCTTTCGTACCGAGGGTATCCGGGCTGTCGAAGGAAACGACTTTCCATAGATTTTCCTCAGCCTTGGGGCCACGGAAGATCAACTCAGTTGCGAGCATGGTCGGGGATAACGACAGTCACGCACCTTTCCACGCCCCATTACCTCGCTTAAGTCTGGCGAAAGATGTAATAAACCTTTAGCTGGATCAGGGGCCAGCGATCTGCGGCACGCGTGACACACTTGGCACGCTAAGCAATTTCCAACGAGGTGGCACGCAGAAGGTTTTAGATATCAATTTTGTTATGATTCACAAGAAGTATTATTGACCATGACTTTTAGAAAAATGCGGATGTAGTTAGCACATGGAATGATTTGGAACCTTAATTCGGCACGCATTTACGAAAAGGTTCCCGACCCTGAGCTTGATGAACAGCGGAAAATGGTCAAGTATTGCGGATCTGAAAACCTGAACTCGCAACCTCAAGCAAGGCCATCTGTTCTGGACAAAAGCAACGCTCGAAAAAAAGACTCTATTCGTGAGAGGGGAAGAATAGTAACACCGGACAATCGTTTGCCACTCAAACGTTACCGCCTACGCTACTAACGAAGATTTTGGCAAGCAGAAGGCACATGTGAAGATTCGAGCATTCATCATCACAAGTTGTCACAATTGGCTGTCAAGTGAAAGGGGGGGTTTCGTGATTTATTGCCGCTACTTTCCGTTAACCAATGAACTATACGGTATCAAAGAGGTTACACACTACTGGGCATCTCTCGCTCAAAAACGAAGGCGTCTGTGCGTCAATTTCAGCAAACACAAACAATTGTATATTGGGATTGCAAAAAATTACGGAACTCTGCATAGCTTTGTCGAAAATAACCAAATAAGCAGACAAAAATTTCAGCAAATGCGTCGCAGGGGTAGACTCAGCAGCAGCAGCGAATGGAGCTTGAACATGTCCACTATACTAACTCCATCTCAAACTGCTTCAACATAGCACTAGCAGCCTGCAGATCAAATAAGCAGGTAACTCAATGAATTATGCGCAAAAAAATTCGACTCCGATGAACGTTTAAGGCGAGCGCTATAAGGGCAATCTTACGTGAGGCAGAATCAGATGACGCGGAACTCGCTCTTAGAAAGTGTGGTTTTAAAAAAACGCATAAAAAGCGCAGTGATAATAAAAATTTAATAAAACGAGGAAAGGTCAAACAGCTTTGGCAAAAAAACTAGTAATGGTGGTCTGCGGTTTTGCTGCCTTACGCAAACCACTTGCTTTCGCAGCACCGAAGTACTTTGAAACAATGTTCGTTTTGGAAGTAGAAACCTTCTTTCGCAAAGTCATACACGAATTCGGTTTGCGGCGTTTATCTAAACAAACAACGTCGTCATCATCGGAAGAAACAACGTACGTCGGGTTCTTCTGCCCGTTTGGTCCCAGTACGATTGACAAAGGCCGCCTGGGTGATCTAACAATCGGCTCAGGATCCACGGCCTGACTGACATTATCTGTCTTCATTACAATATCTTGTGAGTAGTCAAAGTCGTCTTTGACAGGCGCTTCTTCAGCCTCTGTTGATAGGTTTTCAGGATCGACGTCACTGTGTGGTGAACTGACGCCTCCGTTTTGCACTGCCGGTTCGGAGTCGTTGACTTCGGGAATTTTCGGTGAAAAAAAGACTTTCGCCTTTCTGCATCCAACACCCGTAACTAGCGATTCGTCACTGCAAACGTTTTTCGAAGGCGATGCGCTCTTGGAAAAAGGATTCTTTCTCTTGCGCTGACTTGAACTGAGCAGGTTTTGCTCGGTCAATTCTTCTAAGATCTCGTCTAAAAGATCATTTTCATTCACGCGCTCAGTCCCATTCAAGTTGTCTTCTGGCACAGACGTGTTGTTTTGTGAAACAAGAGGCTTCGTCTCATTGGCGTTCAGTTGGTGCTCGGCCACCGACTTCCGTGGAGGAAAAAAGCGACTTTTAGTTACTTGCTTTGGTTTCAGAGGCATTTTGTAAAGCCTGAGTAGTTCTGTCACCCTAGGATCGCGAGAAGGAGATGTTGTTGACTGCGCGCTGCGAATGTGGTTGTTCGCTTGCTTGACCTGTGCGCAAGTTGTCACCACGCTCGCAGCAGAAGAGACGTCACCTTCGAGCACTGTTTTCGAAACAACCTCTGTGTTGTTTTCGAAATCGCCATCCGGGCTCTTCTTCAAACACACCGCTTTAAACACGGGGATTTCCCTATCGAGATCAGCCGCCGCCGGCGCAGCTTTCCAGCTCCAGATGCTGGGAAGTTTGCTCATGCTGACCCTTTTTCGAACCCACGAGTCGATATCAAACTGCGAAACAACCTTCTTCGTCGTGACATGAACGTTGCCCACAGCAAGTTGCAATGCAACGTCATCGGAAAAGGTTTCTCCGGCATATTTGACGTTATCTGCCGTCAATCCAGCGGGATAAGGGTTGAGTGGAACCAGAATTCGTTCGTAAGGATTAAAAACAAGTTGGTATAAGAACGTTCGGTCCGCGCGTTCAAACCTTGCGACATATTCCGGATCGACAGGAGGCAGGTTTTTGATGTACTGATGTAGTTTTCTGGCCACCTCGTACGCGTCCTTGCTCTTGCTCAATTTTATCGCTTTGCATGCTTTTGCCAAACCAACTCCCTTCACGCTTGGCAGATAATCGCAACCAGACAAAATACACATTTGACGAAACAAATCCGGCGTGAAACCTACAAGAGTCTTCACCCTGCCCAAATTCTCAAGCGAAATTTCTTGCGCTCGTCCAGTCAAGTCCATTTTGAACACCACTCGCTTGCAGCCAAAGCAAAGGAGATCGGAGTCCTCAGTTACAACAGCATCCACATGGCCGTACTTCGAAAAGAACGCCAGCTGCGCGTCAGCTTCGTAGGGAGCAACTATGCAGTCTACACCCATGTTTCTTGCGGCCCGCATCACTTCCAGCGCCATTTCCGACGTCACACTAACGCATTTTGTGAAACAATCGCGCGCAGCTCGTGAGTTACCTTCGCGTAAAAATTGTCGACCTTTCTGAAGATTTTCCATTCGCCGTTGATGGCGCTGCTGCTCAACAGCCGCTTTCGATGGCAGATGACAACCATCAAAAACCAAGACCGGCTTGACGTGGTACGCTTCTAGCATCGATATGAACTTAATGCAATATTTTACGTATACGTCCGTCCGTTCCTTTTTTGCTAATTTATCAGCACAGGCGAAGCTGCCTCGATGAATCCAGCAGTAGGTGTCGACAGCTACCGAACCACCAGCATATTTCTTGATGTGGATGTCCTCCACAGCTTCCTTTACAAACTTGTGCAAACCCTGGATACCCATTATTCAACACAGTCAATGCAAATCACCTGAAAAGAGCAATGCCAATATTTACTGGAGATTTGAATGAGATTTCCAGCAGTAGCATGAGATACACTACTCAAGTGTCCAGACAGAGAAAAACAGGTCTGGATCAGGCCGCTAGCAACGTTTTAAGGTTTGGGGAGAATTTCATTTTAGGGGGGAAATACTTTAATGTTATTGTATGTTTAAAACAAATTTTTCTGGGCACAACAAAATTTGGAAGGTCACAAAAAATTGTGAGGGAACTGCCCTGAATGTTCTCCTGTGGCTATGAGCCGGGTCTGCATTAGGCTTACCAGGTGATGCAACCTTACCACATGTAGGCATTTAATGTTGTTTTATCTACCAACACTTCTGAAAGTGAAACTTCAGATGTCAGCGCAAATCGAACACAACCATGTGATGATATATTGTACACAAATATGATGATATATGTTGTGCACCACCAAACTGAGCTATGAACAGGGCTGTGGAGCTGCAACTCAAATTTCAGTCCCCAGCTCTGGCTCCAGGCATCTAAAAGTTTGTGGCTCCAGCTCTGGCTCCAACGTATAAAAGTTTTTCTATCCTGCTCCATAATTATCTGATCCATTGAGAACCGAAAACCAGTGGATTGTATACACAACTTGCTTGTCCCACAACCTAGGGTTGTGGAATCGGAACCCAACTTTCAGGCTCCAGCTCCACCATCTAAAAATTGCTTGAGCTCCAGCCCTGGCTACAAAGCTCAGTACAAATGAAAGGTCGAGAGTAAAATATGGTGGTCTGTACTGAAAAGGTGTTGCATTACGTTTACACTTCCAAGATAGTCAACTAAAAGCATTATATATTGCATGGTTTAAACCAGGGGTGGGCAATTGGCGGCCCGTGGGCCCCACATTTTCAATGGCCCGCGGAAGCATTCAGCAAAAACCTGCAAATCTGAAATTTGTTGAAAAGTGTGTGAGGTTACATTTGTCTCATTAAATTCTTTCTTTGGATAAAGCGTATTTGCTTAAGTGCAACTGCAATAAAACTTTTTCTGTGTAGGCCTACTATCATTGTTTTGGTTTTATATATTTATTTTACGATCAAATCAGAAGGCACAGCTCTCCACTAAATGCGACCTTGCCGGAGTGGCCTCCGAGCCAAATTAATTGCTTACCCCTGGTTTAGACAGTTTGTATTAGCTGCATGATGGACAACCAACTGCCATGGTTCATGCATTTTCAAAAGAGCAACTTTTTGGTTGCGCTAAGGTTTGATGGTGAACCACGCACAATTCCAAACCATCTCACTCAATTTCAAATCAAACATGATCTACCGATGCAGGTTATCTAATTTTTTAAAGGTGTATGCTTTAAAGTGCTAAATGTTCATTTGACTTCAATGTTCTAATAGTACACTGAAATTTTGCAATTCAGTGTATTATGCAATCTTCTGAAGCACACATATGACAGAAGACTAGACGTGATTAGTAAGTTGATGTAGTAAGTCTTTCCCAAACCAAAGTACTTCCCTGGAAACCACAGATTTCAAAATTGAGATTCTTGTGAAAGATATGGCCAAACTTTGTTTTCATTCTGAAAGGAGTGTTTTTGTCAAACAGGTGACAAATTCATGTCTAAATGGTGATTTATCAGCGTTTTCATTAAGACATTCCAGCAACAATGGAACTCTGGTTACAAGTATGCATCATACGTTTCACTTCCATTTTTGATCCTACTTATTTGTCTACATTTTTGTCCTTCATTAATTTTATACCCACAACAATTATAACTCAAATTCTAAATGCATTAGTTTAAAGTTTATTTTTGGATGCCATTTGAAATAGGGCAAATGCACAACACCACTTCTAAATTAAAAAACACAACAAGTTGTTATTAATATCCTTTAATCAAAATAACTTATATAATAGAAGTTAGAGCACATGTTGAAATTCAATATTCAACCAAGATGATAATAGTCATTTGCTGAGGTTGTTTCACATGCCAATATAAATAATGTAGCAGCATGGATCTGTGTCAGGTCATTTTACACCATCCACTAAGCAAAACCCTAAGCTTAAAATGTATTTGCACTACCAGCTAGAACATTCAAAAACCATGATTGCCGGGAAGAAGACTTTTGGCAATTTTCTTCCACTTCTAAGGGAAAAGGTTTTTAAAACACCTTGGCCAACAATTAAGTGATACCACTGATCTACCTCAGTATGATATTTCTCCATCTGTATTAAAAAAGAAACACAAAAGCAAGCATGTTTCTCTGTATGCTGAGAGTTGATGGTGGTGCAGCATGGGTGTTTTTGGAATATACAGCTTGGAATTCATGTGTTTAATTCTGCTGAATTCCATTTTCTCCTGTTTTTATACCTTTTTTACTTTGCAAACTTCAGGAGTATTTTCATCGACTGTCCTTTTTCCTTTTCCATGGTGGTTTTGTTTTGCATTGATCTTGTGTAGAAAAACCTTCTCCATTCTTGGTTGGCTAATGTTTACTAACAGAGTCTTTTATTTTGTTAGCAGTGGTCACCAGCTGATGTCTTATGCTATTCAGTTGGATTGTTAGCATATTGACGTTGATTTATATTGTAGTTCAACAATTGCAAGGCTGGCGAAGGAAAAAGGAAAATGAATGAATGCTGTCTTTTGAGCTTCATGCTACTGTTGCACTCAGACAGCCCGAGCAGCAAGTACACAAAGCTTCATACTGTGGCAGCAAGCAACAATAAAGATCACATGCAATGATCACTCCATTATTACTTGTTCATGCCACTTACATATGGTTTCTATTCTTTGTGCACACCCTGTTCATGGTGAATTGAGCATTTAATGCTGTGCCAACGAAGAGGTTGCAACAATATCCCCTCCTTTTTACAATGAACCAAATGCATGTTCTTTTTGTAAAGGTTGCACCTGGCATGGCCTTCACATCCTGGTCATAGAGTCATTTTGTTGCAATCGGAGAAACTGAGTTAGCAAGCGCACAAAGCTTCACACTGAGACAACAAGCAATAATGGATATCACCCACCATGATTACTATTATTGCTTGTTCGCGCCACTTACATATAGGTGCTATTCTTTGCACACATCTTGTTTGCAAAGAATGGTGAACTGTGCATTCGCACCAAACAAGATGTTGCAACATTACAAACTGTTACAGTGCAAAAATTATCTGCTGGTGATGAAAAGATTAATAATAAGAAACATAATTCTTATAAAATGCTGTATCAATAAAAACGTTCTTGGGGCTTCACACTGCAACCACAAAAAAGTTAAAAATGCATGTAAAATTATAGGCAAAGTTCCCTTTTGCTGGATTTATACTTTTTCTGGGATTATGTCCAATTCATTGCAGATCAGAACATTACCACAAACATGCCTGTTACAGATCGGCATTTATTTGCAAGTGTATTGATCATAGAGCAAGCATGAAAAGAACATATACAATGTTTTCAGTTACCTTCATCACAACTCCAAATTGAATTACATTTCAACCAACAACTTTGTGGTACAAGCAGGGTTTTTCAAGGTGCTTTAGGGACCTGAGGGTTCCTAGAATCAGAGAATATTATCAAGGGAAATTATATGAAATGTAGTCAGAAATCTTTGAAAACATGCCCTTCCTTGGTAATGCACCCACACAGCCAACACATACAATGACAACTATAGTGTTAAGTCAAAAACTTGTTCTTAGCTGCAACTGTATATCAACTGCTTTCAAAAATGATTTATAATTTCTCAGTGTTTCCCAAGAGAACAACTGCACTGAAACAATTATTTTCATTCATTTCCAACAACAGACACAGCATTTCTTATGATATACATCCACATCCACCCAAACATTTCCTTCAACTGTGACAACACAAAAAATATGAATTGTTATGATGAGATGGCTAATTTTCACACTGATCGTTAGACACCAAATAATTCACTAATCCCCTAATTAGATAATTAATTCTTGTTGTTTTAAGGCCATAACTTATGAACCAGAAATGCTAGAAAACCAATCAGTGGATCAAAAGACTCAAAGTCTAGCCTAGTTTCTTAAGTCAAAATATTCCTTCTAGCAGTTGGGGCCCAGGTCCAGGTAACCTGAGCCAAAATGGTCAAAAACCTACCATACTTATGATGTCACCCAGAAAAACCTACAATTTTTTTTCATTGTAAACTATTAGACTTGCCGCACCTTCTAGAGTTTGAACAGCTCTCCAACTCAATTGACTGGTGAGTTACAGAGTTGCAAAGTGGCATCAAAATAGTGGCTAATATGGGAGCTCAAAGTATGAATATATCATACAACGGCAGTGAGCATGTTAACACCTTCTGTTCCAGTAACCTAAGGCTAGAATCCAGCAGTTTGCATGTCTTTTTATGCACGTGCAGGTATATCTCCACCGATGATTGCGCTAGGGAGCTGTTCTAAACCTTCAAAAGATTCGGCAAGTCTTCATGTCAGCAATGAAAAAACAAATTGGGGGGTTTCGTTTTTTTGTGAGTGACGTCTAGAGATCGACCGATATAGTGGCCGATATATGGGTTTCACCAATATATTGGTATCGGTCAAAATAGCCTATGTTATCGGCCTCAGAGAGTGTTGACAAAATGCTGTTATATTCCTCATGTATCCAGAAAACTTGCGCAAGAAAGCACAACAAAGCAAGTCAACAGTTATCTTACGGGCCATTCCATGCTTAATTTGATACTGCATGTAACCATATGTCAAGAAACCTTTTTACTTGTACTTTTTCTTAGAGTATAAAAACTGATGAAGATTTAAAAAAAACTTTTCGAAAATGCTTAAATGCTTTGAGTTATTGGGATGTGAAATTTTGGCCACTAAAGGGAGATTTTCCCCTGCTTTTTAGAAAATTGGTTGCCACACGAATATTAGGGCAGCTAAATGCATGAAAATTAGTACCAAGGATTTTTTTAGGTCTGGGAATCCATTTTTAAAGTCAAAAATACCCAAAAATGAGTCCTTCAGGGTGTAAATTCATCTTGAAAAAAATTTCATGCACACACTTTGGCCATGCCACAAGTATGGGGATGTTGGTGAACGGCTACAAAAAATTTTTTTTGCCCGTACTGCAGTATACAGCATATATTTTGCCAAAATGATAATTTTTTTATTTACTTTTACTTCCAGCCAATGTTTTTAACCTTAGAAAAAGTATATGTTTAACCACACAAAAAAATGTCTTATGTAAGCACTGACATTGCTGATTCTGTCTAGCTGACATTAACACATTACATTCCACATTCATTCATCATATTCACTAACAGCAGCGCTAGCAGGTGCGGTTTCATAAACAAACAGGCAAGATTAACCTTGGAACACACAACGGCCGTCGCAGCCGAAACAAATGCATCATCGGGAAGTTTCGCAATGCTTGAAGCTACCACATGCAGGTGTTGTGTACGAAGAAACTCCCGTTGTACTTCCGGAAGTTTTCACACCATGAAGTTTGACTGTAACTTAAAGTGCACAGGTCCAGTCAATGCCTAGTTTAGGGCAGATTATTTTTTTAAAAAGCATGCAGGAAAAATGAATAGCGCAATATTAAGAAACATTTGTGGCATTATGAATATGATTACAAATGCAATCGCTACTCACTCGTGATGACAACTGTCACTGCGAAGCAGTTGCACGTAACATCTCAAAAGGATTCTACTTTTCTTAACTTGATGTATTAGGCTATAAGTGTGCTGGTTTACACTGTACGCAAGCTAAAATATCGTGTTCGTAGGTTAAGTTAATCGACATTTTCCACAAGGCATGATAATTGTGATCTCACAATACAAGCTGTTGCAACGCGCTGGTTTGTGGATGTGGCACACGAGTTACAGAAGCACTACTCCAACTCCAGCATTTCACAAATACGTTGAAGCTGTGATTTGGCGATTAGTCCGATAGCAGCACGGTAGTTAGTATTCATTGTTGCATCACAACAACCACTGTTAAACATGACCAGCAAAGTGGTGTTTGCAACAAAGCAACTTACTCAAGCTAAAAGTGCAGTGTTTGTGACTGAATTATGAATGCTGTGGAATTATTGCACAATCATGTGATGCGTAATGTGCACCTTAGCTATTGGCATGGCGACTTGTTCTTATGGAATTTGTTTCTGCCGGCGGACGGGCAGTAATCAGTCATAGCCTAGTGCTGCTTAACACCTTGGCGTCTGGGTGGTTTTGGCGATTTTTGCAAAAAAAACAGCAGTTTTCGGTTTCCTTACCAACGCCCTAGCTCCTCCGCTGATTGTGCTAGAGAGCTGTTCAAAACCTCAAACGGATCGTCCAGTCTAGTAGATTGCACTCGAAAAAAAAATTTTGCCTGGGGGGTACCGGTTTTTTGTGAGTGACGTCATAAGTGAAGTAGTTTTAGGGTCATTTTGGCTCATGTTGCCTGGCCTAGGGCCCAACCACTAGGCCAAAGTGTTTCACTGAAGTTTTCATTGAAAACTAGACTTGAGACCGAGTCTTTTAAGCCTTTGATCGACTTTCTAGCGTAACTGGTTTAAAAGTTATGATCTAAAATTAACAAATTAATTAATTAACTAATTAGCTAATTAGTCAAATATTTTTACTAACTTACATCACAACTTTTGAACCCGAAACCCCAGCAGGTCATGCAAAGTATAAAAAGACTCAGATTGTAGCCTAGTTTCCAGTAAAAACTTCAGCGAAATACTACCACCTAACGGTTGGCGCCCAGGGCCAGGCAAAGTGGGCCAAGGTGGCCTAAAAGTCCTCCACTTATGACGTCAC
>Ga0210059_1010407_pt1 | contig 14374 bp, 14 predicted proteins | sample Ectturendosymbi2_FD_188042 | JGI IMG/M metagenome (GOLD analysis project Ga0210059, IMG submission 188042) | Ecteinascidia turbinata endosymbiont from Florida, USA - Sample 2 (SPAdes) (version 2) | ecosystem: Host-associated > Tunicates > Ascidians > Unclassified | place: Key West, Florida... | reverse complement strand
ACAATGGAAAGTAAGAAAACCATGTCGAAATACGCCGATACTCTGCAGATGCTTGTAGCAGAGATAGAAAAGTCATAAATACAAAAATGATATGACGAAGCGCACCCAGTTTTCCGCCCCGCGCTTGATGTATTTGATGTCTAAGCACATTTGATGTCTAAGTGATGTATTTGATGTCTAAACACCTGGAGAGTGATGTCAAAAATAAAAAAAAAGAAAAGCTTTGGAAAAGCGAGCTTCTGCGTTCACGTAACGCGAACGATCGTCAAAGATGTACCTTTTTTTCTCGTGCGACTGTTTTTGCCTGTCCTATTACGCCTAACGTAAGCGAACCTCTTGCTAATTTCTTCCGCCATAGGCTTGTCGGCGACGTGTTTTTTTTTTCTTGCTAATTTCTTCCGCCATAGGCTTGTCGGCAACATTTTCGAATAAACTTATTCGATTGACGAATAAAGAAAAATCGAAAAGCTTTGGGATGAATCTCCCACTTCACGCCATCTTCAAGTTCTGTACCACCAAACGTCTTTTCATATATTGCTGCATTGCTCAAATTCTGCTGAAGATCACTTTGTCTACAACGTGGCCAGAGAGAGGTTTTCCATTGTGCATGCGTATCTAAACGTCCTATCATCACAGGCTTTTAAGTGAAACTCTTTACGCTCGTTTGAGTATTTCTATCAATCATGCGTTGGTTGTTGATGCTGAAGTTCAACTACGTCGCGTGAAAATTGTTGAGAAGGAAAGAATATGGAACTGTATCGAAGCTTGGAATAAAGAACCTGCGCCCTGTAGATTCGCCACGAGCTCAGCGAAAAACAAAAATGGCCTGCCTGCCAGCGCTTAGAGCAGCATTTTTCCAAACTGTGTGACGTGGCACACTGGTGACGTGGCACACCCAAACTGTGTGACGTGGCACACGTTACGTGGCACACGCCGCTGAAGAAGCTGAAGTATGCCGCGAAAGTTTTATGTTTTGACAAAACCTTATGCAGCAAATATTATGAAAAGTAGGTTTTCGCAAGGTTTGTGAAAAGCAGGTTTTCGATTTCATAACGTATGTGTGCCGCTGCCGAATTCAGAATGTGTTAGTGTGCCGTAACATAAAAAAGTTTGAAAAGCGCTCCCTTAGAGCATTGATGCGGAGGATAATAACAGTGAAGATGAATCTAAGGACCTTATAGAGTAAAGATGAATCTGAAGACAAGATGTGGTCAATTAGATTGGAGAGTATGGACATCGAAACTTTCTGTTTGTGAAACCGTGTCTGTTTTCTTTGTCAAAAGTGAATCTTGCATATTTGAAAAGAAATTTGTTTTTATTGTTAAAAGCAGTTGAAAGCATGAGACGCGGAAGGGTTAGTCGTATTGAAATCCTAAAGTTTCATCATGAACCCATTTGAAAAACTCGTAAAATTACACTGGCGCAAGGTGCAGTCCATCGCTTCCTTCGCGCGCACAATTCTCGTGCAAGCGATTCAACAAACAGCTGAAGTGCATGCGATCAACCCGAACTTGTTCAGCGTTCAACCACGCAGCGAGCGAAGACAATTATTTCCGATGTGCGCGAGACACTTCTTCGTTGTGCGTTGCAGGGAACGCGTTTCATGACCGAATTCGGCGACCAGGCATGATGTAGCGCCATAGTACTTGACAAACTTGATCAGTTCGGTTGATCGTCGCCGAAATTGTTGCGATGTCTTGTAAAAGTTCACTGCCAGAATCGACATGAGGATTTCATCGTTACCATTTGAGCATTTAGTCGCACTGTTTATTTAAGTATGTTATTCACTTGCATAATCGAAAACTTTCAAGCTAAACAATTGCACGTCCAATCATTGCATCAATGAAAAAGATGAACTACGCATTAGATCATTGCATGATGGAAAAACCGTTTTGATTACAAACACTTGTCAGTCTCTGAACTGGCGCCAAAGCAACTCAATGCTAAAATGGATGGGCGCAAAGCAGTTCGGCGTCAAATGGCCGGCGCCACGTAGTGCTCGCCAAAACGGTGGCGCCAAGGACTACCCGACCCGTTGCAATGACGGTGAACGTAACATATCCGCGGTACAGGTTACCAGCTGTAAAAACCGAGTTGTTCTGCATGTCAGTCGACCTTGACAACTTCCACCGTAACATCGCGCGCTCTAGAAATTTACGCCCTAATCAAATGTGTCGTCAAGCATTTTGCACAACGCGATTTGCTGCGTTCACACAAAACAATGAATTATCGATTTTTCCGCAATCTTTTAAAAACAAACATTACTTTCCACATTTTTGTTGCACTTGCCCGCATTTCAATAGGATTACCCAAAACTTTTACACATACGCACAGCGTCAAAAATTGCGATCATCTTACTTCATAAAACGAACAGCAAGGGATTAATAAGTTGGTTCGTTTGAAAAATAGGTAGTAATGCATCGGTCAACAGCAGTGGCGTATCTTTGCGCAAAGTTTACTATCGTGGCTCTTGTTTTAACAACCTTAACTTTCTTAATTTGTTGAAAAGTTTCTTTGGTTGGAAATACCTCTTTAATACTGAATGAAATTTTTCTAAACATAATCAACTTGATGTTTAACGTTTTCGCATTGTGTATGTAGCCAAATTATTTATTAATCTTTTTGTGCAATTTACCAACCGTTTCGACGCCATGTTCATAGTTGTTAGAAGTCCAAATGAAAACTTTGAGGTCACGTAAATTTTACAAGAGCTGCAAACGTTCAAAATTTGTATAAAGTAGAAATGAATTTGTTTTGCAATTTTGTCGTTATTGGATTGTCTCCATTTTGTGTTCAACATTCATGGAAAACATTGCAAAATCTCTTCAGCAATGTTGACGGCAACTCAGCGAAAAAAACACAGTTTGAACATATAGGGCACCCGCAGGGCCAGATTTAGCTGATGCGAGGCCTTAGGATATTTCACCTGTTAGGCCCCCTCTCCCACTGTTACGAGAAAAAATAGATAAAGCGTTAATCAAATTGCGCAAAACTGAAAATGACGCTATTGACACTATCCAAGTAAGCTCAATCAAAATTCTAGATCATCACTAGAGTGCGCCCCACGATCACTGCGCTTGTTGCTGCCTTCGACGCAAAAGAGTTAAATGACACGGAATTGTTGAAATCGTACTTGCCTGGCGAGAACAGGTTTAATAATTTTTGCAGGCAAACCAACCGAAAATTTCACCATTAAAATTTGACAAAACACATGGCCTACGTTTTTTATAAGTTTCACATCTGTTTTTTCTTATCTGTGCTCAAAGAAACACAATCAGACTGCACATATGTGTGGCGGCATAAACAGGTTAAAGCACAACGTGAGTAGGCTACACCGTTGCGACTCGCTTACCGCGGCTGTAAAAATCTCCCACACGCGGGCAAAACATTTCAAGTAAAACGCACCCAACCGTTTGCAACTGTTAGGTTCACGATTCGCGTTTTTGTTACTTTTTCAGACTGCTAAGAATCGAAAGCAACGGAACCGTCGCGCGAAAGGATATGAGGTGTAGACCAGAACCGCCGCCAGAAAGTTTTCAATCGGGGCTTGACTATCTGAATATTTAATAAAATCTCCGCTGATTTAGTGTTTCATATTTAAATTTGGAGAGGATGAGCCCACCAGTGCTTCCCGTGGCGACGGGACTGGTTTAAACTTCCATTATACTGTCATTATCGAAATACGTACAAAAAGCTTTAATCATCTAATCAAGTAAGGTTGAAAAGAGCACAGAAAACAATTAAAAAGATTTTGCCCTGGCCTTCTTCATACCAAAATCATCTGGGAGTTCATTAAAAGTTGTTTGCACAAGTTTGTCACTTTTAATCAGGGACGTGACGATGGGGGGCAAGGGTGGCACAATGCCCAGTGCGTCGAAGGTCCCAGCAATGTTGCAAGCACTTTCTTCAATACAGTATATTTACTCCCACGACGTTAGGTTCGAACATGGGGCGCCAAACTTGTTTCTTGTCCCGGGCGCCATCTAACCTCGGGACGCCCTTGTTTAATGCACCAAATGCTTAGTGTGGGCAACCTCACATGGAAAATTGCGGTCCTTTAATTCATTTTTAATTCTTTTGAAACTTGAAAAAAAACTTTCTCCTGAGCAGGTGGTGATCATGAAGCTAAGAAACAAGGGTCCGTGTGGTTGGATAAACCAAAAGACACTAATTTAAGGCATCAGATCCAAACGCGCTTTTGTCATTTTCTTGCTGTTACCCTTTTCTTTGTCTCGTTGGAGTAGAGTTCTGTGGTTGCCAGTTGGCAAAGTAACTTTTGCTTGCTATTCAAGCTCATTAGGATCTTCCCTGATTTGCTTTGCATGGGAGCAGTACGAACTTGCAAAAGTACTCAATAGCAATCTGATTTCTGAAAGACTTTTTGAGGAAAATTAAAATAGAAAAAATATCATATCTAAAAATACCAAACGAGCTTTACGTATTAGAAACGCTAACAAAAAATACAGTGTTTGTCAGAAGAAGTAACTATGTTTTTATTGAAGGATAATGCTGCTAGCCCTACACATAGAATTTATCTCTAGTACAACCAGTGACGGCTTTACGCATAGGCCAAATAAGCCATGGCCTAGGGCCAGTGGCGTAACAAGAGGTTTGAGCCAGGGGAGAAAGCTCAGCTGAAGGGGTCCCACTGGTCGCCGTAGGGTCCCACTGGTCGCCGCAGTCCACTAGCCAACACTCAGAAAAAAGTTAAGAAATGGTATTGAATCTGGAGGTCTATACTGACAAAAAACGAAAAACACCCCGAAAAACGCAAAAAAGCAACAACCTGAAGAAAAATGTCAACTGAAGGGGGCCCAGTTTTTACATTTAGCTTGCCAGGGGGCGGCTCGCCCCTTTACCCCCGTCAGTTAGGGCACTGCCTAGGGCCCCGCGCAGCTTCTTCCGATGACGACCCATTACTAACTTAAAATTGGGGAAACTGCGCAGAGGCATATTTAGTAAGTACACAATTTGCTTTGAAATGAGCGCAAATACAAACGTCTAGAACTAAAGACCTAGTCACTGCAGTACACTGGTCTCTAGTAGCAAACGATTTCTGAATTACATTGTTTCTGAAATAGATGAGCTTTAGTAGGAAAATTTATAGCGTGTTTGATGCAGATCTACGTTTGGTTGTTTCCAACCAGATTGTCAATATACAGAGCTTGCTTATTGAACTCCAGATGTTACTTGACGAAGAAAACTTCTGAATCACACGAAAGAGATATGAATTCCAAGAAAATATTGCATTGCCATTTGTTTTTGAGTAAAATGTAGGAAAGTTTTTATTTCTGTTGAAGATCTATGGCAATCATAGAACCAAAGTCGGAACCACAAAAGATAGCTTTTTGAAGGGGCACTACACATAAGAGGGACGTAATTCACGCTTTTAAAACAAGCGACCAAATAGGTCACACCGGCGTTGGGCCCCAAAAACTGAGATGGCCTGGGGCCCCGCGCAACCTAAATCCGTCCCTGAGTACAACCTTAAAGCTCTGATCAGGTGCATTTGAAACACGAATAGCCACAAGTACTTTTGTGTGATTCACACGTAACAATTGATACGATTCACCAAACACAGGACGCAGCAAACGCGCTTTGAGTATATCGACACTATAGTCGGCATGCGGCTTGATCAACCGTCATACTGACATTCATGGAAACTCGTTGTAAGACACTGGCGTTATAAACACGCAATCCGGTGAGGTGAATAAAACAAAATTTCATGAATAAATAATTAAGACATTAAATTTTGACAAATATTTATCGAACTGATCATACACCGGCAATTGACTCTATACATACCGCAGTTTGTTGGAGGCCCCCTTGGATCTTGAAGCCCTAGGCTTAAACAACAACATCCATCGCTTGTATAACAAAATGGCTTACAACTAGTAGTCTTTTTGTTTTATCAAGCAATCAATGCGATTTGTGAAACTGAGAGTAGCCAAGCAAATGAGAGCACTAAACTCAACAATACAATAGTGATGCAACAATCAGCGAAAAGTAAAATTCTTCACTACCCCAGCTTTTATGCTGGTAAATCAAAAGCCTTTATGACATGCAAGGTGATTCACAATGCGTTAGTGAATAAAGTTCCAACCTTGTATGCTACTGGGCCTGTGCGGGTTTTGTGTGCATGTGTAGTTCTTCAGACACAGGCAATATGCAACTGCCGTATAACATCCCGGGCGGTTATTTGGTTCACGCCTTATTTTCCTAATTTGTCTTTTTTCCAACTGACGGCCCAGGGCGGACTTCCGGAAAACCCCGGTACATGCTCAAAGCAACAAGCACAGTATTTGCCACTTATGCTGAACCAGAAACCTTGGTTTTCGCTGACGATTGACAACATTTGAGGATTCTCGAAGTGTTCATAATACAATCAACTTCAAGTGGCGAACTTTCAATACTAACTCAACCCAAAGAAGTTCCCTTGCTAACTCGCCATTACTGAAAAAATTGATTTTTATATTCTAGCCGCTTTATCTCCGCCAGCATGCTCGGAGAGCAACGCTTCAACGTTTCACTTAAATTTTGCAGACGATGAAACCCCTCTTATTGAGCAAAGTCCAATCGCGTTTCCATTTGAATAAATTGATTTTTGCGTTCTTGTTTCTTTGACTTTCCAAGGCTTGTGGGTTATACTTCAGTTTCATTATACAAGTTCTTTTTACTTCTTTCGGAGTGTCACCATTTCTCATCGGCGTCTGTTTCTGTTCGCCTGAGCATGCATGGGAGGATGCGGTTATTCTCATAGTGAATTTTCTGCGTTGGTAGCAAGTCAATGGCAGGATCGCACGGAAACCTTTCATTGCACCCACCCATTCACGACGAGCAAAAGGGTGAACAAGTCACAAGTACCATTTTTTAAAGTTAACTGCGATCAATGAAGTAGCACTAACGAATGGCAACGAAAGCAGTCGAACTCGAAGTAAACAAAATGCTGACACAATTTTGGGTGTTAGGAGGTAATAGTTGGGAAGGGAACTTACCCAACATCCTTGTTCTGTATATGCGCCAATTTCCTAAGCAAGTTTTAAATTCGTCGTAAAAGCACCAGTCGTAGGTTACTATGGTGGGATATCGCAACTTTCATACGGCCCGCTAGGGTATCTCACCCAATCTATAGCAGATTTTGTTCTCTGTACAACCTCGATTTTTGAGTTTCGATCTGCTCGTTTGATATATGTCATATTGTGACTATTCAATGATTAAGTGTTGTAATTTCAACATAAAATACCGATTTTGACTTTACATGTTTCATACTCACCTAATGTCTACGTTGTCCAAGTTGCACTCATACTGCTTTTTTAGGTTTATCTTCATCGACCCACAGTTCGGAGTGGCTTGACAAATAAGAAACAAAGAGCAACACACAAAAATCACAATTTTGTACATTTTTCAAGTTCTCACTTTGTTGGCAAGTCGTGTTTGAATTGCCTCAGTTGATGTCGAACAACTCAAACATCAGTCTTATATAGGAATTTTCAGAGTTCTTGCGTAAATGTCCGCAACTCCAATAAAGGTTTGGATCACAGAGAATGGAGAAAAAAATAACTGCAAATGTCATTGGATTTGCATCTTGTGGTGGTGGAAATACGATGAACTGGCGTTTAAAGTTATTTCTTTAATTTTATGAACATATCCAAGAAACCAATTTACATTCATGTTAGTCTTTTGTGCGAAACAGAGGGGATTTTTGATCAGTGGTGCATGATGACGTTTCATGTGAGGCGTTCACTGACATTTTAATAGGTTGCATAATATTGGGGTTTTTGCTTGGCATGCGCCACCGCCACCTGGCCATCACCAAAACGAGGGTGCCAAACACTACCCGTCCGTTACAGTGCCAGTGATGAGCATACCAGAGCCACAGTACAGGTTACTGGCTGTAACACCGAGTTTTTCTGCTAGTCAATGAATCTTGACAACGTCCACGGCAACGTCGTACGCACTGCAACTTTCCGCCCTAATTCAGTTTCTCCTCATGAATGTTGCACAGCGTGAGTAGCTGCGCTCGCACAAAACTTTTACTGCAAATTTGAAAGACATAATTATTTTCTACATTTTTGTTGTACCTTTTGCATTCACTAGGATTACCCAAAGCTTGTTCGCACACGCAAAGGCTCTGTGCAGCTATCTTACTTCCTGAAAGCAAGAGCAAAATATCTACACAGGTAGAGACCCAGCATTCGATAATGTCAACACAGTGGCTCATCCTTCGGGCGTTAATGGCGTTCACTGGCATCGCAGCTCTGCCACATATTATGAACTTGTGGTTATGGGCTGCCGCCGTGATCACACTAGAGTTATATGTTACAGAACAGATGAAGTATGACTGATTACTACGGTTTATGTCAACCTATGGAGCGACGAGTTTTAACATTTTTATATTGCGTGGTCGCAGTGTCCCATGTATTTTACTGCGTTGTTGCCGGGTTGAGTCTTTTGGTCTGCTGTCATGGCGACGAGTGTATTATTCCACTCTGTTAAAGTGAAACGTTGATAGTTTATGTTAAGTACTTGACATACGGGTATAAAATGTACACAACTGCGAAGGAAATTTTACATGTTATGTCATCAAACTCGTCCAAAGATTGGAAATTTGAATGAAACGTCATACCGTTGCGTCATGAACAGCGCACAACGGAAAGGACTCCTCTATGCAATCTGTTGAAACGTCAGCGAACACCTCCATCACCAAAAACGTCATCGTACATCACTGGTCAAAAATACCCTCACCTTCGTAGAAAATGCTAACGAGAATGTAAATTAATTTCTTGGAAATCTGTGTGTGAGACTACTTGACGCTGCCCTTTCATCGACGACTGATTGACGCTGGTTGTTTTGTTGAGATGAGGCTGAGGGTATTTCTTTATTTCATATCTTTTATCTAGGTATCGTCTTAGCATTAAATATTCTTCCATTTGTTTTCTCTTATAGCCCAGCGCTGATATGCCTGAAAAGATTGTTAGCAATCGGGATAAACCAAAGTTTTCCTACGATGCGTATGTAAACGTTAGGTACAGAGAAAAGGCAATCTGAAGAAGTGTGTTTTTCGAATCACTGTAAATTAAAGTGAATCGGTAATTCCAGAAGATCACAAATCCTATGTAACGAACAATGGTCAAAGTAAAATCTTAATAACTGGTTATAGTGGACAGAAGACGAGAAATTATTTATTTTCAGAAGGTAAAACTGGCTTATTTCTTTACGCGATTCGAAAGTATAGTGGAATTGGAAAGGTTAAGATGTCTCCTCCATTGTTGCTCCCAATGAAGAACTTCATAATTACATGAACGTTATAGAAGTAGTGCGAAATATTTTGACTCAACGGGCACCACTTAAAAATTTGCGAGGTCTAGCTTATAGTTACGACATACAGTACATTACAGTTTCATCAATGGCTTTATGGATTTTCATTAAAATACACTTGATGGTCTTCAGTAGGCGTCAAAGGAACTCAGCGCCAAAGAGGACGGTGCCGGAACAGTTTGGCGCCAAATGGCCGAGGCCTAATTATAGTCGCCAAAACGGTAGGGTCAGAAGTGCCTGTCCTCTTGGAAAATATCATTAAATGAAACAAAAAAGTTCTCATCGTAAATTCATTGCAGATCCGCCACCACAAAGCGCAAAAACCAATGACGTTTACAGTTCTGGTTTTGTTTTTCAGATTTTCCCTCTGTGTTCCGAACGCTTATTGATGAGTTTTGGAAATTATACGCAAGAACACTGAAAATCCTGAATAAGACTGTTTTTTTGATACGTTCGACATCAAGTGAATCAATTCAAACACGGTTTGCCAACAAACTGAAAATCTGAAAATTTTACGTGATTGTTATTTTTGCGTTTTGCTGTTTGTGTCTTTCATATCAAGCCGCATCTATCAATCGTCCACTGAAGGAAAACCTGAAAAATCAGTGTAATTGCGACTTTGACAACGTAGACATTGGGTGAGCATAGTCAAGGTCGGCATATTATAACAGTTAAACATGGAATAGTTAAAAAAGTAAGACTTATTTAGCGATGAGAGCGAAACTCCATAGACTAGGCTTTGCAGACAATAAATCTACTGTATATTGGATTAAATTCCCAGGCGGGCATATCAATGATTTCAAGCAGCGGTACGTGTTGCTTGTTCATCCCTTGCTTGGCGTTAACGGTGTGTGTGATGAAAGGCTTACGTGAGATCCTGCCATTGACTTGCTGTACCAACGCAGCATTCACAACGGGAGCAGTCGCATTCTCCCATGCATTGGCAGGAAAACGGAGACGGCCATTGCTGACAACTCGACACTCCGAAAGAAGTAAAAAGCGTGTATAATGAAACTGAGGTGTAACTAAAGTAGTGATAAGAACGCAGAAAACATTGGTTTGTATGAAATCTTACCGGACGTTCCTGAATACAGTGCTTTCCATCATCAGGAAAGGTTAAGTGATGCGTGAAAGCGTTACGTCACCGAACACGTTGGCGGCTTAAAACAGAGAAAAAGCGGTCCGAAAATAACGATCAATTATTTCGGTACTGGCGAAGTAGCAAGAGAATATCTGAGGGGAGCGACTGTCCACTATTACGTAGTTGCTGTTGTTTGGCATTATGTATATTTCGAGAATCTTTAAATGTTGAAAATCGTCACGTAAGGCCGAGGTTCTTGGTTTTTCGAAAGTTGCAGAGTACTGTACTTGTGTGTTTGATGAGGTAACTGTGAGTTGTCAACATTTTTTGTGCTTGTTAAGTCTGCTGTTGATGTTTGACTAAGTCCTACAGGTTTTATTCATCAAGGTCATTGGCGAAAAGCAACAACATTAATTGCAATATACTTTTCACCTTCAAACATATGTGTGGCGACTCTTTGCGAGGAAGTGGTGTGGAGTATTACGACAGCCGATAAGGACCGCAAAGCCACTGTAGTGCCAGTGACTTTAAATGTTTGTGGACATTAGTAAAGTAGGGAATCGTTTGCTGGTCTCTTGTGCAATGTGCACTTCTTCATTGGTTGTTGCTGAACGAATGCATTTATTCTTGAGTAATGAAAATTGTTCATTTTTTATTCTGCTGCGTTTAATCGTAGATTACGTTGAGAGCGTCAAGCTGTGGTTCTATGTAATTTAATTTTCTTGTCCCTCTGTAGAGAAGTTAATTCCGTTTTAAAGAGGCTCTTGATTTGTGTCAACTCTAGTGTTGTGCGAAGAGTGTGCCTCAATGCTCTTACAGAAACGTATCAAAAGCTGGTTTCAGTGTTTGAAATCAGAAAATGATATTTGGCGTTGAAAGATTGAGTTGGACAGACAGTGAAGTAGGCCTAATATTAACTTAACTGTCGAAACGCTATCATTGGGTTAACTATGGAATGTGTTTGGTAATGCAATTAAATGACAAGAGTTTTAATGTTTCCTCATGAAGCTTGTGTGAACGAGTGATGAGCAACACAATTCTGCAACAATCATACGCCAGACTGAAGCTGAGAAGTGAAGACGACCTAACACTTGCGAAAGGTATATTCGTCAATGTCTGGACGTTACTTCAAAGATGAATGACAGCTACTACTCGAAACACCAGAAGGTTTAAGATCGCAACCTATCTCCTTCCACAGATGTTGTCGACTTCAGACAAAATGTCATGTGTTCTCTCATGTTTTATTTTCTATCATATGTCGCTCGGAAAGATTAAAGAAAATCTTCGCAAAATAACTTGAACCTGACATCGGCGCACTTCTTTCGACTGTGTCCTTGTGCAGAAATGGAAAAAACGAAACAAAACTTTTTTTGAAACATTTATTTCAAATGAATAAAAATTATTTTTGCAAGTATTTCTTTGTTTCACACATACAAAAATAAAAAGTCATTTTAACTTTTTTAATCATTTTAAAACACTACTCATCGTCAGTCCATTGCTTTTATTCAAATATTTAAGATTAGATTCAGTTTGAATAAAATTTATTCTACTTAAATACTACGTTGTTCTGTTTTAGAAATAGATTTTGTTTGAATAGGATTCAAACCCTTTCGAAATGTCAGACAAAGCCTACTGTACCTTTCAATAATATTCATGTATCCATTAAATCATCTTCCGGCACCCCCTATGTTTCACGGACGAGAGGCTAAGAACCTGTGATCTTGCTGCAGAGATTGGGTGCAAAAGGTGCTTTTTACTTTTCATTCGTGCAATAATTGAAATTTTGCGGAACAGATAATTTTAATCGGGGCGTGAGATTTGCTTTTCATGTATTGCGATTTTTGTGGTCGGAAAGGTCTGGTGACGTTACAATGATATTACAAGCAGCAACAGAGATCACATGCCATGATCACTCTACTACTGCTTGGGTCGGCCGTTGTTATATACTTTTGAGGTATCTTGTCTTTGTATTTGTGGTTCCTTTTGTCTTTATCAGGTGATTCCCTTGCATACGGCATAGCATCATTTTCTTGGGATTTCCACATGTGATGGTACGTGTACCATTACACGATAATGCAGTTTAGCGAAAATTTGAATTACAAACAAATTGGAACTTGAAAGTTAAAGTAACGTTTCTTGGAATTGCTTACAAATAACATGATTTTTAAGTGTTTTTCTTTTGTTTGAAAGATCGCTTCTATGTCACGTAATAGATTAAAACTCATCTTTGTCTTTGAATCATTCCATGACGCTCGAGCATCAACAAAAATATTACAAAAAAAATTGGAAGACAGGGGGAGATCATTAATATAAAACAAAAATAGCACTGGACCAAGAGTCGAACCTTGCGGCACACCACAAGTGATTTGCATCTTATCAGACTGAACTCCATTCGCAAAAACAAACTGCTGTCTATTCTTTAAATATGATGAAGAAGTCTGGAGTCAATCCACGAATTCCATAATGGTTAAGTTTATTTTGTGATTTACAGTATCAAATGCTTTTTTTAAATCAAGAAAAATACCACATGTGTATTGTCCAGAATCATTTAGACGTAATATATAGTTATGAAGTTGGTTTAAAGACAGAAATGTAGAAAGTCCAGTACGAAAGCCAAATTGGTGTTTTGTAATAATGTTGTTAGTATCTAGGAAGCTGACCAGTTTTTATGCATCAGTTTTTCGAATATTTTGGAAAAGTGTGATAATATTGATATTGGTCTATAGTTGGAAGCGATATCTTTAGCACCAGATTTAAAAGTAGGAATAACCTTGGCAAGTTTTAATTTATCAGGAAAGATTCCGTTTTGTACGCAGTTATATCTAAGTACATATAATATTTTTACTCAATTTCACCAATCTGACAGGTATATTATAAGGGTCAGCAGACTTTTGTCATCAAGTAAGTTAATAATCTTCAGTATTTCTTCTTAACAAGTTGGAGTTATGAACATTGAAGAACAGATTTGTGGAGAAGAAGGTAAATAAGTAGCAGTTACAGTGGGAGGTATGGCTCTGGCAAGTGATGGACCAACTGACGTAAAAGATTGATTAAAACTTGAGCAACAGATTGGTTATGTGGTATGTGGAAGAGAGGAAGCACCAGGGACAGTTTTTTGAATAATTGGAATGGAATTGGAATTGTCAGCAGAGTTTTTGCCAATTACTTTATTGATTGTTTTCCAAGTTTCTCTTGGAGTATTGGAGTTCTCGAACAGCTGGGTTTTGTAGAAATTGAGTTTAGCCTTCTTTTTCAAGTGAGTTAATATGTTTCTGTATTTTTGAAACTCGGAAGCAATGCCACTATTCATAGCTTTTTTATAAAGTTTGTTTTTAGTTTTAATAGAATTCAGCAAACCTTTTGCTATCCAAGGTTTTGATAGCAAAAGGTTTTACTAGAAGAAAGATAGGATGGTGATCACTGATATCTAGTACACCAAGCTGTAGTTCATGCACAAAGTCATTACAATATATGTGGTCAAGTAGTGAGGGTTTTTGATGTAACATAAATCTTGTAGGTAGGGTGATCATCTAAGGAGCACCTATAGATTGCATGTTATTTATAAACCGTTTGTCCACAGTGTTTTTAGATGAAGCATTAATATTAAAATCGCCAAGCAGGTAAAAATTTCTTTCCATATTTAAAATATTTATACTATTTTCCAAGATTTCTCCAAAATGCTTTGTATTATTATTAGGATGGGAGTATAATGCACCCACTAAAAGAGACGTATTGCTAACATCTGTTACTTCTACCCACATATCTTCTATGTGGTCATTGTGTAAGTCCAAATCAGATCTGATTTTATAGATCAAATTTATTTTGACATATACCCCTACACCACCTGCCTGAGTTAATGAGTTTTTATTAACGAAAGTATATCCAGGTAATTGTATGTCATTATAATTGCTGTTATTGTTAAGTTTAGTTTCACTAATGGCTATAATGTCTGGAGTAATTACTATATCTGTCAAA
>Ga0210059_1010405_pt1 | contig 14375 bp, 13 predicted proteins | sample Ectturendosymbi2_FD_188042 | JGI IMG/M metagenome (GOLD analysis project Ga0210059, IMG submission 188042) | Ecteinascidia turbinata endosymbiont from Florida, USA - Sample 2 (SPAdes) (version 2) | ecosystem: Host-associated > Tunicates > Ascidians > Unclassified | place: Key West, Florida... | reverse complement strand
GTAATAATAAGGCCTATAAACTTGTCAAGTTCGTGTAGTGTCACATTCCAGTTGACATCCCCTGTGACACGCTGAGTTTCATAAATAGTACATTTCTGAATATTTTGGAGCATCGCTTCACTCAATATGATTCGGAAAGAAGATGATTGCCTGTCTTCGATTACACGATTTGTTGCAAATGCAGTTGAACCAGGCCTGACGTTTACAACGTTTTGTTGTTGGAAGCGCCCTCTCTGCACTTGAAAGAGCAGATAATTTTCGCCATGAAAAGTCATGTTTTCCTATGAAGTCCTGCACTCTGTCGTCATTTCCATCTGAATCAGCAACTGCATCATTATCCATATCTTCGTCACTGAATCGGTCACAATGGGTTCCTCGTCACTCTCCACTGCAGATGGAGGTGCATCGTTTCGCAAAGGGTCCTCACTATCACAAAGTTCACCATCAGAACAATCTGATTCATTATCTCGTAATCGCTGCAAAGCCTGGTGAGCCGTCAATCTTCTCACCATATTTGTAGTCTACTTATCTTTTTGCAGTACAGTACGTCTTTGCTTACCCACTATACAAGCAGCAAACTAAATCTGAATAGGAGAGAAATTGCGTTACTTCTGCAGCTATCCGCAATCTCGCAAACTCACTATTGTACGATTCTACAGACAAAATCATCAACCATGCAGTAGTAACTAGTTTTCTTTTGAAAAAAGTTACTGACTTTGCTGAAACTTACTGCCTTCGAGTAGAGTCTAAAGTTCAAAACCATGGCTTGTAGATGCATATATTGCCTTCTTGTTACGTCAACGCACAACAATGCTGAATCATCACAATCTCACGCATTGCAGTACAAGCACTGCTATGCGTCAAAAAAGGCACTTGGTCATTCTGGGTAGATTCATGTGTAACTTTTTTATTTGTGATAGACGGGTGACAAAATTCACACCTAAGATTGACTTCAAGAAAAAAATAATTGTCAGGAAGTTTCAGGCGAAACGTGGAATTGTTGACTGAAAGCCAGCTGTTACAAAATTGAAATGCGTCAAAAAAGCCACTTGGTCGTTCTAGTGTTAAGGGTCTTCATGCAAAAAGAGCTTGCTATCAAGCATTCCTGGTCCGGTCTGGGCGATAAACGGAAGAAGACAAAGAAATCTTTTCGTGATCACAAGATATGTGCTGTCCTAAACGGTAATTCTTTTTCTGCAAGTGTATGATATGTAGAGTTCCTACCAACATACCGAGTGAATCCTGCATAATGGAGTGAAGCATCTTACCTTTTCACATTTAGATTTATCGTGACGAAGTAAGCCACATACTCTGCTTCTAGAACAGAGGTGGGCAATTAACAGTTTGCAGGTCTCATATTGCTTACTGCAGCATTTTCAGCGACCCGAAAAAGAAATCATGAAAATCTGCAATTATGAAATTTCCTCCAACTTGTCGCAGTAAATGTTATTGCTGAAGCTCAATTCAACCGCAACTTGCTTCTATTTCCATTAAAAGACACGGTCCTCTGCTAAATGCGGCCTTCCTCAAAGTGGTCCCCAAGCCAATATAATTTCCCATCCCTGTTCTACAGTATCCATCTGATAAACCATGCCATTAAACTATTTTAACCGACTCTGCAAACATGTGTCAACACGACCAGTCAGTCGATTATTTCAACTGGTTACGTGCCTGGATAGATCCTATATCCCAATGATTCTCAACCTTTTTTATCCCATGCACCCCTTTAACCATTATTCACAGACAAACCCCCTAAAAATTTAGTTTGTAAAGAACACTTTTACATCAGTACACTAAGAAGAGAAACTAAAATCTTCAAAATTGATAAGTTAAGCTATTTTATATTTTAAACAAATTTCTAAATACAAAATTCCACCCTGGTTGAGGACCCTTGCTATATCCCATACTGAAGGTCTACTATATTTGTCTACTACAGTATAACGATGGCATCGTCGTTTTGCAACTGATGAAGTGCAGAACTCTTTTGAATTCCTTTTGACCAGGGGTGTGGAGCCAGGACGCAAATTTCTGGCTCCAGCTTCAGGCAAAGAAATCTTTTGGCTCCGGCTCCAGAACGGTTTGGTCCATTGAACACTAAAAACCATCGTTTTATTTGTACAACGCGCTTACCCCACAAACTGTGTCTTAAGGTAACCCAAATTTCAGGATCTGGCTCCATACCTCTGCTTTTGACTGACAGTGTTGCAGCAGATGTTACGACCTCTTTGCTTTTGAATGCAGCCTTCGTAGTTTACTGATTCCATTACCACGGTTGCTTATTTTTCAGACGTTCACAGAACGACGCATAAGGAGAGCAGCTTAACCAAACGAGGAAATGAAGTCAAAGTTGTTCTTGGTGGCGTACCAGATTGGAATGGCGGGCGTTCTACGCGTGACCACCCTAATGCTGGTGGTGCTCCTTCAAAGCTGGTGATCTCACTGGGCGGTGATAAGGAAGCATGCTCATCTTACTCGTTGCTCGAACCCACCCGTGACGAGCAAGCGATCCAAACATCTGACAGTGAGTCTTGAAGTTTCACTACAACAATCAGCAGTGGCGACACGTCAACAGCAACTCTTCGTGTATTTTCTAGTTTTTCTAAACAGTTTTTAACCTTGTGTAATGTCAAGGCCTTAATGTTGCTCCAGTGTTCTGTTCAGGGTGGCATTTTTCGTTGTCTTCATTGTTGTACTGCTTTACTTCAGAAACGAGATTTCATGTAATCAGATATGTAACAGTGTTGCGTTCTTCACTCAATTAATGACCTCTTTGCGAGTATCCTAAAAGTGTCTTAAAAAGCTTGTGTTTCATCAAAGTGCAGAAAACGCATTAGCGCCATCAAGCGTATACTCTACACTACCGCAATGTTTACATCCTCGATTTCTTTTGTGTAATAGCGTTTTCCTTTTCTCTTAACTGCGATGCATGTTAAAAATCTAGCGTTTTGCGTGTGGGAGTGAAGACGTTCTACAATACAATACAATACAATTTTTGCATCAAAGCCAGTGGTTTCAATGTGGTGTACGTGTTTTTGCTGACATTTATTGTGTGCCTAAGTTCAACAATGCAAGCTTACACATTGCTGAACTCACCGCGGACAAGCAATTACAAAATGGACAAAAAATATAAATAAACTAATATTCGAATTCCGGAACTTGGGTATTCATTGCTGGAAGTGTTTGAAAGTACGCTTTGTTTGCTCATCTTCACCATTTTCAAGTGTCAGTTGAAATAAGCATGCCTTAGAAATTTACCTTTCAACTACTTATTGTATACTGTTTTGTGTTCCATTGATGCGGTTCTGTTGTTTAAATCATATTGCTGTGCAGTTTTTTATTACAGTGTTATTTTGCAGCATCAGGCTGGCCACGCGTAGAAGCATTTTTTCAGAAGCTCCAACACAGTGTTTATATAGTACTGCCTTGCATGGCTGAAGGTTTGCTGTGCAATTTAAACCATTTTGAGCTGGGAGCATCATGTTTTTGTACTTGTTTTTTGTAGTAATATGTGTGTCTCTGACTGCGAATTTCGGTAATGCTGAAATACGGCAGAATACAATGCAAACTTGCGTTCGTTCATTTCTTTGTGTCATATTACGCCACTGTAGAAACGACAGCAGCAGAATACATCACAGAAACTTAATAAAATAATTGATATAATTAACACAAACATGTCAGCATAACACTTCGCAAATGACTGACAGTCATATAAGATATCTGACATAAGTGTAAGTTGGGCCCGATGTTGCATTTCCGGCTCCCTTTTCGGTAGGTGATCTCCGGATTGTTTTTGACCTATCGTCGGATTTAGGTTTTTTCTATCTTCGATTGAGGTCAGATATGACATATTGCATATTAGATTCGGGGAAAAATTTCTAACTGGACTAATTCCATCTTAAAATTCTACCTTCATCTTCCAAATGAAAGTAAGGAGAAAAATTATATCATGGAGCGAGGGAGACCTGTCGTAACTTACTATCTACAGTATGTGGCTGCTTGTCATGGAGTTTCGTTTGGCGCGATGTTGTGTTCCACAAAATCTGATGCGGGCCATATTAAATATTCGAGCCGGCCGCAGGTTACCCACCCCTGCTGTAGTTGTTAGCACATTATATTTTCCTTAACCCATGTTGCGATAGACGAATTGAAAGTAGAAAATGTCGTACTTGAAATTCAGTTTCTCATACGGCGACTGAAAAACTGTACACTAGGTTATGCAAGAACATTGTGAGAATCCAGCTGGTTCCGTATTCCAGAGCATCTGCCTCACAGTTCTGAGGTTTTCCATTTACATTCTGTTGTTGTTAGCAAGGAACCTTCACACCTAGCTAAGATAGGCCTAAGCTGCTTCCTTCTCAGAAGACATACATGTGGCATGCATCAAATTATTTATATTATGACTATGCCGTGAGCCCCACAACATTTTCAGTTCAACTGCCCATATATGAAACATGCAACAAATTGTATGGCAAAATGTGTTCATCCTAACAATGAAATGAAAATTACACACGAAAGCTTTTCAGAACTTGTTTTGCGTGGACACAACTAACATGAGGTGGGTGCCCTACAATATACTCGATTCCCTGAGTGGATAATTATTATTAAAGCACATATGTCAATGCCTTCATTTGTCAAAACTGTCAAGTGAGTCAGTTACACATCAACTCTCACAAACTGAAACACGAAGATACTAGAAACGTTTTGTTGATTTCATATTTGATGTGTTTTCTATGACACAATAAATGTTTATTAATACACTCAACAGCAAAGAAGCATAACTTCATTGATGTGTTAATAATACACTCAATAACAAGCAAATATAACTTCATTAATATTGTTAAAAAAATTTATTTGCATAAACGTTTTGAGATTGTAGCCACATATTTGACAAATCAAAACTTTTGGAGTGTGGTTGCACCACTTGCATCCCCACCTCTTACACCAATGTAAACGATAATACTTGGGCGAAGCAAATAGCCGCGAATGCTGTTTTCTGAGTTGTACAAAATCACAGTGAAAAAAATAACTTTAGTAGGTTTTAGGGCCGGCGATTGCCCCCCCTGGATCCGCCCCTGTGCTCATATACGGTGGTTGAGTTGCTGATGGTTTGTACGGGAACAAAGGTTTTTCTTATGCAGGAAGCTTGTGTTAGGTTTTCACTTGAACATAAAAAAGAAATGGTGTTTATCAGGAAATGTTCTGTGTTGTTGTTTATTTTGTGACAATCTTCAACAGCGTCAGAGCAAATGTTTACCTTAAATGGTGCTTCCATTTTTTGCAACGATTTTTCAGGGTTCGAGGGTTGAGACAGGCAAATGGCGTATAATGCATTTTGGTGCCCTTGTTTCTCATAAAAACCCTCGTGCATGCACTCAGTTGTGAATAAATATATGTAATCTATGCTGATGACATTTGCTTCTATAGTTAATAAGGCAGTCGTGTTAAGCTATGTTCAGAATTTTTTCTATCAAGGAAAACCTGAGGAAAAATACGTTTTAAAATGGTTTTACTTTGCATTTTCTCAACTAAATAAATTTTGTTCAGCATAATTCAAACGTGGAGACAGGTTGTGTGAGAAAATGTTACAATTTCCACCAGCGGCGCCTCTCGCGGAACTATTCATTATTCCTCATAGAATAACTTTACACGTTCCTGAAGGGACAAAAATCAGAATGAAAACGGATCTTATTCATTACGCATTGCTTTGTCTGGAAAGAATCGACAGACGTACATTCACAATGGTGAATTAAAATACAAAAGGTATAAGGTGAGCAAACATATCTTTATATCAATTAAAAAATTACTTCAAACCCAGAAAAATAAAACAATCCACCATTGTTCAGTTCGCTGTGCCCATGACTATTTCCGCACAACACAAATACTTATGACCATATGGCTCTGAGTTCAAAACCAGAATCCTTGCCCACAAGTTACTGTGAGTATTGTATTGGGATTAAAAGAAAGTTGGAGTCATAAATGTTTCATATGTCATAAGAATCTTGAAAGTCTCTAGTGTGTCAACAAGAAACCGAAACTTCAATTTTCATTGATGGCTGTTATACGCACCGCGTGTGCTGCATACAACTGCAAGCACTTCAGTTTTTTGTTTTTGAAAAGATTGCAAGTGTATTTCGTAGGGGAAATGCTGTTTACTCAAATTATTATTTGCTAAAACACGCGGAATAAATGCTGCCATTCAAATACAAATTTAGGCTTCACCCACACGATCACCATAAAAATGATCACCAATTGTGTCAGGAGTCCAAAACCGATGATGGTGATCCGCGTAAGCTAGCGATCATATGTTGCGAGCAGAACAGCTAAAAGCCAGCGTGATGCATCTGGAAGATCAATACTCAATTCAAATTCAATGCTGCTGGGCAAGAATGCATTTCAGTAGTTTGCCCAGTCCAGTACGAGGAATGACGTCAATGTACTCCAGACCACCATGCAGCATTTCGTTTTTGGCAGCTTTTTCATTAAAGTATTCCAAAAGTTCCACCTTTGTCAAGTTGGGATCTCGTTTCACAACAAAAGCCTTGGGAGCTTTGAGATACAGAGGATGATTTACTCTCGTCACTGCTGCATCCGCAACACCAGGATGTGACATCAAAACCGCTTCCAACTCAGAAGGAAAGATGGCATTCGCACAGTTGCTTTTAATAACATCTTTAATGCGATCCACGGTAAAAATGATGCCTTTGTCATCGTAATAACCCATATCGCTAGTGTGAAACCATCCGTCCTCATCTTTCGATTTCATTTTTTCGCTTCCAGCCTTAACATACTCTTTGAAGAGATATGGATCTTAAACGCAAAACTCTCCTTTACAATTTCCGCCTAGTACGTCTCCAGTTACGAAGTCCACCATTTTCAAGCTTAACCCAGGAAACAGTTTTCCGGCCCTTTCTACTGGTGCATCGATGGCAAACTCACAAACCGGGCCAGTCACGGTTGTTCCCCAAAAACAGGCGAAAATAAATCCGTACTTCTTTCGTGCTTTTTCAAGTAAAACTGGAGGAAATTTGACACCAATGATTAATATAAATTGCAAACTTTTTCCTAGCCCGTCAACTTCAGCAATGATGTTTGACAAACTGTACGCGTTTGTCATGATAATACCCTTAATGCTGTATTTCTCAATATATTGTTTCAACTGCTGCGAGTCGAGAGACGGCACAATGATGTGCTTTGAACCATTTATTGAGGTAGTTGTCGTACCTCCTATAGGTAAGGCATGAAGTTGAGCACAGACTGTCATTTCCACACTTCTACTTGCTGTTCCGGCAGTGTTCTTCGCAGACTCAGCCATACTCACCATTGCGGGGTTTGTAAAAACCGCCCCTTTGCCTCACCAGTGGTCCCACTTGTACAGTAAATGAAGAGAGGGCCGTTCCTTAAATCTATATCAGCAAAGCTCATGTCAATATGTGGCAAACTGTCAATTGACAGGCTACTTTCTAAATCTTCGACAGTGCAGATCTTTCTCGCAGATGGCAAACTCTGCTGCAGGTTGGCAACACTGATATTTGACGTTTCTTCGTCAATGATGCACATTGCTGACTCAAGGCTTTGCAATTGCTTTAAAATCTCTTCCGCTTTGTCGTTGATGTTGCAAAATGTCACCGCAGCTTTCGTCAAGGTGATGCCTATGACCAGCGATACAAACTGTGGTTTGAACGGAACGACGAATCCAACTATATCGCCTTTTCCGATTTTCAGTGCACGGAGTTTGCGAGCAAATACAAGGGATTGAGCTTTCAATTCGTTCAATGTGATGTTCAAGTTAATCTCCGGATCTACTAATGCAGCATCATCACCGTACGCCTCTATATGCTCCAACAAATACAAACGGCTTTTCTGGTGGAGCAACATATGAAGCCTTCGAATGCAGCACCATTATAGAGAATTTTGCACTGCACTTCTGTAGGCAGTAAAACTTGTAAAACAAGAAAAAGGCATGATGGTCGAAACGCGGAAAGGCCACCTGATCTTTTAGATAAAATACGTGTCAAAAAGCAGTGACAGATCATAATATTTCAACGTAACTTTAGTGTTGACGAAAATAACACAGCATTTCTAAAGATTTAAACAGCGTTTCTGAAGATCTAAAGATTTAAAAAGATTTAAACAGCATTTCTAAAGATTTCTCAAATTCAGAAATATCTGCAATTGGCCGCATCTGCGCTTTACCCTACAAAGTTTTGAGGTCATTAATCAGCTTCTGACGCCTTTTCTCGTGTGTGTATTCAAGAAGACTAGCCTGGTCAGCATGTCTTGGAGGATTCTTTTCACTTTGTGATATGTTGGCAGATGGGACGTTTCTATGCGGAGAAGTGATTCTTAATCAAGGACTTTGCAAACCTCAGTGCTACGCACAAAGTCGCGAAGCGTTACTCGTGATTTCTTTGCAAAGTCCCATCTACTCCATTAATTATTGTAGCTCTTTGGGTCCCCATAGTGGCTTTTCTGGCTTAGGGGCCGCAACTATTAGCGCTATTCTCCAGATCTTTGGAATTTTGAGTTGGCGCATGCAGGAAGTGAGGAAGTCGCAAAACCAAGATTTGAGAGTCGACCCAGCGTGGGGTAAGAACTCCGGGAAGATGGAATCGAGTCCTGGAGACTTTCCTGGCTTCAGGCGTCAGACGGCAGCAACAAGCTCCTCCGGCCTTAAGGGTTCAGAGATACTGTGGTCCTCATGTGTTGGAATCTTCCACAAGTCGGACAGCTCCTTGTTGACGAGTCTGGTGGACTCGCAACCGCCGGTCCCGTTTGCCCCTTTCTTCACAAGTTGCGAGGCGATGGAATATGCCGAGATGGGGCATTGGCGAAAGCAGTGTCCAGACCTGCCAGTACGTTTGTTGATGTTTCTCCATTCCTTGCGGCTAGAGTGCGAGAAGTCAATGGAAATTACAGCGTCCTCCCATCGCTCCTGCTTCTTCTGCCCGAGCCGAGATAGGAGTGACGAAGCGGCTCCATCAGAGTCAGTCCCCAGTGTGCCTCGGGTGAAGGAGCGATAGAGTGCAGCGCACTCTGTACCCCAGCATGTCACATAATTCTTCCGACTGCCACGTGGGATACATTGTTTAGCCGCAGATAGTAGGCTCTCGCAAACATCCTGGTATGCCGCCTCAATGTTTGATGAGTCCGGAGGTGGCAATCTCTCAACGGATTTATCTATGAGAAAGCAAAAGCGCTTCCAATCGTCCTTGCGAAAGTTCCAACGCTTCGCCGTATCGCTGTGGGCAAGAACCTTGAGCTTCGGTGGCGTTATAAGGGAAGGCCGATGTTGTGACCGCAAGATCCATCTTAGAGCACGTTTGTCCGGCAGTCGGCTGTCCTGGTCGAAACTCGCGAAGGCCAGGTCTGGGTTGTTGTCGACGTTCCATCGGTGAGAGAAGAAGCTGGCTGTTTCCTTTGGGTTATACAACAGTCCAAGGTTGTTGGATATTGCCCAGGAGTCCAGGCTCTCACCGTCAGGAGATGTTTTGTTGTAACCCCAGTTGACATGTTGGCAGTTAAAGTCACCAACATACAGACTGGGGTGTGGGAAGGTCGGGATGGCAGTTAGTGTGAATCGCGAGCGTGGAGCTTTGTAGACGTTAATGATCTTGTATCCTGCTACGTTCCACGCACAACCACTCAGTCTCTGATTGGTCTGGAGACTGATCGATCAGTGACCATTCCAATCGCTCAGGGACAAACGTGGCAAGACCGTGATTCCTGCTCAGGACTAACCCAGCTAGTGCAAAACTGGGAATCACTAGCTTGTCTGCAGTTGTGCAGTGCGTCTCGCGTAGGACGATGATGAAAGCCTTGTTCTTATAGGCTAGCTGCTCAGTCACGGAGATCTTGTTTGCAGTGGGCACCTCGGTGTTCAGCTGGAGCATGTTGGGTGGTGGGTCTTCAGCAGTATTTCTGCTACCGCGCCCTGAGAAGGGCGTTTTATGACCCACCCCATGCAGAACACATCCAGCGTGGGTAGCAGTGGTTGTTCTCGTATTGACAGGTTTAGTTGACTATTGTAGCGAATGCCGCACAGGGGGGCCACCTGAGGCACCTGTCATCCTCCCCACTAATTCTTGTGACAGCATTCTTTCGATCGTTATGCAATATTCATGAGCATAGATAAGCAACATAAGATGAAAACATGGCGGTGATTAGAAGATACTGTTTTGTAAACAAAGAAGGTTGAAAACTTTAAAATGTGTCGGAGCGAAGTCGGAGTATATTTAGCCGAAGCATGAGCGGAGTCGGAGTCAGAAATTTCAGACTCCGTACACCACTGAGGGTCCATTCTTGATTGATGTCGCTCATTGAAGCGGTGCCCGAAGTATTTCAGTTGAACTGGATTAGGATAGGGTCTTCGGATGTGAGGTCACCGTGACTCAGGACTAGAAACCGTCGTATTGTTCGGTCGACTTTGCATAGGAGGCATAGGTTCATCAAGATTATTAAGGAAGTGGCTGTTGAGAAGATCGTTTGTGTGATATCGTTGATTTTTGTCTGGAAAGTAATATGATCAGTATTTTAGAATCTTTTTCCAGATGTGTGGTTCTGCATTTAGGGAGTTTTTTGTGATCTTACCCCGGCGTCTTGATGTGGGAGACAATTCTTTAGGTATTTAGACGCTATTGTTAGTAAGATTGTTCCAGCAATTACACTTGCTACTATTACGATAGTTTTGATTGGATCGTTTAAGAAGTTTAGGCCTGTGTCAATAACTGTGGTGGCTAATTCTGTAGCTTTATCAAGGATTTTAGAGCCAATATCTGCCACATTATTGACTACTCCGCGTAGTCCTTCTCCGATATTGATACCGGGTATTTGTATGGGTTCGTAGTTGTTTGTGAATTTGTAAATCTGTATTGGTTATATAGTAATTTCAGCAATGACTTCCAACATTTTTATATCGTTGGCTGTGTCGAATTGTGCTCTATGGTGTTGGACCATATTTTCAAAATATTTTTGTCTTCAACTTTCATCGCAGATAATCAAGGGGTGTTCGTTTTGCCATAGGGTCATATTATGTGCATCGCGTCTTACAAGTCGGTATATTTCCCTATTTGTTATGATTCCTTCTTGTATTTGATTTCGATAAATTGTATCGTTTCTTATGAAGGGTATATTGTTTAATCGTTTCAATGCCTGTAGAATTAATCTTCTGGCAATTTATTCTTCGATTTCTCGTTGTGTTTGACGAGCGTTTTCGCTCATTATCAAGTTTCTGTCCTCGATTGATCTTCGAGTTGTGATTGTTTGTTGTTCCATTAGTTGTTGGCTACATGATATCATGAGATTTTCAAACCGTTGTTGTCGGTTTGCTAGATTAGCCGTGATTCTGGCTAGGTTCGCTAATGCGTTTGCCAGATTTAATTCTTGTTCTTGTAATTTCGTAATTTGGTTTTCAACTTGATTGAGTTGTTTGGTGAATTTATTTTGCATTTTTTGTAATTTATCATTGAGCATGTCATTATATGACTTAAGTTGGTATTGCATTACGCTGGCTACCAATGCGCCAACTAATACTGAGATTAGTGCGACTACTGCGAAAGTTATTTCTCGCTTTTCGCGTTTTTCTGTATGGATGTCAATGACATTTCCATGTGTAGTGTAAATGCTTGTAGAAAGGAAGCATTTGCATATGCCATTGCTGGTTTATTCTCCTTAATGTCTGGTATAATTCCAGCTTTTTGCATTGCTACTGATAATGGTCCAGTAGCGCATCTGCATTGTGGTTGTAATGTTTTATTTCAGGCAATGTCAAAACTAAAGCTTTTAGTGCAGGCAATGTCACAACTATGCAACTATGAAGTAAGTTAATTCGACGTGAATGCGGTGCCTCTTGTCAGAGTGAATGTAAGCAGGCAAACCGAATATAACAAGCAAGTGATTTAAAGCATGAGAGCCCGGTTTTAACAGCAGTGCTGGAGCGAGGAAACACATAAGGAAAGCGTGAAAACTCGTCAAGAACTGTCAAAAGGCAAATACTGCAAATACTGATTTCTGGTCGACATCTGAGCTTCATCTACCGAGTGGTTGAGTGATCTTGAGTTGAGCAGCTGGTGGTTTTAAAAGTTAGATTTAATTTTCATGCAAACTGAAAACTTCTGTACTGTCCTACGCATTTCTACGTGTTTGCTTCACACTTTGGTTTTCAACAGTGAAGTTTCCAATTAAAGCTGTCGCTTTCCAAATTTACTTCATAGGTTCTGACAAGCAAAAATTATTAAAACTACCTTGTTTGTTTTTCACTGAAAAAAACAGTCTATTAGGTACCTGCTCAAATTGCAGAAGTTACAGACGTTACAATAGACCTTAAGTTTCTTTTCAATGATTTCGCGCTTTAGCAACAGCTGAGTTTCACTTAAATGTATTTTTGTGATATTGCCTTTAACAGTATTCCAACAGAACGTAATTTCAACTTCTTTTTGTTTTCATAAATAAAGAAGTTCGATACATGCGGAAATCAAATCAGCGACTAAGACAAAAGGAAATTTCAAGCATATCACCATAAACTCATTAACCTGGGACACTGAAATGATGATGGCATGAAAAAAGTATCGTTGAAAACATCTATAGAACAACTATGATCGTTATCAGTTTGCTCATATACAGCTCATTTCTATTATCCCACTAAATTTTTCAAACTTTATTGCACAGGATCATTAAGTTTTTCAGATTCTCTTTATCTTCAAAAAGCTGACTGCGCGTTTCAAACATGTTGGAATTGTTTATTCCGGTTGATGCAGCCGAGAATCTGTAGACACTTCAGGCACAGTTTAAACCTTGTCGTTACATGAATCATCAACCTTTGATGAAAACTCTAATATTCTTTCAAACATGTTGGAATTGTTTATTCCTGTTGATGCAGCCGAGCATCTGTAGACACTTCAGACACAGTTCAAACCTTGTCGTTACACGTATCATCAACCTTTGATGAAAACGCTAATATTCTTTCAACATGTTGGAAGTGTTTGTTTCGGTTGATGCAGCCGAGGATCTGTGGACACTTCAGACACAGTTCAAACCTTGTCGTTACATGACAGACAGACAGGCAGACAAACATTTTTATTTAACATCTGAAAAAATCAGATATCAGGGGGAGGAGAATGACCGCAAGGTCTTCGAGTCATCCTCCCCCGCGAAAGTCATCCTCCCCCTACGACCAAAAGTCTACAAAATTCATATAGGCCTACATATATCTGCAAAGACGGTGCAGACATATCCACAGGACATATGTACACATAAACAGGAGTTGAAAACAAAAAGACGCGGAAAAGCACAATTACAGCAGACAAGCGGAAAAATTTAGTTTTTGTAATATGTAAGGATGGTCAATTAAATGGTTTTTCTGTAACCTGAAAAATCGGAAATATGTGACTAGTTTAAAATGATTTGGAATATTATTCCATATTGTTGGTCCTCGGAAAGAGGAGTGACGTTGTTCATTGAGTGTCTTAGCTAGGGGAATTTTATGTGTTAATTTGAAAGTTTGCCTGGTTTCCCTGATTTTGGCAGTAGCAGAAATGTTTAATCCGTTTATGATATAAACAGGAAAGATATTATGATAAATTTTGTGCACGTGTTTTGCTAATTCATAATTGTAAATATCTATGATCTGTAGTATCCGTGCTGAATAAAACAGATCTCTATGTGGAATGCGCTCTCTATGATTAACTTTAAGTAGACTACGGATAGCTCTATTATTCAACTTTGCTAGATCAGCAATACTTGACCAATTGGCTGTAGCCCAATTCAAAATTCCGTCAATTAGATGGGAGTAGACCAGAGAAAAGTAAACTATTCTTAACAAATGCACATCAGCAAAAGGTTGGAGTTTAACTAAAACGCTGGCTCCACTAGCGACCTTTTTACCTAAATTTTCTAAGTGGGAGGTCCACTTTAGTTTAGAGTCAATAAGGATCCCCAGGTATTTTACAGAATCTACTTGGGAGATAGTTTGCTGAGAACAGAGTATATTCATGCTGTGTTTTTGGCTTTTATCACCGAAGAGAATAAAATTGGTCTTTTCAAAATTGATTGTTAATTTGTTTGCTTGCATCCAGGCTACGATACTAGCTAATTCACTGTTGACAGATTTCTCAAGTTCACAAACACTTCCATTTGATAAAGTTAAGGTAGTTTCATCAGCAAATAACAACGTATTGAATTTAGTTACGGAGGGTAGGATGTTTATGTACAGTAAAAAAAGGATAGGACCAAGCGTAGAACCTTGGGGGACACCGCAGGTAACGTATCTTGTATTTGATTTAATATCATTAGCATACACAAATTGTTGTCTTTTGGAAAGGTAACTTTCAATGAATTTGTTAGTACTTCCTCTTAATCCACATTGGCTTAGCTTCCCTAGT
>Ga0210059_1010404_pt1 | contig 14377 bp, 11 predicted proteins | sample Ectturendosymbi2_FD_188042 | JGI IMG/M metagenome (GOLD analysis project Ga0210059, IMG submission 188042) | Ecteinascidia turbinata endosymbiont from Florida, USA - Sample 2 (SPAdes) (version 2) | ecosystem: Host-associated > Tunicates > Ascidians > Unclassified | place: Key West, Florida... | reverse complement strand
GGGGTTGGTTGACCAGATGACCGCCACGGTCTTTCGCCAATCCTATGTGACACAGCGCCCCTCTTTGTTTACACTGATCAGCTATTGTGCCATTATATTCTCATTTGTTTGTTTACACTGATGTCTGGGATTTTACCAAGGGTTCGACAGCCAAAAGCATTTGCAGACTCCGGCTTTACATCTATTCCCGCGATATCTGCACAGTGCTCACTGCTTCATTGGCTTCCCCGTTTAGGCTTTTGTATAAAATTGAGTTAAGTTTCGGACAGGAATTTGGAACCAAAGTATTCACGGGCGGGTGGAAGTTCGTAACCTTAATGGTTACAGACCCTCGTCAGAAGAGCAAAGATTTGTAATGAATGTCAATATGCGGCCCATACGCATTTTCTGGGTCAAGCTTTTCCGACAGAAAAAACCCAAATATTGTCTATTTTTTCGATTTAAAAAAAGCCCAGTGCGTTGAAAAACATCCGATATTCAAAATCTGTAAAAATCCCTATGCGAAAACAGCCAAATTTCAAAATATTCAAAAAAGCAAAAGTCTTAACCCTGCTCTTGGAGTACACTACCCTGGATTTAGTGTTGTACCAAGCGTTACGATTTAGCGAACAACTGTGATTACAGAAAGTGGCTGTAATCTTGTGATCCTACCCCAACGCCATTACAAAACCCTGTGTGTCTGTTTTTATCAATCTGCGTTGTGGAGATAGTGTGTGCTTGTGCTCTATGGACTTCGTGTCTGGTTCAAACATTGAAATTTAAAACAATGCAGCGCACATCAGGAACAGATTCAATGGACACTGCATGAGAAAAGTTGCGCGTTCCACTTGCACATCTTCTCTATCTCTTTTTAGGTATATTTGGATGCTCATTAAGCATTACATAACCGTATGGTGGCCCACTTCTCGCTTTATAGTGGCAGGGACAAGTTAAACGCACCACTCGCAACTCTTCTCCAAGAAAAATTTGTGGAATGAAAAAGTTGCAAAAGAGCCCGAAAGCAGCCAAATAGCCAAATAAAAATTTTGGAGCCAACTGCTTCTCAAAAGAGCCGAATTTCTGGTTTTTGGCTCCAAAAGAGTCAATCTGGCAACCCTGCACCTACCACAGATGTATTCTTTCAACAGTCACATGCGGCAAAATGCTTACTCCCGTAACTTGTAATGAACCTTTGTTGCTATGTTACTGCAACGAAATAAAGGGCAATTTTAGAACTATCCACTCCCGAGTTTCGCAACCTGCCTCTGCAGGCAATGTAACAGACATGAGTGAACTGCACGCTCAAACTGCATGACACCACAATAGTGAACCCGGTTCTTACGCAGTGCGAGTGTCATATCAGAAAATAAAACTGTCATTGCAAGAATTAAGTCAATTAAGCTGCTTACTTCAGCCTGTTCAAAGATTACTCAAAGTCTCATCCAAACAAACTTTGAAATTGTGCCACCAGAAAGTTCAGAAGATTCAATAAATGTCGTGAAATGAAGCTTGTAGTTATTACTTCGAAAATCATATTTGAAGGCAGTTGTGCTGACAATTTTATTTGGATAAAATCGTTTTATCTTTCAACTTTTCGCAAACGTACAGCCATTTCTGTCTTGGCTCCAAAATTTTTATTTGGCCATAAAAATTTTGGAGCCACACAATGCAGCAGTGTTTTTATTCAAGTGCGACACATTTGCTTTACAGGTAGCCTACGCGTGGGTGGCGGAACTCTTTTCAAAGTGGGTGAGCACAAGTGCACGTCAAAGAAATTTTAAAATTCGTGTGACTTGAATTGGCAACTGTGACGTCACAAGCACTGGAATATGACGTCATTAACTTTTGTCAGCATGTTTAAGAAATTTTATTCAAACTTGATAAGCCCTCAACGACCCCTATCTACATAACACCCTATCTATCACACATTGCACTGACTTCAGCACATAAATGTAACTAGTTGTTCTTAGTCTTACGCCAAAACAATTTACTTTAACAATGGACCCAGTAGGAATTGTGTTGAAATTAAAAAGTGGCCAGAAAAAAAGTGGGGGAACCTGGACTCACGCGGCCACCCAGGTTCCGCCACCTATTAGCCTACTCTACGTATAACACCAAGTTTTGCTGGGCATTGTTTTCGTGTTATTTTAGGTGAAACGTGGTACTACCTGCCAATTCACCGTTCATTTTGATTTCTGTTTAAGCTCAAATATATTTTCGTGTCATTATGCATGCATAACCCTGAAAATTTGATCGTGAAAAGACTGAGCTGAGTGGCATAACTGACAGAAGTCACAATGCAACAGTCACCAGCAGACCCGTAACCAGCTTAGGACACCAGGGGGGGCGAAGAATTTTCTGAGGGAGGCTCAAATTTTACATTGATAGCATGTACGAAAGCATGGTTATGCATGCAATATGTCCAAGACATTTTTTCAAGGGATACAATTTTTCCAGTGGGGTCGAAGCCTTCCCCTTAGTTACGGGCCTGGTCACCAGATGATTAGGTATGCAGAAATCACATTATAGGCTAGATTGGTATATGGTTATGTATTCAGAAAGACTTCTGGTTCGTTTTTTTTTGGATTTCTTGAAATCGTCTCTAGTTGGGTTGGATAATTCTGCTTGGGACTTTGATTGATGTTGGGAAAGGCTGTTAGACAAACGATTTTTGGACAATCGAAAGGGTAACCAACAGCATGCAGGGGCTGACAAGGGGAGATGGAAAGGATACATCCTCCACCCATCAGCAGTAAAAATAAATTGTAAATGATTTTGTGAAGTAGGCTACGCTAATTTTAGCCAAACATTTTTTGCTACTGTAAGAGGATATCAATAGAGATTTGGCTAGGAGTGGAGCTGCATGCATGATGCCCAGTAGCTAAAGATTGTAGCATTTTTAAAGAGTAGAAATGTGCAAGAAAAATATTTAGCCACCATGCCTTGCAATATAGATATCATACCTTGCAATATGTTAAGCAAATTAAACAAGACATAAAATCGCGCTGTAACCCACACTTCTTATAAAATCCATGAAAATCGATGTGTTCTACTTGAGAGTGATATGCACGTGCAAACAACGCGATTCACCGATTTGTGCACTCCAACTGACAGCTCTGATAAAACCTAGTTGATGTGTTCTACTATATTGCTGTGCTTGTTTGTATCATAGTCGGAGAGTAGTGCAACCAAGCTGAACTATAGTACCATGTTCAAAAACAAAATTAAGTTTATTAATTTGTAAATCATTTATAGGGATAAAACAAAGCGCGATTCGTGTTGCTTTGAAAACATCTCTAAAAAACAAGATTGGGAATCCGTATTTACAAATGTTCACTTCCGCATAGGCCCGATGACTATATTGGTATTACAGCAAGCTGTCTCCCCCACATTTTACAACAAAATTGCGCCCACGAGCTTGCACATGCTAAACTCAATCATTCGTTCGATTCAATACGTTGTAAGATGTGCTTTTAGTTAGGAATTTTGTTGAGTGACAGTATATATTCCAAGTGCTGTAGAAATGAAAAAACAATTGAGTGCTGGCGGATGCAAGGGGGCACTTTTTGAGGCAACTGTCCCCCAAACCCCTTTTTGCTCTTTATCAAAGCAGAAACACATATGAAAACTACGCTAATCTAAAAATGATATTGTTTTTAATATCATGAGATTATTTTATCTTTGGATTTTGTCGTAAGTGAACCTCTGAATTTCATTTATTTGTCAATGACAGCCTTATAGCATGACAGGGAGGCAGGTGTGATGCTGCAAGGCGGTTGGAATTTTTCCTCTTAACCGCATTCATTCCTACCGCAAACAAAAAAAAACAAAAAAAAAACTTACTTTGACTATAATGAAAAAGGTGATACCATAGAGTATGTCGAAGAAAACTTCAAGGTCAACTTTTAATACGTGGGACATGGCTATCTCATGCAGTGAAGAACGTTTCCAGCAGCTGCAGGAGCAGAGCTCTCTCCGTGGGCGTCTGAACGATTTTTTTCACGGAGAGGCCACTAAAGGTTTTTCAAAAATTTTTCTAGGGCGGGGCCGAAAGTGGTGAAATTTGTTTTTTCCCATTCGAAACTAAGAAAACAACCTTTTTTTGCTGAAATTTTCAAATCCTGGGGTTAGGCAAGACCCCCCTGTTCCCTTCCGACGCCCGTGGCTCGGCTCTGTCTTCCTCTATTATGACATTCAGAACATGTCCAGCAACTCAGGAAGTTCTTATCAATGCAAAACATTGTAATAAACATTAAAGTATGGCTAAGGCAAGGGCATTGAAGCAGAAGAATTTAAGGGTGAGATACAGGGTTTTGGAAGAGATCCTCAGGAAGCTTTACGTTTTCTTCACAGACACAGTGTGAAAAGCAGTTTCCCGAACATATATTCTGCTAACTCTCCCTGTGTCCGTAGCCAGTGGGGAAAAGAGCTTTTTACACCTGAACCTGAAAGTCATACCTGAGGTCAACCATGTCCCAAGAGAGATTGGTGGGTGTGGCTCAGGGTCTCAAACACGCGGCCCACGGGCCACATGTGGCCCGTGAGAGCATTTTGTGTGACCACGATGCTTTTCGGGAATTTTGAAATAATCACCATCTAAATCATTTAATTTTTTCACCGGTGTTCAAAAGTGCTCGGCTAGCCAGTAAAAAAGTTCCTTTTAAACGAACGGAGAGACGGACAGAACTTATTTGCTTATCTTTCACGACACCTTTCGCAAGAAATAAAATGTAACAGTTGTTTCTAGTAAGGTTCAGGTGCCGCCATTGTTGCGTCAGCGTCATAATGCGGCCACGTGTTACTTTGTAAGTCCTAATTTGGCCCTCGGAGCAATTTGAGTTTGAGGCCTTGGATAGCCCAAGGGCGTAACGAGAGGCGGTGCAAGTGAGGAAAGTTTCCGGGCGCCGGATCGTTATGGGGGCGCCAAAAAGTTCCACCAATGTCGCAAGTGCTTTCTTCAGCAGAACATTTACTTCCTAAAGACATTAGGCTCGAACATGGGGCACCAAACGTCTTTCTTGCCCCGGGCGCCATCTAACCTCGTTGCGCCCCTGCTATAGCCACTGGATGTACTGAGTCAGAAATGGCTTCCTTTCTCTATATGGACATTGCCATCAGTTTGCGAAACAAAAGGCCAGTAAGGCGAAGTTTTGACGTCTGCATATTTTGTTCACATGAATGCTGTAACGGCTTTTACTTGTGTAGCTAATATTTTGATTAACTTGGGATTCAGATAAACTCGGTATTAATGTAAGAATAAAGCTTCATGAAAAAAATCGTCCCTATCTACGCGGCATGCACAACAGAAAATGGTCGTTTTGAAGGGTGCTGGAAAGGACCTTACCTACGACGCAACGGCAAAACATGTGCAGAGAGAATGTATTTATTTACAATTTTGCAAAAACGTCGTGCCACAGTTGATTAAACAGAATAACGTCATCATAAGCAAACACCCCTTTTAAGCTATGTGGGGGCGCTGAAGATGGATCTCGCCTAGGGCGCTGGAATGGCTTGCTCCGGCCTTGCAGATAAGCATACAAATCAGTATAGATGTCAATAGTTTGAGTGTAGTCGACGCATAATTGCTTTCTATGACGATCAGTTTCGACAAGTACCTGTGCACGCCAGGGTGATGAACTAGGTCGGATTACGCCATCAGCAAGAAGCTTTTCAACGGACTACTCAATAAATCTCGATCTTCTTCACTGACACGCTTGGACTTCGTTGCAATAGGCTTAATGCCAGGAGACAGATTCGTAAATAAACGCACTTCCTCAACGGAAACAACAGTAACTGCTCAGCTGTTCTCGTTTGAAACGACTAAATCAGCAGCGGCTCCACCGAATTCGAAAATTCAACGCTGATGATGACATTGAAAACTAAAATGATGTTGCAACAGAGGGGGTAAAAAGCATTCAACTTCGTTGAAGGGTATGTAACGCTGTTGACAGTCACGTTAGCAAGACATAATCCAACTGATTTTACTTTTACCGCTGACGATGCCATTTGGACTTTATTGGGCGATTGGTAAAAGTCCACGGAAAATTTGGCATTTGCCGAAGGGCTGATATAAGTTTCAGAACTGCCAGAGCCGATCAGGGCAGTAAAACGCTTCCCGGCGATCATTACTGGCAACGATGCTTTCAACAGGATCCCAGGACAAGCGACAGACATCATGTTAAGAGTCGGGGAGCTCTCAATATAAACATCGGCCGACTAGCTTGCCGACTTTGCTCGTTCATAACTGCGCGAGACTTGCGACCGTCACACACGTGAAAAGTGTCCTCTTTTGCCACAGGAATAACAGACTGCACCAGGAGCAGAACAGCGGTGAGGTTCATCGAAGGCTTTACCAAAAAGTGCCACTCTTTCCGCTTCGTAATAGAGCATGGATTACATGCTCATTATCAAGCATACTAGGGGCCTCGGTCATTGCAACAGAAATATTCGCGCTGCTCACTGGAAAGATACCCAGCGGAATATTCCATAGCCATTTTTATTGAACTTGCAATGTCGAATGATTGGTCCAGTCCAGCGTCAACTTGTGGTTTTCCAATGCGCGTTCACGGATGGCGTGCGAAGGTAAGCTATTGATGAACGCATCACGTGCACGTTCTTTCCAATAATATTCGGCCTCCACATCGTCAGAATTGGAATCCTTGCTTAAGATGAGCAGTTATTGCATTAATGTTTGCAGGAGTTAGCCCTGTTTTTGCTTACTTGTTGAACACATCAACCGACCAGGGTTGCAACATGAAAATTGCTACAAAACGCCAAACAATGCTAGGAAGAGGCCAGAAAAAGGCCAAAACAACCGTTTAAAGGCCAGAAAAAAGCCAAACATTATTTGCGTTATTGCCATTCCTTTGTCACGAAAAACATCTAAATTAAGAACATCAAAAAAATTATCTTCGAAATTAAGATTAAATCTTGCTTGGCATTGCATGGGAGCACTGATCTTCCCTTACTTTTCATGGTTTGTGAAATTGCACACTTTGGGCAAAATGGTGCCACGGCTTGCATGCTGATCCATCGGCAGCTTTCTGCACGAAAATTTCTCCCATTCATTCCTGTGCTTACGAATAGAATCATAAGAGCCCTACCACTTCGACGTAATTACCGCATTTCTATTACGGAGACGCAGACCTGTCTGCACGCGTTGAGTCTGTTTAGTGCTTACAACACAATAGACACTACGCAGTGCAGTGAGTGCACACATTTCCACTGATTACGCAAAAACTTAATTTCGAATCTAGCATCCTCAAATATTACTAATATCAGAATGTGGGCGTCTGATATAGCATTTATTACAAAAATATTGCACATGTGTTGCTGAAAAAATGGAATAGCAATGCATTCCTTCATGAGCACTTATTTCAGCATAAAAAAGGCCAAAAAAGAGCCAGAAGGCCAAACACATTTTAAGACCAGCCAATTTGAGATGAGGCCAGGATATAGCCAAAAGGTCAACTAAAATCTTTAAGGCTAACCAACTTGAAACGAGACCAAATTTTTAACATTTGGCCTAAAAAAGGCCAACCTTGCAGCTCTGCAAGCGACAGCAGGCGGCTACTTCAGCAAGGGACTCGCAACAACGAACAGCTCAAGCCGCGCGAATGTACTTCAGAGGGAGTGTGGTTTCGAAGGCGGCAGTTGAGGTTAAGGTAAGCTAGATGTCACTGGGAAGCTAAAGACGTTACATGTCAGGGCGAAACAACTTCCGCATCAGTGGATTACAATGAACTCTTTTTGCGTCGCGAGACACGTACGTGTTTGACACGTACGGCTACGGCGCGAAGACTGTTTGGCAACGCACATTCAAAACGTGGCGACGCGAGCTGAACTTAGATGGCCTTGGCTGAACGACGTAGGCGTAAATCACTTTGGTTCCCGGATGGATTCCCTACGCCGATATTCACGGGTACCGGGTGTTTTATATTTAAGGACCGCAAGAGCCACTGTTTTGACAGAGCTTTGCAACACTATTACTCGCCAGCCGATTGAGCTAAGGAGCTGTTCAAACTCTCTAAGGATTCAGCAAGTTTTTTAGTTGAAATGGAAAAAAAATTCGTGTTGGGTGTGGGGTTTTCTTGAGGTGACGTCATAATGGGAACATGTTTTCGCCCTTGTGGCCTAGTTTACCTGGCCCTGGGCGCCAACCCAACAGGCCATTTTTTTGGCTCAAATTGTTTTTGGAATCTAGGCTGTCATCCAAGTCTTTAGAGCCATTGATTGGTTTGCTAGCGTATGTGGAGCCAAAATTATGGCTGAAAAAACAAAAATTGGTAAAAATTCTGCACCCGCAAAGGGTATAATCCACCCCAGGCCATAACTTTCCAGCCGATTGAGATAGATAGTTGTTCAAACCTCCTAAAGATGGCGAAAATGTTGTAGTTCGCAATGAAAAGAATTATTTTAAATTTGGATGTCGGATTTTTACTTATTGCTTGCATGATGGAAGTATGTTCATGCATATTTTGTTTGCACTCGGATGCCGTCATCGGGCCCAGGACGCCAACGCCAAAAGCCATTTTTTGACTCGAATTTTTATTGGAAACTAGGCTATAATACGAGTCTTTAGAGGGTTTGATGGACTTTCTAGCATTTTTGGATCCAAAATTATGACCAAAATGCCCCAAATTAATTAAGGGAATCCGCTCTAATCCCCTACAGCATTCCTGAAATATTTGGAATTTTTTGGCCATAACCTTGGACCCAGAAACTCTACAAAGTCCATCAAGGGCTCTAAAAACTTGTACTAGAGCCTAAAATCAAAAGAAGTTTTGAGCCAAAACATCGACTCATTGGATCAACCAATGACATCATCCAAAAAAACACAAAACCTACCCCCATCCTGACGTCATCAACCAAAACCCCAAGCCCAAAACTAAAAAAAAAATTTAATTCTAAGCTACAAGATTTTCCGAGTCTTTAGAGGGTTTGAACATCTCTCTAGCTTAATCAACTGGCGAGTTGTAACTTTAGCCAAAATGACCAAGGTTACCTTTTGCGGGATTTGAATTTATATCCAATTTTTGGTTTGTGAGCCACAATTTTGGCTCCAGATAAGCTAGAAAGCCGATCAAGGGATCCAAAGACTCAGATGATAGTCTAGTTTCCAAAAAACATTTGAGCCACAAAAATAGCACAGTGTTTTGACTCCCAGGGCCATAAAACCAGGATTTTCGTTCAGAACGTACTATAGCCTACGTGGCCCGTAACCTGTGAATAATTTCTCACACGTATATGTACGTGGGCCGGTACCCAAAGTTTAGTGCTTACAACACAATAGACACTACGCAGTGCAGTGAGCGCACACATTTCCACTGATTACGCAAAAACTTAATTTCGAATCTAGCATCCTCAAATATTACTAGTATCAGAATGTGGGCGTCTGATATAGCATTTATTACAAAAATATTGCACATGTGTTGCTGAAAAAATGGAATAGCAATATTTTCCTTCATAAAGCACTTATTTCAGCATAAAAAAGGCCAAAAAAGAGCCAGAAGGCCAAACACATTTTAAGACCAGCCAATTTGAGATGAGGCCAGGATATAGCCAAAAGGCCAACTAAAATCTTTTAGGCTAACCAACTTGAAACGAGACCAAATTTTTGACATTTGGCCTAAAAAAGGCCAACCTTGCAACTCTGCAACCAACAGCAGGCGGATACTTCAGCAAGGGCTCGCAACAACGAACAGCTCAAGCCGCGCGAATGCACTGTAGAGGGAGCAGTGTTGCCAACCTTGCGGTTTTCCCTCGAATTTGGGCTTGGTTTTTGTGGAGTTGTGCCGGTTTTTTCGAAGACTTGCGGGTTGCTTGGTTTTGGGCTTAGTTTTAATTCAAATTTGCTTGGTTTTTGGACTTGTTTTTTTGCAGATTCCTTTTTTTTAATTTTATGGCACTTTTGCTGTTTCAATATGCTGCTAAAGGCATATTGGACGTGTTTTTGTGAAAATTTGCTCATTTTGGGCTTGTTTTTTCGGATTTACCACCCTGATTTTTTATTTGATTTTCTTGCTGATTTTTGGTTTTGTCGAAGTTTCCTGCCAATGCATTTGGGCTTGTTTTTCGGTTAAATTACCTATTTTTGGCTTGTTTTTCAAATTTACTTGTTTGTTTTTGCAAAATAACCTGGCATCACTGAGAGGAGTGTGGTTTCGAAGGCGGCAGTTGAGGTTAAGGTAAGCTAGATGTCACTGGGAAGCTAAAGATGTTATATGTCAGGGCGAAACAACTTCCGCATCAGTGGATTACAATGAACTCTTCTTGCGTCGCGAGACACGTACGTGTTTTACACGTACTGCTACGGCGCGAAGACTGTTTGGCAACGCGCATTCAAAACGTGGCGACGCGAGCTGGACTTAGATGGCCTTGGCTGAACGACGTAGGCGTAATGAGCATTGGACGGTTGCACCATACTGAGTCACACGAGTAGAGAGCATAAATTTGCAGTACTCGTGTATTATTCAAGCATAGCGAAAGCCTTTTACAGCAATGTCTGTGATTTACTGTAACTATGTACCGTCGCAGTCGAGCCTTGCGTCTGCAACAGGAATGTCAAAAGTGCGGCCCGTAGGCACATTTCACATGACCAGCGGCTTTGGTTTCAGGTTGCGTTGTAAACGGCCCGTCAAATCCTGGATTACGCTTATGTGTTGGAGCGACGGCGGCGTCTTGTTATTTAAAACGTTTTCCGTTGTGTTTTGATGTGCTGAGAGGGAATACTCGTATGAAAGCCGATGCAAAGAAGTGATGCTGCTTCAAACTCTTCGCGAAATACCTCGACTATGCTGACTGCACCTTAACAGTAAGAATGTAGAAAGGAACTGCTGGCCCGCCTTCATCTTCACATGATCAAATTTGGCCCCTCTTTGAAAAATGTTTGGACACCCCTGGTCCGAAGTTTTCTGTGCCCTCCACAATATCGTGGTAAGCGGCACAGGATTTTCTTCCGCAAACAAAATCGTGCAATCTGAAGGAGTTAGTCGTCAGGCTGAATGTGGTTCTTCTGTACAAACTGTTGCGCTCGTTGTTTTCACTGACTGGAACTATTTATCGTTTTCCGCTTTAAAGCCGCATGGCAAAGGCAGTTAGGGTTGTGAGCGCAGTTCAGTCAGAGCGTAACACAACCTACACAAAAACCAATGACTTAAATGAAATACAAATGAAAGATGCAAATCATGAGTTTCCATTACGTTGCTTTCTTATTTGCCTTTACAAGGCTGTCAATGACTTGCCATCAATGCAGCGTTCACAACGAAATCTGCCGGGTGACGTGTACAACACTGGCGACAACCGAGGATGCAAAGCAAGTATAACGAAAATTCCTTTAGCCTTTTCGTCCTCCCTCAACGTAGAACATGGGTTACTCCAACGTTCTATTGTAGCGGTACGCTACAATCGCTTGATGTGGATCGTGATGACCTTAAGCATGATGCTCAACATCGTCTAATGTTACGTTGTTTCAATACAAGTTACGCGATAGAAAAGGTGAAAGCCCGCATTGTTATAAACGAGAAGCAGTCATTAGCAGGTGCAGCACTATCCACAGACAAAATCTTTCGCTCCAAGTTCGAAGTTTTCATGAAATTTTTCGATCAAATTCAAAACTTCTTCCCTCACAGATGTTCAACTTGTATCTTCCCCTGCTTCTGTTAACGAGCGGCCTGTTCCTGTACTTCGCTGCTCCGGATTTAGATTGTCATGCCGGTGTGATGTTTCACGACCAAACTCAGAATTATGCATACAGGCAAGCGAAAAAGCCGCTAGGAAAGGTGTGGTGCGGTGAGATGCCGCGCCATGCAAGGTCCACGGCAAAAGGAAGTAATGTGGATACAGGCAGATAAAGGGAATGCACTGTGCGCGCATCAGATTAGGCAGGCGTGTGACGGTTATTAAATTTTAGAATGACAACCATGACCAGACACTGTGGAGGTGATTTCATGTTGAAAAATGTCTGGTGAATTGAAATCTGAGGCGTTTAGAGGTTTATGCCAGCCAAGGGTATCTTGAAAGCACAGATATTGTCAGTGTTGAGGTTATTAGGATGCAAGCGAATCAAAGGTCGTACTGAAATGAACACGTACCATAATATGAGCTTTTCTACATCGGTTAATCAATAAAGGGATATGCAAAAAACAACAGTAAAAGCATCAATTTAGCGTTTGAGATTCGATTAAAAAACGCGGAATGCGTTTCTTCGAGTACGACTTTTTTGTGAGGCAAATTATGGAAATGATGTATTTTGGGAATTGTGGCCCAAGTGACTCCCTGGTTACGCCCATGATTATGACCAGCTTTTTTTAAGGATTGGTTTAAATGAACACCAAGAATTTTTATGAGGCCGAATTTTTTTAGCAAAACGTTCAAAATAATTCCTAAATGACAAGTTGGCAGTCACAGTGCACAAGCAGTAGCCTACTACTGTGCTTACAAAATAACAGCACAAATGTTTCAATTTCAACTTCATTCAACAGCTCTTGTTCATCAATAAAAGCATCGGTTTCTTACTTGTCATTTGCAAATTCTACGGTCTTTAGTGCTCGCTCTGTCACTCTCCGTCTGTTCTTTGCTTTTATCCATTTCAGTCACAAATCTCATGAGCAACCTCAAGTGCGTCCTCATCATTAAGCTGCTCTGGACCCAGTCTCGTCGCCATGGGGGCCTTTGGAGGGCTTAGCTCTACAAACCAAAGCTCCAAGACCCCAAATTGAAATATGAAACACTATCAATCAGTTGAGTTTTTGTAAATTTTCAGAATGTCAACCCCCCTGCCCAAAGGTTAAGCCCCTCTGTTGAAGACTTTTTGGTGACGTTTCTGTCTGGGTCGTTCATTGAAACATTTATCAGAGCATTCAGAGTTGCATCAAGCAGCCGGTTTCGTTGCTTGTTTTTAACACGGCACAGAGTTGAAAACCCTCGCTCTGGTCAGGTTGTGGTAAATGGAATGGACAGCGCAATGCAACAATACTGGTTGTCTCGTCAACCATACTAGGCCAGAACAGGCTCTGCTTGACATCAGAAACAATGCGATTACGTAAATGTTCCGAGATGAGCAAAATATACTCGGTTACTGACACATAAATGGTATGGCGAAGGTCGTGAAACCGATCATTATGGCCAATGCAGTCTACCAAGGTTTGCAAGGAAGCTATCTTTCGATTCGCTATCTCTTCTTTCAAAACCCAGTAAATCAGATGTACGCGCTCACCTGCTGTATTAAGTTTATCCGAAATGCGATCCTGATGAATAGCATGAAATAGTGAAATGCGTTGAGCTTTTTCCGGACTATTTGGCTTTTTAGTGTTGATCAGAGATCATGATCCAGACGGTTTGGGCGTGGAGGCTTGGGAGGTTCGGTAGTGCAAATACTAGCATTCATTCCTTGGCCGGTGGTAACTGCTGGATGCTTAGAGCATAGCAAACATAATATGTGTCCGTCAGCATGCAGCGTGAACATTTTCATTAGTAGGGATTCATCAAGACGTTTCAGCTTAAATACCATGATTGAAAAGTCTCATTCTTACATGCTGCTGACTGACTGTTAGCTGAAACTGAAGATGCGATTCTAACAGTTGAATGCTATTCTTTCTAGACAAAAGAATCGAAAGAACCTTTGCAGTCACTGCTGCTGGCGTTTGCACTATCTGGCTCGGTAACAGCAAGAAATTTTTATTTAGGCTTACTACACAAATACTGCTTTATGCTTGGATGGCTAGCTTTACGTTTTTGCTGTGAAATTATTTTCTGAAAACACCCACGCAAGAAAGTAAATGTACGAAATCTGGAAAAGGGTTGGCTTGCTAAAAACGTTTGACACCGTGGAAAAGACTTGACTTGCTAAAAATGCCAGACTCAGTGGCATTCAAAGCGTTAATTGTTACGTAACGTAATTGTTTATCGCATAAATGCTGTCAAATTATTAATTGTTGCATTACATGGGATTTCAGAGATAATTATGATGAATAGACGAGGCTACTATCTGTACTGCACATAGTTGGTGTGAGGCAAATCGGTTTGGGACGTTAATTGAAGCAACAAAGTGACTTAAAAACCAAATTTCAATTAACAAAGTTTCTGTTTTGACGTCGATGGCAACTCAACTTGGTGGAGGAAAATATAAGTTATCAACAGCTACAGAAAATTTGTAGGGAGAAAGTTTGTCCCATAAAAGTTTTCGGGCAAATTTAGGAAAATTTGGGCAATATATCCTTTGCAGCCCAAAAAACTGCCTGCTCCTACACCAGTGATTTTCAACCGGTGTTCCGCGGAAAACTAGTGTTCCGTGAAAGTTCGTCAGGTGTTCCGCAGGAAATTTGATAAGTTTGACTAGTGTTCCATCGAACACCGGTCGAAAATCACTAGTTTAACGCAATGAGCGTAAATATGTTTT
>Ga0210059_1010403_pt1 | contig 14377 bp, 8 predicted proteins | sample Ectturendosymbi2_FD_188042 | JGI IMG/M metagenome (GOLD analysis project Ga0210059, IMG submission 188042) | Ecteinascidia turbinata endosymbiont from Florida, USA - Sample 2 (SPAdes) (version 2) | ecosystem: Host-associated > Tunicates > Ascidians > Unclassified | place: Key West, Florida... | reverse complement strand
GGAATGTAACCATGAAGGCAGGTTATAATGCAATAAATACTGCCGGAATCTTCGCGTACCACTTAAAAAGCTTTCGCGTACCACTAGTGGTACGCGTACCACAGTTTGAGAACCACTGGGTTAGATCAATGGTCTCCAAACTACAGCCGGCGAATAATTTTGTCATTGATGAAAAAGTAATAAAGTTACGAAAATTTGCTGATTTGGTAGAATATAACATACTCCGAAACAATCACACTAGGTAAGACGTCCGGCCCTCGACATGTTCTGCATTAAAAACAATGCAAAATTTAACTTTTTCACTGGTATCTGTGGTGTTGATTAAGATTCATAGTTTTCAATGTTTCTGACTCAGGAGCGGATTCAGAGGGGGGAAATTGGGGCGATCGCCCCCCCTAAAACTTACGAAAGTATTTTTATTCACCATAATTTTATAAGATTCGGGAAACAACATTCGCGATATAAGGCCATTTTGTTGGTCATTGTATTGTTACAGCAGTGTTGTGAAGTATACTTCATCTCTCCTACAGTACCGAAGCTGTTGTGAAACTTGACTACCAAAAAGTACTGAAATCACCCCCCCTAACTTTGCTGGCTGGATCCGCCCCTGTTCTGACTTGTGTTTGCTGGCCTGGACAGAAGCAGATCCATCGTCAGATCAACAGCATTGGGAGTGGCTTAAAGTTTGTTTGGGCGGTTCGTAGCAGTACACACAGAATTGGAATTTGGCGTTATCAGGGAGACTAGAGCTTGAGTTTGGAGATATTCACTGTGGATTTGATAGTGTCATTCCGACTGCCCCTACATCTTTTGAACAGTGTCACACCTTTCCTTCATAATCTGGACTAGTGAGATTAATGTTTTATCTTCATATCAGCAGTCGAAATATATGAAACAGTGTTGAACACTTAATTGAAATTCTACTTTTATTAGTGGCGTTAAATGTATTTTAAAGCATGTGTGAGGCCCACTGTGAACCTATCGTGCGATTATGAGATCGTTTTTCACGATAGCCAGCACAGCTACCTAAAATGGAAGTAATGTCATAGCAGATCTCTTTCATTTATTTTTTGTTTTTGAATTGCCACTTCAGCAATAAATTTACTTTCCATTGTGAATAAAACTGCACAAGATTCGTATCGAAATATGATGGTCAGTGTGCTATTCATTCAGCTCCTAGCTTGGAAATTGAGTTGTCACTTCCCACTATAAGAAGAACCATTCTACTTGCATTGTCGGCATTGCTGAACTCTTCAAAAAACTGTGAAATCGGTAATTTTGTGAAACAAAATATAAACTCAAACGATAATTTTGGTGATAATTTTGAGGTGATTGATGACCTAATGTGCATCAGTTATAAGGTTAAATCTCTACTGCACAATCTACCACTAGACCGTGCAGCTGGCAGTGATGGCATTTTTGCTGAACACATTTTCTATGCTGATTCAAGTGTATGTGATTACCTCAGTAGCCTGTTCAATGTGTGCTTGATGCATGGAAAAATTCCACAGGAATGTTAACCGATAATAAGAAAAAATGGATAGATAAGTCAGATGGAGGTGCACAAGTATAGTTCAGAACAGGCAAACTGTCGTTGTACTTATTTGCAAAAACAAAAATGGGGACATAAGTGATGCTGGGAAATATAGACCTGTCTCCCGTGGAACTATCATCTACAAGATGTTTGAACATTACATTTTGTCGTGCATCTCAACATTGTTATCTGCGACAAAAAAACAGTTTGGCTTCAAGCCTAAACATGCTGGCATTGACATGTATATTTTTTTACTTAAACAGACTGCGTCGTACAGTATTATGTAAGCAACGATACCCAGTTTTTTTCAGCATTCTTAGATGCGTCTAAAATTAAATCATTTGACAGAACTTGCTACAACCTGCTGTTTACTAAACTAATTAAGCGCGATGTATCTGTGAGCATAGTAAGACTGCTGTTGAGCTGGCACAGGCAGCAGACAATGCAAGCAAAATGGGGCACCAACTTTCCATCCCCTTTACTGTAACCAACGGGGTAAGACAAGCGGGAGTTCTGAGCCCATATTTATTTGCTGTTTACCTTGACGAACTCTCACAACAGCTGGGTTCAACCCAGAGCCGGATTAAAGGGTAGGGGAGCCCGGGGCAATTTTTAGTGGAGGCCCCTATGACGTAATTCATGACGTCATCGTTTGTAAAAGTTATGTTTTCGCTGATTAGCAAGGTTCTCGTTTATTTTTTCCGGTAGTCGTGAATGTGCTTACTCAAGTTCACATACAGTTAGCTGCGAGAAGATAATTGATGATATGAATACTAGGGTGCATTTTTACTATGAAAAAATATTTCACAGACTAGAGAGTGACTCGGCAAGAAACAACATTCACCCGAACAATAAGCAGAAACCAGAGATTACAAACAAACACACCGGAAAAAAACATGTTAATATGGCCAGCCAGACTGAGTGTGAAACTTGTTTCCAAGCTAATGCCTTGATTTTCACCTTAATTTTCAGGTGTTCTGGTTAATGCCACTGCTTTAGCGTTGCTGCTTGAAAGTTTTGCTAAAATTTTTTAAATATTTGCATTTCATTACAACATGTCTAAATAATCGTCCTTATTTAAATGACAATGATTAAGTCAATTCTGCTTGAAAAGCAAGCGCATCGTGCTTTAACTGGCCGAAATGCGCATGCATAAACCTTTCTGACATATTAATTCCCTGGTGCATGGCACATATTTAGATTAATAACATTTTGTATCTCAAATACGCTATAAATGTTGAAAAATATAGACCAAGGGGACCTACGTGGATATGGCCATCGGAAGGATTTTTCAGGGGGGTACTAGGGTATTTTTTCAAAGCTTTTCTAGGGGCGCCAAAAGTGGCAAAATTTGTTTTTTCCTACTCGAAACTAAGAAAACAATATTTTTTGCTAAATTTTTCAAAATCCAGGGAGGGCCAAGGTCCCCTTGCCGCCCTTCCGATGTCCATGTACGTGGACGCAACATGGTTAAAATCCATAATCCACTAACTGCCCTACTCGGTTGGGACAAGCTTAGCAGTGTTTGCTAAAAAACTCTTCTAACTACACCATTAAACTCCATCTTTCTATCTGAACAGCAGTCTGCGAAAAATTTGTAGCTTTGGTCATAAGCACCAAAGTATCTTGCTCATATGCAGTACAAAATATGAGAAGACTACCTGAGGTAGCCATAATACATTTTTTTTCACAACAATCACTACACAAAATATATTGATCAGGTGTAAGTCTGACTTATGGACGTACACAACTACTGGCACATAGGCTCAGTGGCGTAGCTAAGGGGGGGGGCGGGTTGGCGGTCCGCCCCTGGCGGCACTTTTATGGGGTCAGCACTATGGGCTATGCTGCAAGCTATAAAACTTCAAAGGCTGTATTGAAATAAAAGTGGTTTTAATGTTGGGACACTACCGCAGTTGAAGGACGTTTTTGATTTTGGTAATTTAAACTATGGCATATGTATTTAAGCGATTGTTATCTTAGCCAAACAATAAACAATCGTGTATCAGGGATGTTGTATCAATAGGCTTTTTTTACATGAAGCTGCAACACGGTTCTCAACACGCTTATCAACTCACTTGATGTCAAATTTTACTGATTCACTACACGGTTGATTGATCGAGTGTTGGGTCGTTATTGACGTTTGATCACAGTCCTTATATGACGTTATAGAATTAGTAGGAGTATGGTTCATGACTGTGGGCAAACGTGTGGGTGTGGTGAGCTCTAAGCTTTTGTAAGTGCTCTTAAGTTTTGTACCTGCGAGTAAAAGCGCATTGTTGCGTCTAAAAAACATTTCTGTTTAAATCTAATAAATGTGTAGTTGGATTTGTGCTCGTCAAATTGGATTTCCATGTGTGTGGAGAAATATAATCAAGCTCAGTATTCTTCAACAGGGGTTCCGTGGTACCCTAGTCTTCCGCAAAACATGTAGTGGGCTTACATGAGTTCTAAGGCATCCATGAGGGTCCTCGTTTTTTTTATGGAAAATGATTTCTTGCTTCAGTATGTTGATGCGTCATGAAAATTTTTAGATCACCGTGCTGCATTCAGATTCCAAGTAGGCCAGTTAGTTGCACAGGACAGGGTTGCCAGATATTTTCCGTAGCTTATGGCCAAAATCCTGATAAAAAATGGCCAAAATGGCTGTTTTTTGAAAACGTTATGGCCAAAATTACAAAATGTTTTAACTGTGTTAATTTCTATTTTCATGGGGTTCTCACATTTTTCGGAAGACAGTATATTTTTTGCCGAAAAAATTTGGTTCTGCCAAAGAAGCAAGTTTTAACACTAAAACAGCAATTTCTGCCATGAACTTAAAACTACGTGTTACAACTTGTTTTTATTAACCTTAAGAAAACTTAGAACCATATATTAAACACTATTTTAGATACATGCTTGAATGAATTCTGACCCGTTCCTGGGTTAAACAGTTTGATATTAAATTTCAATTCAATGACAATGCTACAATTTCCCTTGATCTTAAAGTCATGAAATGCATTAAATCATTTCATCACGTGCTCAAAACCATCGTTGAGTTCACATATATGAACGAAAGGGGAGGAACACCTGAGCGCAAACACTGACTCATGGCAGGTCCAACTGAAACACTTGTACAAAATCTACAGATTGCAAGGGCAAAAGTATGCAGAGTGTTACTGTAAAAATAATGAGAAACTGATAAAGAAAAATCCTACCAACAATGTGAAATACTTCTACTACAACATTATCAGTCACACAACTGAGTGATACAGTACGAGTGCAGCAGCTACCAATGGTACAAAAAGATTATCACTGAGTGAAACACCTTTACAAAATCTACTGACTGCAAGGGCTAAATCACTACTATACCCTTCAAAGCATTACTACAAGGTTGAAGTACCATGGTGTTACTGTAATAGTAACATGAAGACTCTCCAAAAAATACAAAAAGACAAACTATTTTATGAAAATTTAGTCTCACAGTGACAAACCGAAAAAAAAATGCCAAATTTTACACAATGGCCAAGTGCGTTTCTTCATGGCCAGCGCATTTCAAAACAGGCCAAATTTTTCAAAATTGGCCATGAAATGGTCAATCTGGCAACCCTGGCACAGGAGGTTGAGTGCAGTTAATAGCCGAAAAAGAAATATTAATAGTTGTTGCGTCGATTGTTGTTGATTTTTGTGCAATTAAGAAGAACGTTATTGTTGCATCACAGTTATACGATATTGCAGATGAACAGTTCACAGTAGAGAAAGAAGGCCCCCTTGAACTTTTGCAGTTTATTCAAAAGTATAACTTGGGAACTCTGTTCCAAATATAGTAGTAACGCTGCCGATTTTTCTCACATTTGCTGTTAGTGTTGCTACCTGTTAGAAGAGTTTTTCGAAACTAAAACTGATCAAGAATTACTTAAGATCTAGTATGAGCACCTTGCTGTTGAGAAGTCTTGCCACACTGTTTGTAGAGTAACACTTGACAGAAAATATAAATTTGGACATTGCCATTGAAGAATTTGCCAACAAAAAGGCAAGAAAAGTTACTGTGTAAAAAAGTGTAGTTTTCATTTCAGAAATATAGATGGTCCTAATTTTTTACACTTTTTTTAATATTTTCCCTATATGTATATATCATTTTTACTTTTTGTTGAACTGTTACAATGTTTGAACCTTTCGGTGTGAATTTAAAGCATACCATATTTGAGCATGTGAGAGTACTGTAATATTAAAATGGTGCGCAAACTAATTAATACATATACAAAGCTTTAAGAGCCAGTCACTGTGCAATATGTATTTTTATGGGCTTCGGGGGCGCCAAACTCAAGGGCCGCCCGGGCAGCCCACACTCTAGCTACGCCACTGCACAGGCTAGCTTCACGCTCAACACTCCAAGCAATGAATGGTGCCGCTTTACGCTCAAGTCTCAAATTCGTTTATTACCTCACAAATGTACCAAAATTGATCAGACGATGTTATTCTAGATAACAGCGGCAGGTACTGCTCTGTCTATAAATGACAGGACAAAACAGAACACGAATTGATAAAAACTACATTGATTTCTCGTGTCTCAAAGTCTTGTTTGGGGAGCTAACCCAAAAAATCCTCCCCGTGGCCACGGGACTGAATTTTGGGCCCCCTGTGTCGCTAGGCGGTAAACTTGCGGATATTTGTCTGATACAGATAATCACATATTCCGGTTAAACACATACAAATATTCTTGGCAATTTGGTTATGCGATTAACTGGATTCGCCCATACTAACACCCGAAATCACCGGAAACACTCGGAGAAATTTTTGAAAAACGCTAAAAACAAAAACTTACTAAAAGTCAAAAGAATACTAATTACCGAAGTACAAGCCAACAGGGGGGCCCACTTTTTACATTTTGCCTGCCAGGGCGGGCGGCGCGCACCCCTGCCCTCCCGTCAGTTACGCCACTGCCTATGATATGGACCACGTATCTGAAATATATGAATTAATTTTATTGTTATTGTACAGTCATAGCATCGAGTTTTTCACAAGCGCTTTTGCAAGAAAGTCTTACGAGCAAATGACGGCTTTGGTTCAAAGTAGAAACTTGGAACTTCACCAAGAACAAAGTTTTGCAATGGTCAATTCAATGAAAACAGACTTTTAATTTGCCGGCTTAAATCTGAATTAAATTGTTCAGGAAAAAAACGCGAGAAAAATCCACGTTTTAAGGATGATACTTAAACAAGGGGCATTGAAGACTTATATGTTGAGACGTGGTTGTTCTTTGTTCCCCTTATCAAAGTTTCTGGCTACGCGCCCGGCTAGCTGTCATAGTTTAAATTCATTACGCAATGAGTTAAATGTTTAAAAAATTTGGAGACCGAAGCCAAACGGACTATTAAATCCATACTGTAATGAGGACAAATCACTGCTGTCTGCGCTGCTGTATTTTTCTTTGCGGTTTAGTTTTCTACATCCATAAATGTACTACTGCGTAAAGACTACTTTTAAGTTTAATTTTGTCGTATTGTGCAACTGCAAGGTTTCTAATCATTTGTTGAGTTTCCACAGACCTGTAATAACCTGACCAGTGTAATATCCCCACGAAGTTACTAACAGAGTAGGAAAAAACAAAATTTATGTTTCTTTCCTATCAGGAAAGCAGGTAGGCAACAATCCAATATGATTTTCCAGGAAATTTGTTCACTGATACGAGGCAAGCAATTCATCCTGTGAAAACAGTTCGATTGCTCATAATGAACAAGCGCATTTTCTAATACATCATGTTGTGCTAAACCAAGGCTGCCCAACCCACGGTCCGCGAGGTTGTTTCAAGTGGCCCGCGATGTAATAAGTTTGTAAGCAGACTTTTAATTTTAGTGCTTTTTTATAGGCTCTAGTATATTTGCCATCAAAACACACCAAAATTATACCTGTTGTTTCAGTTAGGGGCCTACCACCCAAAAATTTGTATAACAAACGCTTCGAAAATATGTCAATTTTTAGTATTTGGCTTACATCCATACAAGCTGGCAACACTGCGTGCAACAATATAGCACTCATTATGACATCGTGTTATCGCATAAAACTTATCAAAATCAGGGGATTTGTTACGTCACAATAGCTCATTGTTACGTCACAAAAATGTTTGTGGCCCGCGATAAATTTCCACATGTGAAAGTGGCCCGTAACACCAAAAAGGTTGGGCAGGCCTGTGGTAAAGCATAGCATCCATACCATCACACTTTTGGAACAAGCGTGCTTTCCAACTTGACGTGAACTTTAAAATCTAAGTAACACCGAGTCCCAATCCCACGTTCTTTGTTTCGACATTTGATCGAAGCGAACGCATCCGTTGTCTATCACCGAGTTCAAACAGGTGCATTTGTTTCTTGTATCCGCTTTCTAATCGTACCGAAGGAAGCCCTCAAGCCAGTCAAGCTTCAAGTGCAAATATGTTTTACGTGTATCCAGTGTCCACCCAACGGTTTATCGCATGAAGTGGGAACTCATAAGATTGTTTTACTCATGGTTGGATGCCCGAGTTCTAATGGTGACAGTGTTTGTCCTGACATGTTCAAATGCAACAAAATTGTTGAGTCGCAATAAAACAGATAGCTGTGTACAAAAAATCTTTAACAAAGTTGCCAAATGCAGTGCCTATAAAATGATTTAAAGCGATTTTTTTGGGATGAAACTTCGAAACGATTTTTTGGGATTAAAGCCGGAAGTACTCACGGGCAGCAAGTTTGATTTGTTCTATGGATTGTTGCGTTTGTGCACTGTCTTTTGCTGCAGTTTTATCTTTTGGGAATGAATGTAAATATAACCTGGATTAAAAGTTTGTAGTACTGACCTAATCTATCGCATGCCTTGCAAGGTGTATTTTCCGTTTAATTCATTCAGTTTCTGGCGACGAAAATTTGTGATTTGTCCCCAATCTGGAAAAATAGTGCTGACGCGTTTGCATTAAGGTCTATCAAAATGAAGGACAACGACATGGAACTGCATAAACAACCTAACCGCAGAGACATATTAGTGCTTTCAGGTAGATACAGTAAAAAATCAGTAAAAACTATTCTACGAAAGAAACCCGTGCGATTTTTCGTCGCGGACATAATGCTTTCTGTTGTTTATATAGTATGGTTATATAAATTCTTCCAAGCAAAAGTTTAGCTTCGAAATTCAAAACTTCAGAAGGATAGGACCATACAAATTTGAACAATACTATTGTAACAATAATTTACCCTCAGGTAACAGAGAGTTACTGGCATCAAAAATCATTTCAAGTTCATTTGATGACGGTACGGCCGAAGAGGATGAAATCAGTAAAGTGCTTTCAGGTTTCGTTTGCGTCCAACGTGCGTTGGCACTCAGCATACATTCAGTTACTGTGGACAGTGGCATAACTTGGTGCTTGAGCTAAAGGGAAAGATTTGGCTGAAAGGAGCCCACTAGCCACTATAGGAGGCCCACTATACAACCCTCAAAAAAAGTTGAGAAATGATATTGGATCCGGATGTGGATGTTTATACTAAAACCCTAAATCACGCGGAAAATACTCTGAAAAACGCAAGAAAACAACAACCTACTGAAAACCAAACGAATACTAAAACCGAAATATAAACTAAGTGGGGGCGCTATTCTTACATTAGCTTGCCAGAGGAAGAAATTCGCCACTCTACCTCCCGTCACCTACGCCACTGACTGTAAGTGACGCAGGCAAGCAAAATTAGTTGTTTGAAGTTCCATTACCTACAATGATGGTGAGCGATGAGCACGTAGCTCATCGCAGGTGCACACGTCTTGTGGCGATACACGGTTAACACCAGGCTGTGAAAAGCTAAGGAAATTTTCAGTAGTGTTTTTCTCTTCGGCTATAGCAGAAAGGGGTACATTACTTTGAGTCATTTGATATAGTTCTATAGGTTATTTGTAGCTGATAAAACCGCGAAATAAGAAACATGTGAAAATGTTTGGATATACAGAGTAGAAGCTCACGCAGACACCAATGTTATAAATGCAATTTCGAGACAAATGGCTTGACAGATTTTAGGAAGATATTTCTGCACATCTGCTCGGCTGTTCAAACTCCTGGAAATACAAGTAGAAAAAGCGAGTATACATGTATAATATTTTTGTGAGAAGCGATAAGTGAAGTGAGTGAGTGTTTGCGCTTACACATCATCAAGAAAAGAATAAAAATGATCAGAGACAAGCAGTTGATCTTATGCCATCGTGATTTCCTAATGCAGTGTCGACAAAAAACTGAGCACCAACACAATGCTGTTGATTAAAGCTAGTCTGGAGGTAAAAAGTGCAAAATGCACTCAAAACCAGATGTAATTTACGTTTAAAAATGACATCTTTTATTTCAGCTTCCAGTACATTTCTGTACGTAAGGCTGCAAGAACTCGTGCAATGTTGACTTATATAGCAGCGGTTTCCAAACTTTACTGAGCGCGACTCATATCTAAGTTTGGTGAATACTTCGCGACGCAAGCCTCAAACAGTGTATGAAAAAATCATGATTGTACGGATGATTCGTAGCAGTAAGTTACTAAGTTCGTTTTCAATGTCAACGATCTGCTCTTTTCCCAAGTACCTACGCTACAGACAGACACAGACAAGCAGTGGTAACCTTGAAAATATACAGCTCAGATTTGGATCGCCTCGGCGCTACCCATTTGTCAAAATAATACCAAATATCAAAGTGTCATATAAAGGGGGCCCGATTTTTACATTTAGTTTGCCAGGGGGAGCGGTCGGTCCCCTTCCCCCCGTCAGTTACGCTATTGACTGTATTGAAGAAAGTACTTAGTGAGACATTGTTGGGATATTTCGTCGCTCCCACAATCATTCGACGCCCGGGGAATTGTGCCCCCCTTGCCCCCTCGTTACGCCTCTGCCGTAGTCGTCGCCAGCGGGGGGACAATGGTGCCCTCCCCCCATTTAAACTCTGTGCCCCCCATTTCATGTTTGGCCACAGACCTACCACGAAGCTGTAGAATTGCTATGCGCAATTGGAGATCAGTGTTTCCCAACCTTTTGAGGACACGGACTATTTTCGGACCAGTATAAATATTCGTGGACTCAGATAGACTAAGAGTACGAGAATAAGACAAACACTAGTTTTAGCAAAATTGGTTTATGGCCCACATTCACAAATTTCATTGAGAATCATGTTTCTGAGTTTTCACAAGTTGTCGGAATAAGGGCCTGTGGTCATCAACACACACCTGACCCTGTACCAACAAAACTGTCAACTGTTTGCTTCTAGTACTTGCGGACTCATCCAGAGCCTTCCGCGGACTCAAATGAGTCCGCGGACTCGGATTGGGAGAAACACTGTTGTAGATAGTCAATAAGCAATAGCATGTTGAATGACATTAGTTTGCGACATTGCGTTCGTTTTTCAAGTAAACAAAAGCGCAAAATTTCACTGTTGCAGTCGCCGGAGTTGCCAACATAAGGGTTTTGAATGCTTTATGTAAACAAAATTTTCGCTTATGGTAAAACAAGAGCGCGTCTTGTTTCTATTTCGTGACAGACAGTGAAGTACGAAACACAGAGTAGGCCTACTGTGAAATTAGTTTTTGAGTAGTCACACGTAAGTTCGTAGGTTGTGTACACACAGGGCCGGATTTACCGATAGGCTATGTAGGCTTAAGCCTAGGGCCTCAAGATCCAAGGGGCCCTCCAGCAAACTGTGGTATGCATAGAGTCAATTGCCGTTACTGTATATGATCAGTTCGATAAATAAACATTCATCAACGATTATGTTTTTAATTGTTATTCATTTAATCAGATTTTGTGTCGATAACACCAGGGTCTTCCAACGAGTTTTCATAAATCTCAATACGACCGTTGGTCAAGCCGCATGCCGACTGTAGTGCCGACATACTCAAAGCACTTTGACTACGCGTCCTGCGTTTGGTGGATCGTGTCGATTGTTACGTGTATATTAGGCGAAAGGTTCGATACGCACCTGATCAAAGCTTAAAGGTTATACTGCAGATCAGAGATATGTGTAGGCTAGCATTATCTTGCAATAAAAGCACAGTTGCTTTTTCTGATCTTGAGGAATACAGCTGCTGCGTTAGCGTTTCTATTCAGTCATTCAGAAATCAGATTGCCATTGAGTGCACTACTTTTTGCGCAAGTTTGTACTGCTCCCATGCTAAGCAAATCAAATAAATTTTGATGAGCTTAAATAATAAGCAAAAGTCATTTTGTCAAATGGCAACCACATAACTCTACCCAAGGAGACAAAGAGTAAGCAAACAGCAAGAAAATGACAGAGCAGCGTTTAGGTGTGATGCTTTAGATGAGTGGTTCTTGGTCTATCCAACCACCGGAGTCTTGTTTCTTAGGTTGATGGTCATAGGTGGAAGAACCGGGGGGGCCGCATGGGTCTAGGCCCCCACTTTTTTCTGGGGGGGCTGCCCCCCCACACTTTTGAATTGCGACTTTTGTCTAAATAACCTAAGTAACACAGTTAATATTGGGTCCATTGTTAAAGTACATCGTTTAATGAAGAAATTTTGTAGAATTTTGCCAGATTTTGCGATTATTATTTGTAATATATTATTTGTAGTTTGGCAGTGAATTTGACAGGATTTCGTAAATGTTTTGCAGAACAAACCGCGCACAATCTGGTCACCCTTCTCGGGATTGCTTACACGTTGGTGTTATCGAATAGTGTTGTCAGATTGTGTAATTTTGCATGCTTGTGTGTACGAAAAATTTCGTGCCACACCATCAAAAAACTGTTGTAATTCGGTGTAATTTATGCGTTTTAACAACATTCTAAATTGAGAAATTTTGTTGAATCTTATACGCAAAATGAAATACTTGACAGATCACTTTCAATTGTGTTCTTTTTGCATCGGCAACACTAAAGAGCAGTGATGCAGTCCAGACCATAACCTTCGAGACCGAGACTCAACACTTGAAATTCGAGACCGAGACTTCATCAAAAATAACGAGGCCGAAAATCGAGACTTTAAAATTTGTGGATTTTGCTGAAATTTTTGAAAAATGTCATTATACCTTCCCAAGTTGAATTTTTTTCGAATTTCTCTCATTTTTCCGACCTGTTTTCATTGTTTCTTACCTGCAATTAAAATAGAGAAAAAACGCGTTGAATTGCAGTTTTACTAAGCCATATCCTTGCAATATTCAAAGTCTCAAGACAATGGGCTTGTGACCGGGACCTGTAGCCTTCGAAACCGAGACTCGCAAAGATGGGTCAAGAGACGATTCTTGAGGCCGAGACCAAGTCTCGAGGCTCCATCACTGCTAAATAGCTATGTTCTATTTTTGCATTGGCAACACAATTGTCATCCTTACATGCAACTTGCTACATATGCTTTGTCTTGTTTTTGCATTCCGCTATCTAATGCAGTTGTAGAATCAAGCCCATCGCCAAGATTTCGCAGCAGGGGGTCAAAAACCACATGAGGTACATTTTTTAAATACATTATCGGATGTATACAGCAACCGCGGGGCCAAACATGAAATGGGGGCACAGATTTCAAATGGGGTGCCGGCCACCACTGGCACCCCGGCAGGCGACGGCGCTGTGTAGAATAAGTATTCAGTCACGTTACTTCTGTGTTCTTTTGAATGTGTTTAATTTAAGACAGGTACCAATACTTTGTCATTTCTGCCTGTTTTTTAAGCTGTGTTTTTGGTGTTTTTAACATCCCAGTGCCGACTCCGGCACACGGGCTCCTTCCTTGGGCATCGCCTGAGTCTTTGTTTGCGATTTATATTGGAGATCGCGAGCTTGCTTCATATATTTGTGCCACCACCCACGGTCCCACTTCACAAAGTATGTTAACTCAGGCTCTTTTCATTATGGGCCTTGTCACTGTTCATATATTTTCGATAGCGCATCACAATTTTGAAACTCCATCTCACCCATAGACGCTCTCTTAGTTTTGTTCATGTTGTATTTGTGCAGGCTACTTATGAAGGAATTTTGTGTAAGATTAAGAACAACTAGTTATAATGATATGCTCAAGTCAGTGTAGCGTAGATAGGGGTCGTTGAGGGCTTATAAAACATTGCATAAAACATGTTGACAAAAGTTAATGACGTCATCTTTCAATGCTTGTGACGTCATAGTTGCTAATTCCAACCACAAAAATTTTCTATAAATTTGACGATCACTTGTGCCCCCCACTTTGAAAAAAGTTCCGCCACCCATATTGATGGTCACAAACTGCTCAGGAGAAGGGTCTTAATAAAGATTCAAAAGAATTAAAACTGAATTAAAGGGTCGCAATGCTCCAGGACAGGTTGTCCAACACTAAGCATTCGGTGCATTAAAAATGACAAAATTAGGCAAACAAATTTTAATGAAATCCTAGATAATTTTGTTATGAAGCCAGGACTAAACCCTTTGAATTGTTTACTGTGCTCTGTTCAGCCTGACTTCATTCGATGATAGCTTTTTGTTTCTTAACACGTATATCAATGATGACAGCATAAGGAAAGTTTAAGCCTCACATCCTTTCGCGCGACGGTTTCGTTGCGTTCGATTCTTTGCAGTCTGGAAAAGTAACAAACAATCGAATAGCTATCCTGGTAGTTGCAATTTGCAACCATTTGGGATGTTTTACTTGACGTGTTTTCCTCGTGTGTGCGAGATTTTTACGGCCGCTACATATGAAGAAGCGGCTTGCCTGCGCACTTACGCACTAGGCTAAAGGAAGCTCCCAGTAGCTTTCGTGCTACTAGGGATGTTATGCTTAGCGTGTCGCATGTAGCAGCCACCGCGCTGCTACATCATTGAAGAAGCGGCTTGCCTGCGCTCTTACCCACTAGGCTAAAGGAAGCTCCCAGTAGCTTTCGTGCTACTAGGGATGTTATGCTTAGCGC
>Ga0210059_1010402_pt1 | contig 14382 bp, 9 predicted proteins | sample Ectturendosymbi2_FD_188042 | JGI IMG/M metagenome (GOLD analysis project Ga0210059, IMG submission 188042) | Ecteinascidia turbinata endosymbiont from Florida, USA - Sample 2 (SPAdes) (version 2) | ecosystem: Host-associated > Tunicates > Ascidians > Unclassified | place: Key West, Florida... | reverse complement strand
CCTCATGTGATTAAAGGTTTGTGTACCAGGAAATATGTGAAACGAACTTTAAAAAGGGTTAGAGCTAACGCCTTGTTTCGGCTTGGAAACTTAAAATGTCATGTTACTTAGTGGGGGAGGCAGAACAGTTCTCACACAACGACTTTTTGGTCGTAGAGTTTGGGTAACCCAGCATTTTTGAATGCAACGACAACCTTCCCACAGGCAAAGCTACAAATGTAAGTTAGCAATAATTTTTTAATGCTGTTTACAACGTTGCAAATCCAAAAAATGTGGAGAACATGCCCCTGGTCCCCTATAAATTGAAACATTGCAAATTTGTAACGTGCTAATTCAAAATAAACCTTTGTATAAGAATTTCATTTCAAAATAAGCTTCAAGTCTTTAAAAAGTTAGGCGCAAATGATCCATACGTTTTTCTTGAAGTAAATATTTGATTGATTTATTTTTCATATGGCTCAGTTGATTAGCAGAAACAATGCAAAAAGCCATCATGCTTAACAAATAACAATTTGTGAGTGGTTATTAAAACAAATGAAAGCACAATGTCAGTAGAACTCATTAAGGTAAATAATGATTGTCACTTTGTCTCACAAGATTTGTGAAGGAAGATGGAGGTCATTTAGTCAACCAACCCCTTTTAAAACTTATTGACAAGTGGAAGAAAACAATAGTTGGAAGTGAAATAAGCACAGTTAGAAAACAAACTAACAAGCAATCGAACAAACAGAGAAAACGGGGAGGTAAAATCACAGAAGCAAAGAACATGCCCATGTGCTCAAGCGGGTAGATCTAGTTTCATTTTGAGGAGCTTCGGTGTGATCAATAATGTTCTTGAACTTGGGCTCGTTGCAGTAGCATATTGCCGTGGTTCATTTTAGAGTTTCGTTATTGTCGAAGTTTCTTTTTAAGTGGTTCGCTCACAGGGTTTTGTGCGTTTCTCCACTGTGCCTTTCTGTTCAGGTGCATGTCAACACTTTCAAAAATTGTCTTGTGCGTGTTCATTTACAAACCATTGCTTTTCGCATAGCTTTAGAATAGGTATATATTAGACGAAGCATAACCCACACATTCGATAATGGCGCAGCGCCCAGCGTTTGCTCTCACCCAGTGGTTCTTAAACCTTTCCCTACCAAGCCTCCCTTCAGTAACTGTCCTTTGTTTCAAGACCCCTGACTTTAAATAAGTTGTAATATTTGCAAATACTTGTAAAAATAAGTTGTAAAAGCTTAGTTTTTCATATTGTAAAGCGCGTAAGAGCTCGCTCTCCCCTGGAAATGTGTTGACGCCTCCCTGGGGAGGAGTGTGCCCCGGTTAAGAATATCTGCTCCCCCCCTTGTGAAATGTCATCTGATGTTCATGTGGACAATTTATATGAAAACTTCTTTATACTCAGAACAACAGTTAGGTTGATCCGAATCGAATTAACTTGAAAGACATTTATTAGGGGCATACGGTAAGCCAAATATAATAATCAACACGCACAAAAATGGCAGCGTTCAAAGATACATTTGCAAAAAATTATATACACTTGCTGCAAAAAAGCTGATGGTGTTAGAATATTAAAATATTTATTTAGGAATTAGTGTTATGCAAATGTTTTGATGATACGTTGAATTAAGAGTGCAATATGTGGTGGTGAAAACCTTTCAGCAAGGATGAACTCAATCCAATAGGGTATTAATGGGTCCTACGGCTTCAATAGAGCCGTATTTACTCGTATTTCACAAACATCCTTGGTAGACATACGTTTTTAACAGTGTCGAGTTTTCCTGCAAAACAATAAAACATTTTGAGGTAATGTAAATGATGTCTGAAAAAAGAAAACGTATAAGAGCCAGAGCAGGCCAATCTTTGATGTCGCTAGTTTCGATCGTTCCTTGCTTGTGACGAAATTGAGAAAACCAAACCCACTTAACCTTTGTGTACCTCAAATTTTCAGGGGATCTTAACGCGAGCGTTTAAGCATCTTCCACAAAAACTTACCAAATTAAAGATCTGCACCAAAACCGCTCAAATCTTCCCGCATGCAACTTCTACAGGACACAATGCCTTTAATAAAATTGATATCTTGCATACTAGTATGGGTAGAATCCCGATCAATTTTTGAATTTATACGAAGGGGGTTCTAAAAACCTGACAAATGATGAAAAACACATTTGAAAGTTATTTAGATTGTTACACCTATCAATGGCCGTGCAATCATCGATCAAAGGTCATCTGGCTTCCAAAATCACCACAAATTGAGAACCGCTTACGCTAGAAATCTCAAATTAGTCTCAAAGGATGTGAAAAGTTTTATGTTCCTGCTTTCCCTAGAAGAAAAGTTTGCTCTACGTCAAACAGGTAAGGCAAATTTTAAAAAATATATTTTGGAACATCTAAAACGGAAATATCGCCATTCATCTTGTGTTCGTTTTGTGCGTGGTCTCATCTTTACAAAAACTCTTGCAATAGTGGTACATATATGTGCAAAAAATTAATATGCATTTTCCCTATACGTCAATGCAAAACACTGTAACATTTAAAACTGCAGTTTCCTTACAAGTACCCTTCTGATAAAATCCAACAAATATATCTCTTCCAGTGTGTGGCAAGCAGCAGGCAACAAAGAAAAATTGAATAAGAATTCAAAGTTATTCAACAACGTACCTTGTACAAGTAGCTTGCATGTTACAATTTCGACAAATACCACAAGCACGAATGAAAGTACTGGTAAGCCAGCTATGCTTCAATTCACATCTGATGACAAGGAAACGTTTGCACTTTTCTATAACTGAATTCATTACAAAGCTTGGTGGCGGATAAGCATAAATTTTGTTGACATCACAGAATCTTGGCTCGGCGGCACTAATATACACAGAAAAAATCAGAATATCGTTAACATTAACATGCGCCATAATATATTGCATTGCACTTCACATGCTTTAAGCTTCTATAATGCTTTCAATTTTGAATCTTGTGTGTGAACATGCATAACCGAACAAGGCAGATATCATTATTTCCAGTTGGGATTGGCTCGTAAAACCGAATGCTACTGCAGCAATTGAGATTTTTATTTAAAGTCAATTTTGAAGAATAAACAGATGTTATGTTTTAATTGAAAAAGCAACATATTTTTGTAAAAATTTCTAGTGAAAAATAATAATCGATTTTACATGCTTCTATGGCAGGAAATGACAGCATAACATTGATAGCACAAGCGGCTAATCTGGTACCAATTGAGAATCAAAAGGAAGGGCTCTTATTGTTTACTGTTCTGTAATGCACTGTATGTTGTTGTGGTGACGACGACGATGGCGTGAACAAACAACTGGGTAGAAACCTGAATCAGGTGCTGTCGCCACATGATTGGCTCTTTTTGTAGGTGTGCCTTTAACGATACCTAATTTTGAAAAGGCATATCTTCCTTGTTTACCGTAAAGGCGTTTTCACGTGATCAACGACCTCACACACTCAACGGTATACACACGTCGCTAGTAGAATATTTTCAGAGAGATAGAAAAGTTATTTGGTGCTTGCAAGCGAGTGAATGTTTCCAGTTGTTCACATAGCATCGCTTATCTGTGAATTACCTTCTATAAAATTTAACAAATAATTCGTTAGACATCTACTGGGGCACAGATCAAACATCTTCCATCAAAATAATACGATATTTGTCGTTGCCATGGTGATGTCATAACCTATGGTCTGTTTTCGGTGATTACTGGATGCTCTTCGTCAATGAAATTACGACTCATAGCATTATCTACTGGCTTGGATGATACGGAATGTATGTTTGGTAGTGACATCGTTGGTCCGCTGATCCCAAGATCGTGCAAGCTGATTTTAATCTTTTACCCGCTTTACAAGCATAATTAGATTCCGGCTACCATGAACGCGATCTCAAAACTTTTCCACTGCATTTTGAGTATTTTGAGACTTGCACCAAGTTTTAGGATTAAATCCAGTCTAGTTATTATTATCTCGTGCTAGGCCTCCTTACGATTTCAAAATTGTTTAGTGCTCTTTGCTAACTTTATTCATTTACATATAGTTTTACCATTTCTCTGCAAAGACAGCAGCTATAGGGTTCACTTGTGACAATGTCATATCGCTAGTGTCTCGTCATTATACCCACCTAAAGGGCTGCTGCTACGCAATTTTCCGCATTTATGTTTCATGACAATGAATAGCTTTGAACCATATTTACAATTCTATATGATATTTATATCAGTGGTAGTGGTTCTACAAGCAGGCCCGCAATCAGCGGGGGCAACCGGGCAATTGCCCTCCCCCCGTGAAATTTTCAAAAACATTTTGGAAGCGCCACAAATAGGTAAAACAACAAGTTACAATCATTCCTCCCACCGAAGATATCAACCGGTTGCGGCCCAATCTACAAAAAAAGCTTGTAATGTTTTTTTCAACCAAGAAATGTCACTACGAAAATCGTTACAATTTATTTCTGTTTATATAAAATTGAGTTGCAACTTTTATCACTAGAGTATGAGAGCCTCTATCATTTCGTAAATTGTTGATGAAATAATTTCCACTGATAGACGTTGTGTCAAACATATCTTGGAATTATTTTGCTATACAAACGATTTCGTTGATATACATTTGCGCATCCAACTGATGCGAGAAACGGCCAAAGCACACGTAAGATTCTAACTTCTGGAGTTGTTTGTCACTGGCTCTTGAAGACAGGTGTTTATTTTCATTCTTTCAAAATTTAATTTTTCAAAATGTTTTCAAAACTCATTCCAAGATTTAGGTCTGGCTTCAACATTTACAATAGAAAGAATTTTTATTTGGATTGGCAATCGACAGTTGATCGCTGCTTTCGTTGATTCGCTTTGACCCGATACGGTTCGTTGCATTCAGATCTCTACACAAGTCAATATCGGACGAGAACTTGGACAAGAATATGATCTTCACACAGCAGCCAAAACTCATAAAATATATTGGAAAACTAGCAGCTCTATTGCAAAATTAGCTTGAATGAAACATATTAAAACGTTATGTAATTCTTTTATGAGTACACCGTTTCAATGTTTCGGCGTTGATAAAAACCTTGAAAATAACATTATTGCTAATATTTCGCAACTGTATTTTATATTCTTGCCAGTAATATCTTGCTGCTGGTGCCAGACAGCAAAGTATTAACGCAAACAACTCTCAGCTTAAAAGCTCGCAGGCAACATCTTGTTTACCACGGAACCCAGCAACGTCATTTATTTTGTTCATAGCAGGTGTAAACATTCTATGTCCTTGCGTTATCCAAACGAGCCAAACAACATGCAACCGGTCCCAACCGGTTTGTAGTTGCAGTGGACTCAGAAAAAAACCGGTCGCATCAAAGTTTAAACTGGTTCAGCCCATGTTACTGTATGCGGATGCAGATAATGATGTGCATACGCTGAACTCTGCCAAAACAAGTGTCGTCTGCAATCGTGTCAGACCAGTAAACGTTTACCGCAGATATGTCGAACGGCTGATTTAAAAAACATGTTCTTGCATTTACTCTTGACAATTGCGAAGCGAATTATACGTCCAATTCGTTTCAATCAAAGATCTCGAGTGATGCAAAATAGAAGAACAAAGCAAATACTGCCAAGCGGTTAAGGATGGTGCTGAGAGTCACAGTTTACTGGGACTCATTTAAAAGAGACATGCTGGCTTGCTTTGCAGAAGGTTTTCGTGCCTGTGGTTGATGTCCCAACGTGTTTTCATTAAGCTTGTTCGAGGACCAATTTATTTGCTTGTTTACTTTTTCAACGCCTGCGTGTCACCGATATATATGCTCCTGTGCGGCATGCGCCATGTTGTTACTCACCCCAGTCAATTAACTGTTGTGTTGGAAAAATAAATGCATTTTGTGCTTTCATCAATAGTCTACGTGCTCCAACTTTTAAAAACTTCCGGTACAAATCAAACTATCAAAAAGATTAATCTTGCCTTAGTTTCAATACTTTCACAAGTAAAATGGCATGATGACAAAATAAATTTTCGACTAAGAAGTTATTACTCACGAACTTACCGCTTCGTACAAAACAACGGATTTGAACAAGACCCCTAAGCCAGCTATGTCCGATTCGCGGCTTGCGGGCGACACTCAACCCAGTTGAAGTTCTTCGTTGATACGCATATGCAACATAACGACAAACGGCCCTTAATTTGACAATATCAATTTTGACATTTTTGATGGTATGGTCCTCAGTGACCCTTTTTCACTTCTGTACGGCGTACTGACCGAATTCCAAGTATCCACTAACATCTCGGTGGAAAACTGATTATTAGTTTGCTCATATTTATCCCATTGGTTTCATTGGAACTAACCTGACTGCAACCTCCACTGGCATGAAATTTGCATATTGCGCCACAGTAAAGGAATGGTCAGAGGTGCCAAATAGTCATCACCATCGCAGTTTGGAGTCGAACGTTTTCAGCAGCTTTAAGCTAAATTTCAGTTTGTCGTTTAATGTGTGAGTCTCACTAAAAATGTGCAGTGCTTAGAGAGTGACATGATTTTTGACCTAATGTGGCATTTCGATTAGACATAGCCGGACCTTTCCTGCTGTGCACCAGTGCATTCGCTGTTCAACCATCGAACATGTTGACGTGATGTAAATTGGGGCGTCGCTCCACGACATTTCGCTTCAGCGAATAGGGCGAGAGACGCAATTACTCAAAACGTTAATGTGAAACGACGCGGGAGAGGGCATATATTGCGCAGAACGTTCGTGAAAGGCATATTAAGAAAAATGCAGATCTGCTATCTGGTCTAATTTTCGAAGTTTAACCTTTGCAGCAATTCCTTTAAAACAGTACAGTGGATTGGGTGACAATGTAGCAGATACACTGTTCTTTTTTATATATATTTAGAAAGCTTTAAATACTGGAGAGAGACGAAAATTATTTACATTTTTATTTTTAACGTAAAAAAAAACGATTTATTTCGTTGAACATGAAGTTGACAATTCGCTTTAATACCGAATACCAAATTTGATTCACTTCAAATTTATGAATACTGGTGCGTTCTTTTAAGAGCTTTACTACATATAATTTTCTTCTGCGGTTCAAACTTTATTCTATTCTGGTTGATTAAACACTACCTGCTTTTTTTGTAACTTTAAGTTAAGTTTGAAGCAAAAGGTCGCAAAATTACCAGGCTGAGTTAAGAGACACTTCAAGTGGGAATTTTATGTATTGCGACTTACAGTACAAACATCAATCGACCTGATGCATGAGTAATGCCACAGGATGTCAAAAAATACCCTGGCAGCATTAACAAAATAATGCCAATATAAGATTAAATTTTTCTATTGATGATCATACGTAAAATTATTAGTCTGAGAAAAAACGTTTCCGAAGTATTTCTTGTTATTTTTAGCCAAATACTTCGAAAATAGTGCACAACTTTTTTAAGTAAACGCTAAATATGCCTAACTTGACCAACAAACAGTAGTTGAAGCGAATGTATTGTTAGTTGCAGTAGTGGAAGAAATGGGTTTTCCATTACTTCATTCTATGGTGATTTAAATGGATTGGCACCAAACGCATCTTTTGTAATGCAGAGATAGTTTTAGTTGGGCGTATATTACTTAGCAATTTGGGTGGAACTTAAAAGGCGCCTAGTGAATATGCTGTGCCAACCCCTCGGTCTACTTATCATCTTTAGGATGCCGAAATCTAAATAAAGTTTTGAGTAATACAAGACACCTTCCCGGAGCTAATTCAAACTCTTTGCTGCAGCGTCATTTGCAGTTAACATTTTGCAATCCCTGTTTTATGGTATTTTGTTTCTCATTCGTTGATATTGGGTGCATTGCAAAATTAAAACAAAAAGCATTACTTAAATGGAAGAAATGATTATTCTCCAACATTCTGTCACTAATATGAAAACAAAAAGCAAATACGTTTATGCTCCTATAAAGCTAAATGTTTACTTTCAAATGTCGAACTTAATCATTGAGAAACAAAATGGAGATTACCAGAAAATTAGGTTGTCAACAAATGTTAAAATTCATTTTAAAAGATTTTTAGCTTTAAGAAATGAAATCACCCTTGAATTGATTTCCAATTTTGTGAGCATCTAATACATTCACTCGCGGGCAACCTGTTAATTTTAATTCATAATGCGCCACCTTTACAGTACTAGAGCAACCAGTGGCGTACGCACAAAATTTCCGAGGAGGGGTCAAAATTTCCGTCACAATAGTGTGACGTCACAAATCAACTTTAAGGGAATTGCCGAAGGCACGACCATTCTAGGGGGGACCGGGGCATGCCCTCCGGCAAAATTTTGCAAAATTACACCTAAAAATACGCATTTTTGTGCATTCTGGAAGCAAGTTTTAGTACAATGCTTTTACGAGACTTATTAGCCGGTGAGACAGAAAACTGAACTTTTGTTGTCTGAGGCTCATGAAATAAACCTATGTGCGTGCTTGGATGTAATAAGTTTTAGACACGTATCGCTTATCGAAGACGCGTATTGAAGTTTGTTGGCTCAAATCTCACGCCAGCCGAAGCTTTTTTCTGGTGTTCATTGTTACCTGTGTTAAGTCACTTAACAGCCACGTGTGAAGCAATTTTGTCAATGAAAGAATGAAATCGTAAAATGAAAATCAAGCAGAGGAAACGTACAGTAGTCATAAAAAAATTTGCGTAGTGAGTATATCAGTGACCAGAAAACAAAGTCAGTTTATTTTAAATTGAGGCCCTTGTCCCCCCTTAGTTACACCACTGCCGAACACTGTTTATACACTTTTCATTTTTAGGGTCTGAGGGGGGATCATGACACAGTGCCCCTCCCCCTCCGTACGATAGTGAGAGCAACATTTCACACCTTCGTCAAATTCAAAAATTGTACTTTTTCAGGAAAGTTATAGGGCATGAAATTTAACTGAATCTTGCTTTTTTCATACCAAATTTCCGCTAAACTAAGTTATTTCTAAAGGAAATCTTCAATGTTTGCAAATGTTCTTATCACTATTTGTAATCGAACCTTCTCAAAGCGACTCGTGCATTATGTTCCGTGTACGTTTCTTCGCGTTCATTGACGTCACGGAGCAACTTTCAAACACATGGGCGTCGGAAGGATTTTTTCCATAGGGGGCTAGTAGGGGATTTTCCCAAATTTTTTTCCAGGGGGGGGCCAAAAGTGGTGAAATTTGTTTTTTACCCCTCGAAATTGAAAAAAAAACCTTTTTTGCTAATGATTTCAAAATCCAGAGGGGCCCTCCCCCCTGCCCCTCCCCCCCTTCCGACGCCCATGTTCAAACACCTGGTTTGATTGTTTGGCGGGTGACGCAGATTTGTCAAAAATGTGTGTAATTGTTCAACAAAAGATTTAGTTGCCTATGGTATTACTCTGTTCACTTTTTAGTGACTGTCGACTTCGATTAGCGACATAATGGGAGCTGCTTGTGATGATCAGGTAAATGAGCAACCGAGTTATATTCTTTACAAGAGAAGATGGTTCATTCTTCTTGCGTTATCTGCTATACAGATGTGCTGTGGCTTCGCTGTCGCCAGTGTCGGCCAAGTCAGTAACATTTTTGTTGCATTTTACCGAGTCGGCTACAAGGAAGTGGACTGGCTCACGCTTGGTGCGAACATAGGACCTGTAGTACTGACTGTTCCCTTGTCGTTTATCATTGCTAAAAATTGTTTCGGGTTCAGGTATCTCAGTCTTGCAGCAGCTGGAAGTTCAACAGCTGGCTTTGCCTGCCTTTCATGTTCCGTTATACATCGTTCGTTGTTTCCCGTCACGTTTTTAGGACAGATCTTAAACAGCGCCGCGAAGACAACCATTGTCTTGTCGCCCCCGGTGTTTGCGGCTTTGTGGTTCCCGGAGCAACAAGTGGGAACTGCGATCGGAATAAACATAATGTCGATGTATTTAGGCAATGCTATCGGATTTTTCTTGCCGGCCACCGTTCTCACTCAGCCAAACACTCAAGGGAATACTTCGCTGGCAAACCAAACTCAACCGCAATGGGTTGCAGACGACCAGCTGAAACTGGGAGCAATCTTCTCGTCTTTCCTCCTCATCTCTGGTCTATGCTTCGTTTACCTCTATGTCTACGTCACAGATCGCCCACCAACTCCCCCAAACAAAGCTCAAGAGGTCAAGGAATCGCGCAGGAAGGAGTACGAAAGCCCTTCTCCAGCCTCCTACTGGAGTCTTGTGGCTTCACTGTTGGTCAACCGCACCTACCTGTTAGCATGTGTTGTTTTTGGAATTTTGTTTCAGGTCATCATAGTCGAGTACACCATGCTGGCTCAGATAATGAAGGAGGATTTCGGTAAAGAAAACCAGCCTTTTCGTGCAGACACAATTGCTGGGTACATTATGTTCGCTTCCGCCATGGCAAGTATGCTGGGTTGTTTTGCTGGAGGAGAACTGGTCGACCGCTGTAAGCAGTACAAGGCTATAGCCATTTCCAGCTGCTTTCTTGCGTTTATGAGCTCTGTCGGGCTAGTGGTGGCCCTCATGTTTCGCTCTTTGCCGTTTTTCTTTGTTTGTTCTGCGTTTTTTGGAGTAATGGCTCAGTTCGGTGTTGTTTCTATCTATGATATCATAGCACAGCACACTTACCCTATCGACGAGAGTTTTTCATGTGTTTGGCTTATCGGCACTCAAGCACTGATAGCCATACTGCTTGGAGAGCTAGGGAGGATCTTATACAGGGTGTATGGAGGCTTAGCCGTTCTGTTGCTACAAAGCGTCAGCCTCCTGATCAGCGTCATTCTCAGTTGCTTTTTCGTTTCTCAAAACAAGCGTTTAGAAGCACAGGACGCTTTTGACCTTGATCTTCCCAAAGTCCATGAACGCACTGCGCTGATAACAAACGAATCCTAATTTTTTTAATTAATTTTTCACAAAAACAGTGTTACTTGCTCATGAAGAAATTTCTTTAATTTTGTTTGTTGATCCATTTATGGATAATGCAAGGCTTTTACAATGTTTAAAGGACATGCAAAAGAGGGGTGGAAATATACCTCTACCAGGTGATGAAAATACTAATGCAACCATTTTTGTAAAAATGTGACAAAACGTTTCGACATTTTTATTAAAACATCTTCTGTTACCACAAGTTTAGAAATGTGTCGGGTTGAAATGGGGCAATAAAATAATTGAAAACCAACGTAGAGTTGAAAATGGGACAAAATAGTACACTTAGAGCATGAACATATATCATTTCTTTTCATGCTGTTTTAAGTTGATGGTTAACGTTATTTTTCCTCCATAAAATTTTAGCCACTTACTATTTGCAGTAAAATTTTTAATTCTTCGTCATGACTAAATATTAGGAATCAAATGATGGTTTGTTTTTTCTCAGCTGAATTTGATTTACGCTTCGTCATTATCTGTATTGTTTTGAAGTTTCTAACCTAAGTTATTATGACCTCATGGGTAGCGTCTTTACAAGAGCTTGTTTTTCCCTTTATCTCCGGTGATGTTATTTGTTTAAAAAATGATTTTTTACTTGATGAAATTGTACAGCGACTTCTGCTTCGATTTTTGTGATTTCAAGATTGCAACAAATACTGTAAGTGTTCGGAAACGGTCAGTAAATGCAATTTTCTACATATGAGTTTTTCATCAACGAAAGATTTCAACTTCCGACATAACATACTAGTAAAACATTGTATTTTACAAATTCCAACCAATTAGTTAACTGAGATTTACACCAACTTCACATTAACTTGTAATGTCGCATTTTTAGAAACATGGCTTGCTCAATGCTTGTTTTGTATGAAATGGATTATTCAACATGAAAGCTGCACTTTATCTTTCGGTTTACGATTCATATTCACATCAAGTATTTTTGCAAGATTGGTCTTGCTCTGTTCAACCCCGCTGTTTCAATCAATCATGTTTTGGTCGACACTATGAAAGATTTCTCAAGTTACTGTTCACTTTCCAGGTTTCGCAAAATTCTTTTTATATGCTTTGACTCCAAGTCAAACCGTGTTTTTTTGCAATGACCTACGCAAAGGGCTTACATGCGCAAAATGTAGTGAGACCGCCTGTTGCCCTTTTCAGCCTATATTTTCTAGCTTATCCCATGCCATAAGAAAAATTAAGAATTTCGTTGATTGTTCACATACAACGTTTGGTGTCTGTTTTTTGCGATAGAGAAGGAAGAATTCGACCCTTGATCAAAATTTCAAGCCAAGCAGTTGTAAAACTAAGTGAAAAATGCGTATTTCTCACGTCATTGAGTTTCGCCTCTGTTGATTAAAGTCGATTTAAAGATTTGTTGTTTACTCACAAGTTTGATTTTAATAAAAGACGTATCTGTACGTTTTTGAAATGTTTCCGCTCTGTTTGGAACCAAGCACTTCTTATTGAGCAAATGCAGCCAATCTCGTTGGTCGTGAATCAAGTATATGTCTGTGAATTAACATTGCTTGGGTTTTCTTGAGTGCGCATTAACCGAGGTTGTTAGTCGAAGATGTTTTAGCTCCGTCGTTTTACTTTATTATTTGTCTAAATTAATGATGCAGACGTCATCAGTATGGATAAATGTTACTTTAGGCTTCTGTCTTGTCATAACCTTGTTTATAATCATTGTCTTTTCAAGGTGTTTTGAGAGATCGAAATGGTCTCTAAAATTTTTCCAACGGTTTCTCAAAGTATAGCAAACACTCGGTTTACTACAACCATCAAAATACACTAAAACCTCGCTTTACGACCATCTTGGTATTCAGATAAAACAGTTGCGGTCTCTAAAAATGTCTTTGCGGTCAGCAAGGTCAAACCTAAAGAAACGTATTCATAATACCAAGCATATCATGGGATAAAAAAGTATAACGTGCACAGAATTATGAAAATCATCTTTTGCAGAAGTAATTTGCTAGATCCACGAATGGCCTTGTATTAGATTTAAATATGTCTTAAAAGAAATAAGTGAAAACACTTTTGGAAAGTATTGAGTAAATGCTGACTGCTCAACGCTTTCTCATTTTAAGGAATTACACATGTATCTAACTTTTTTGCGATTGTAATTCGTGCAAAAGCTACCATTTGCATGACATTTGCTTTGATCAAAATTGATCTTGCGTTTTGACGGCAATAACAATTGGGATTGCTCGCTTCATATCCCATTAAGAGTGTTCTGACCTTTCTCACTTTGGTAATATTTATCGCGTGCCACTCGACGCTCAAAGGTCCGGCAGCTAGCTCAAAATATAACTGTCATGAGTGATGACTTTACGTGATGAAAACTTCCCGTTTTGACGTATGCGAAGCGGTTCGTGGCGGTTTGCGTCGGTTTAATTCATTGATCTCTGTTGCGCGAAAGACGCATCTTTCAAAGTAGGACAGCAGAGTCTATATAAGCAAATGTTCACATTAATTTTTCATTTATTTCACCAGCATTTGGCAATGTATGCCTTAAGCTAAGATATGACGTTACTTAAAGTATCATATTTCAAACGCAAACAAAGATTATGAGTTTGTAAAGTTCAAATAATAATGACTTTAATTGGCGAATAAAGCTGCTGATTTCATTTACGCATTTTAGCTATTATATAATTGACAAAAAAGTACGACAGTCTCATTGATTCTCTTTACGTGACTAAAAGAGCTAAATTTCATGTGGCATCACACTTTCTAGCAAGACCTAAGTTGAATGATAATGGAAAGCTCATATCCAACACCATTTATTGTTTAAATTAGAGTGTAGGTTTCTCAAATACATGGACCAAATACCTCAACGCGCTAAACGCTGCGTGTCCAGAATTTCTCAAGTACCGTATTTATTCGATTGCTAGCCGCCCTTAATTGTACACCGAACGAAATGGTGTTAAAAAATTAATGTCAGCCGCCCTTGATTGAACATAAGTTACTTAAGCCTCAGAAATACTTTCACGTACGAGCACGCTTCGTGTCCCGTGACAACCCTCGTAATGATGCTTCACCACCACAACTGCCTTCTGTTCATCATCACCCATCCTGTGACGAGTGTGCACGTGATACTGAAGTGACGAAAGAGAATGCGAAAATAGAGTTTGGTCGACAAAAACGTAGCCAAAAAAAAGCTGAGCGTCATCTATCTACAGTCTAGTAGACCTTCGTGAAGGTGAAGAAAAGAATTTAAGTTACCCTTGACATTACAAGTCGTCCTTGACTGTAAACTGCACGAAATGATGAAAACATCATTATAAGCTGCGGCTTTCAATCGAATAAACACTTCATCATAAATTTTTCTGGTGGTTAATGTCTGTTCATTGTAATAACATTCAGAAAAGTTGCATGGTAGTTTGTATTGAAAAAAAATTATAAATTGACGACGTTCACGGAGTAGCGTTCGACTGCGGAAAAACATACCAACTGGTACTTCCATCTGTATTAAAAACTGAAAGTATAAACGCATAAATGTA